>WNGL01003033.1_pt1 | contig 21218 bp, 17 predicted proteins | sample 5400591 | NCBI WGS metagenome assembly WNGL01 (sample SAMN13153377, study PRJNA577476) | soil metagenome | isolation source: 80 cm soil or saprolite under Garry oak tree replicate 1 | place: USA:California | collected 2016-06-15 | reverse complement strand
CGATGGCTGCGCCGGAATCGCTACCAGGAAGGCCCTGACTTTCTGTTCTTAGCCACCCAGAACGGACGTCCGCCCGAAAAACGGCCAAGCCGAGGTCTGTTGGCCGGCGTGCGGCTGCGAATGAGAGCGGTGAGGCTGGCGAAGGAGTCTGGAGTCGCCTCCGCAGTCGGTTTCACCGGGTGCTCGAGAGCTTCAATCTACCGTTGGATCCAGGCCTTCGAGAAGGGCGGAATAACGGCCTTGGTGGAGGACTCCCGTCGGCCCCAACACCTGAGGACCACGGTGCCGAACTGGGTCGACACGGTGATCATTGCCATCCGGCTGAACACCTACTGGAACTCCAAGCGAATCGCGGCCGAGATGGCACGGCGCGAGATCTACCGAGTCAGCGCCAAGCACATCGACCGGCTCTTCCACCAGCTGGGCTGCAGCCGCGGCAGCGTGCCTCCGCAGGCTGGGCCGCGCTACGAGCGCTCGACGCCCAACGAACTCTGGCATATCGATATCAAGGGGCCGTTCTTTATCAACGTTGAAGGTGCTGGCTACCTCAAGACGTGGATCGTGGGCCTGGTCGATGACCATTCGCGTTTCGTCCTCGGCCTCCGGATCCACACCGACGCCAAGCTCGCTCCACTGCTCCAATGGCTGGACGATTGCTTCGAGCTCTGGGGTCAGCCAATCGAATTGATGACCGACAACGGCAGCCCCTTCGTTCGGTTCCTGCCTGGGCTGCTGCCCACCGGCTTCGGCCACCGGCTGGCTGAACGGCGCATCCGCCACCTTCGGACTCAGATCAGTACGCCCTGGACCAACGGCAAGATTGAGGCTTTCTGGGCGGTGCTCCAGCGTGAGGTGCTGGACCGCCAACGCTTCGGCAGTCTCGTCGAGGCCGAAACAGCTCTTGCTCGTTTCGCCGAGTACTACAACTATCACCGGCTCAGCGGCACCCTAGGATGGCTGACTCCCGCCGAGCGCTACGACGGAACGCCCTTCACCGACCGCGGGGACTCCCGCCGAGCGCTACGACGGAACGCCCTTCACCGACCGCGGGTTCGAGAACATCCCCTCTTTGGCAAATCTTCAGAAGTGGCTCGCAATGACAATGGCTGCAGCCTGACCGTCTCAGATCAGTGGTGGAATCTCAACTAGTTGTAGGTCAGCGAATTGAGGCCGCGCCGCGCCCACCGGCCACGCTGACCCGGCGGTAGATGATCGGTGCGAACAGCGCTGACGCGACGCACAGGCCGCCCGCTAGCGCAAACGGGAGCTCGAACCCGGCCACATCGGCAAGACCCGCCATCAACAGCGCACCGGCCGCGCCGCCCGCGGCCCAGGACGCGTTCATGGCCGCCACGCCGACCGCATGACCGCTCGGACCCGGATCAGCAGCATCCGTGATCATCGCGGCGGTGGGCGTCCAGAGGCCCGAGATCACTGCGCTGGCAATGATCGACGCGATCACGAGAGGCGGCAGCGATGCGAAGAGCGGGAGCAGCGGAAGCAGCGCGCCGGCGATAACCAGGCCGACCACGGTGGGCGCCAGGCGCCCGAAGCGATCCGAGATGCGGCCGACGCCGACGCTGAGGAGCGCGGCGATCAGGTAGCTGGCGGCCAGGATCCAGGCGATCGTCGCCGCCGAGCCCTGAAGCCGCGCCACCAACAGGGGCATGAGGCTCCATGCCGTGCCGCCGACGATGCCGACAACGCACAGGACGCCGTTGCCTACCGCGGCTCTGCGGTTTCTGAGCAGGCGGAGTAGGGCTCGCGCGGATCCGCGGGTGCGACTCGACGCGGGCGAAGAGGCCGGGCCGGCGAGCGCGAGACCGGCCAGGAGAACCGCCAGCCCGGTGAAGACCGGGCCGCGGCCGGCCTGCGCGGCGACCGCACCCATGGCCGGGCCCACCACCATCCCGATCAAGGCCGCGCCGATGGCGGCGCCGATGACCGAACCTCGCCGTCCCGGAGCCGTGGTGCTGGTCAGCCACGCCAGGGCGCCGGACCATGCGATCGCGCCGCCGATGCCTTGCACGAATCGGGATGCGTCGAGGACGAGGCTCGCCGTTCCCCACCCAAAGCCCAGCGTGGCCGCGATGAGTAGCGCGAATCCGGCCAACGTCGTGGCGCGGACGCCTAGCCGGTCGACCATCGCGATCGACGGCACGGCGCCCAGGAGCACGCCCGCGGGGTACGCGGCCACAAGTACTCCAACCTCGCTGGTGGTCAGGTGGACGTCGTGCACGAGCCGAGGGATGAGGGGCGGGACCACTGCGTAGAAGCCCGACTCCGCGGCGAAGACGGCGCCCGCGAATAGGACCAGCCGGCGCGAGGCGACAGCCGGCTCGATCACGGCGTCTCAAGTGGCGAAACCAACGCGGCGCGCATCATTGCTTACCCAATGCGCGCTGCAGTGTGCCATCGATTTGGAGATCCGCTGGTCGTCGAGGAGGTCGAGCTCGCCGCGCCGGCGTCCGGCGAGGTCACTGTTCGCGTCGCGGCGTGCGGCGTCTGCCACAGCGACATCAGCTTCATCGAGGGTGCATGGGGTGGCGACCTGCCCGCGGTCTACGGTCACGAGGTGGCGGGCGTCGTCACCGATGTCGGTCGCGGTGTCGAGTCGTTGAAGACGGGGGACCACGTGGTCGTGACCCTGGTGCGCAGCTGCGGGCGTTGCTTCTACTGCACGCGCAGCGAGCCGACCCAATGCATCGGTGCATTCGCCATCGATGACAGCGCACCGATTCGCCTGGGCGGCGGGGGGCGCCTCAAGCAGGCGATGCATGTCGGTGGCTTCGCGGAGTGCGTGACCGTGCACTCGTCCCAGGTGGTGGCGATCGCAGCCGGACTCCCGCCCGAGAGCGCCTGCCTCCTCGCGTGCGCGGTCGCAACCGGGGTCGGCGCCGTGCGCAACACCGCCCAGGTCGCGCCGGGAGCCAGCGTCGTTGTCATCGGCGCAGGCGGGGTCGGGCTGAACAGCCTGCAGGGCGCCGCGCTATCAGGTGCGCGACCAGTCATTGCGGTCGACGTGTCCGACTCACGACTCGAGGCTGCCCGGACGTTTGGCGCCACCGACATGATCAACTCGAGGCATAGCAACCCGACCGCGGTCATCCGCGACCTCACCGAGGGCCGCGGCGCCGACTACACGTTCATCACTGCCGGCAGCCCCGCCGCCATCGAGCTTGGTTTGACCACGTCACGCCGGGGCGGGACGGTCGTGATCGTGGGGATCACCGGCATCGGGGTGACGGTGCCGGTCGACCCCGGAGAGCTCGCGGACAGCGCGCGACGCGTGATGGGCTGCAAGATGGGCGCGATCCAACCCCAGCTCGACATCCCCTGGCTGGTCGAGGCCTACCGCGCCGGCCGGCTCAAGCTCGACGAGCTTGTCACCGCACGTTTTCCGCTCGAGGGCATCAACGAGGCGCTCGACACCGCGCGCCGCGGCGAAGGCCTGCGCACGGTGATCACGTTTTGAAGTTGTCAGGTGGTCAGCTGCCCAGCGCCTTCTTGTAGCGCTCGGCAGAGCGGCGGAGCGCGGCCTTCGCGTCCGATGCCACGTTCCGATCCCACCAGGCTCCGTAGATGCAATCGAAACGAAACGGCTCCACGGTGGCGACGATGCGGTCGATCTCGACCGCCGACAGCGGAATGTAATTCGGGAAGCTGTACATGAAGCTGAGCCAACGGCGATCCTGTGCCACCTGGAGAATGTCGCCGGCGAGAAGAGCGCCCAGGCCCGACGCTCCGCCTGCAACATGCATGACCGTGCCGCCATCGAAATGGCCGCCGGCCCGGATCAGCGTCATCCCATCCCAGAGCGATCGGGTGTCTCCGGTCCAGTGCTCGATTCGGGGATCGGGACGCAGCACCCAGCGGCGGTCCGCGGCGTGCAGGTAGACCGGCGCGTCGAAGCATCGGCTCCACTCGACCATCGACGAGTAGTAGTGCGGATGCGAGATCGCGATGGCGCGGATGCCGCCGACCTTTCGGATCGCCTCAACGGTCGCATCGTCGACGAGCGTGATGCAATCCCAGAGCACGTTGCCTTGCGGGGAGCGGACGAGCAAGGCACGTTGGCCGATCGCAAACGCCGGCTTGGTTCCGATCCCTGTGAGGCCGAGGTCGTCGCGAATGTCGTTGTGGTGGTCCCGGCGGAGGTCGTCGAGCGTCGTCCAGTGCTGACCCGACCAGCCGACGTACTGGCGCTCGTCTTCGCAAATGTCGCAACGCTCGGGTGGCTCCACGCTCGGTGGGTACTGAACGCCGCATGTGGCGCATACGTAGGCATGCACGTCAGGACCAGCGTAAGGGTCGATCAAGGGGAGACGTCTATCAGCCGGGAGAGATCGCGATGACATGGGCGATCGCGACGGCGCCGCTGACGACACCCACAGCCGGCAAAGCCACCGCCAACGAGAACGCGTCTTTTCTCCATGCAATCTTTCCCGCGCCGATCAGCCACAAGGCATCGAGGAGAGTGGCGGGAGACCGGAGCGCTTGCCTGAGATCGCCCTCGTTCACCGAATTGGTTAACGCTGTTAAGCGCTCGATACCGGGTGTCAGAATGCTCCCCACGACGAAATACGGGCCTAACGCGCTGGGATCGCTCGTTCGGTTTGGGCTTCTCGCCCTGGTGCCGGTGGTGGCCCTCGGCGCCGTGCTCGGCCACGTATTGAATGCCGACGTCCAGCAGCGGTACCTGGAAACCGCGCGAAGCAGCGCAACTCTGATCGCACAGGTTGGGATCCAGCCGCTTCTCAACTCGCAACAGGTCGCGAATGGGCTGACCCCAACCGAGATCGCCTTGACCAACAACCGCTTGCAAGGCGCGGCGGTCAGCGAGGAAGTACAGCGGATCAAGGTGTGGAACCGCGCCGGTCTGATCGTCTTTTCGGACAATCCCGCGCTCATCGGCAGAACGTTTCCAATCGACGATGACCTGGGCAAGGCGCTGGCGGGCCAGTCGAGCGCGAGCATCACGGATGGTCACGATGAGGAAAACTCCGGCGACGACCTCAGCGGCCCGCTGATCCAGGTCTACGTGCCGTTGGTCTTCGCCGGCACGTCTTCGGCGAGCGGGGCTTTCGAGCTGTATCTCCCGTACGCGCCTGTTCAGGCTGCGATCGATCGCGAGTCGAATCAGCTCTACATCTTCCTGGCGATCGGCCTGGCCCTGTTCTATGCATCGATGTTTCCGGTGGTCCTGGTTGCCGACCGCTGGAGGCGGCGCCTGCTGCACGAGGCTCAGGCAACCGCGCTCGCCAACCTCGCAGTGCTCGAACGCCTCAACAGATTGAAGACCGAATTCTTGACCCGAATCAGCCATCAGTTCCGCACGGCGCTGGTTGGCATCCAGGGCTTCAGCGAGGTCATCCGCGATTCCGAGCACCTCGACCTGCTCGAGGTGAAGGCGTTCGCAAAAGACATCTATCAGGACGCCGAGCGTCTGGACCGAGCCTTCAACCAGATGCTCGAGCTGGACCAGATCGAGGCGGGTCGGACGCCTCTCAAGCTTGGGCAGGTTTCCCTAGATCAACTCGTCAACGACGTCGTCGAAATGGCACGCGCGCAAAACCCCGAACGTGTGCTCAGGGTCAGCCTCGGCCCCGCGACACCGACAGTGTCATGCGACCGCGACAAGATTGCCCAGGTCCTCACGATTCTGCTTGGCAACGCGACGAAATACTCGCCTGCCGGGAGCGAGGTGGCGGTGACCACCAGGTCCGATCCCGATTTTGTCGAGGTCATGGTGAAAGACCACGGCCCCGGCATGCCGTCCGATTTCGATGATGGTTTGTTCGTCGGTTATCAGCGCCCACCAGCAAAGGCCACCAATGGTCTCAACACTGGGGTTAACGCGGGTCTGGGTTTGCCGATCGCTCGCCAGATCGTCGAAATGCACGGCGGACGCATCTGGTTCGAAAGCACCGCCGGAAATGGAACCGAGTTCCATTTCACATTGCCCATCCAGGTTTGGGCATCACGAGACGTGAAGGCCGTCCCGCGAGTCGCGTAACCGGCATGACCGGTTGAGCACGCTTTCACACACGCTGCGAAGCTCATCGGCCGGACAGGTGACGCCAGAAGATCGGCGCCACGCGACATGTCCGTCGGGCCTTACAAGCATTGCGCCAGTTGCTCCGATGCCGTAAGCCGTGGTCCACGTCTTATCGGGCGATTCCTGCCCGCGGGTGCCGGCCACAGGCCGTTCCACCAGCATCGGCACATGCATTTCATACGCAACCTTGCCGGCCGCCGCACGCCAACACTCAGCTCCAGACCCGGTCAGAAACGTGAAGGACGGACCGAACACGTCGAGCATTGAAAACTGGCGATTTCGATCCAGCCACACGTGCGGAGCACGTGAACCTGCCTTCGCCAGCGGCCGGTGATCACCGCTGATCCTGTCGAGCAAATCAGCCTCGTCTGGAATGACGGCAGACGACGCGTACTTGAAGCCGATGTCGAAGTCGAGGGCGGGCCTGTCGTCGCCGCGACCGGTGACAAGGTCGACGGAACGCTCGACGTTTTGTTGCGCGACCGGGCGGCGCTCGGTCTCGTAGGTGTCAAGAAGGTCCGATCCCGCCCACCCCTGCAAGACCGCCGCCAGCTTCCAGCACAGATTGTGGACGTCCTGAATCGCGGTGTTCATTCCGAGGCCGCCTGCGGGCGTCATCCGATGTGCAGCGTCGCCGGCGAGAAACATGCTGCCCACGCGCCAACGCTCGGCCGAGTCGGCTTCCATCTTCCAGGTGACGATCCCCGCAATCTCGACATCCAGTCCAGGAACGCCCGCCCCGCGGCGCACGAGCTCCACTGCCCGTTCGCGGGTGATCGAATCCGACGACTCACCACGCTCGGGGTCATACGGGATGGCAAAGGCCCACTTCGACTCACCGTCGGTCGCCACGAACATGCCGGTGACGCCTTCGTTCTGTACGAAATGCAGAAAGTTCGGTCCGTGTGGCAGGTGCCGCCTCAACGCAGCAGAGAAATGAATGCTGATGTTGTGGTTCAAGACCCCCGGCCCCAGCATCCTCAGGCCCAATCGTTGGCGAATTGGGCTCTTGGACCCATCGGCGGCGATCAGGTACCGGCAGCGCACATCGCGCAAGTGGCCAGTCGCCCGATCACCGATCTGCGCAGTGACTCCTTCGCTGCTCTCCTCGAAACCCAACAGCTGAGTCCCGAAAAGGACTTGCGCCTGCCGGTGTGAGGATGCTGCGCGCAGGAGGATCGGCTCGAGCTCCTTTTGCGAGCAGGAGGTCCATTCCTCGGGGCTGGCGTCGAGATGATCTGGTCGGAACGATGGTGAGACGTGCGGTTCCTCGTCGATGAGCACGCCGGAAAAGGCAATGCGCGGCTCGGCTTTGAAGGACGCGCGGTGCACATCGTCTTGAAGGCCGAGGGAGCGGAAGATCTCCATCGACCTGACGTTGATTCCCGTGGCCCGCGGATAGATGGAGGTCCCGGGGTGCTTCTCCACCAGCAACGACTCGATGCCGTGCAAAGAGAGCAGGTTGGATGCGCACAGTCCCGCAGGCCCCGCGCCGACGATCAGGACAGGAACGTCGATCGCATGCCCGGAGCTCATGCCGAAACCTCCTTGCGCGGTCGCGGCACTCCACCCATCGGCCGCCGCATCGCCTGGCGGCTTGGCGCGTGGTAGGGCCTGGCCTCGCCTCGGAGCTCGGCCTCCCGCTTCCAGTCCAGGTAGTGCATGTAACAGACCGGGTCCGACATCGCGAACGTTTCGAGCGCCGCACGCATGAGTGACTTCCACATCTCGCTGACTCCTCCAGTCTCCGCAAATTGACGATGAGCTCACTGTGCCCTTCGGCCGCGTGACTGCCATCGGGAGGAGTACGGAGGGCGGTACTGAAACCTTGGTACTGAAAAAATCGAAGGGGTCTACCGGGCCGTGTGTCTCCCGGCCACCCAGGCCGCCACCTGCGATCTCGAATTGAAGCCCAGCTTGTCGCAAGCGTTCTTGACGTGGCTCTCGACTGTCCGCTCGGACAGGTGGAGGCGCGCGGCAATGGCGCGATTGGACAGTCCTTCCGCGACCAGCGCCGCCACCTCCATCTCGCGCGCTGTCAGGGGGTGATCGGTCACGCCTCTCGCCTGCAGATCGGCTGCCAGGCGCGTCGCACGCGCGAGCCATGGCTTCATGCCAAGCGCCTTCGATGTGGCGACCGCGGCATCGAGGAGCTGGCGCGCCTGGCGCAGATCGCTATCTCGACCCCGTCGCAATAACATTTCTGCAAAAGCGATCTGGCTCCGCACGACAAGCGGTGGTGCGCCCATGCGTCGCTCAAAATCAAGGCCTCTGTCGTAGTGCTCACCCGCTTCGTCCCATCGCTCCAGCGTCCCGGCCAGCATGCCGAGATATCGCGAGACCGACCCGTAGAGACCGGCGCCGCCGGCGGCGATATTCAGCCGCGCATACGGCAGAAGCCGCACATAGACGCTTTCGGCCATGTCCCTTTCGTCAACCGCGGTGATGGCCTCCGTGAGAAGGGCCATTCCCGGCAGCCACGCCATGGGAGGCCCAATTGTGTCGAGCCCGGCGGCAGCAACCTGACGCAGCGCCAAACGGGCGTCGTCCAAGCGCCCCATCAGCGCCAGCGGGCCCGCTGCGAAAGCGGCTGCGTCCGGCCCTGGGCCGGCAAGCATCCCCATGAATCTCCCCATCTCCTGGTACGCAGCCTCCATCCCGCCGATGTAGGTCGCTTTGCCAAGGACATGAGTTAGGTGCGTGAACTCCGCCGGCGCATGATGGCCTTTCCGCCCCAGCTCTCGGGCCCCTTCCGCCAGCTCTCCCGCCTCATCGAATCTTCCTCGCAGCAGCGCCAGCCAGGACCGGATCTGGAGCGTGCGCCAGCGGGCGAGCGGCTCTCGCAGCTGATCGGCGTGGCTCGCCTGCACAGCAACCGCGACCTCGGCCTGATCGATCTGACCCAGCTGGATGAGGGCATCGATCCGCCATGCGTGACCCCACTGCGCGATCGACGAGCGGCCTGTTTCGTCCGCCAGACGGAGGGTCAGGTCCGCCAGCTGCAGCCTCTCGTCAACGCCATCCGGACCGGATGTGGCCATCTGGCGCGCATGGATTCCGGCGAAAACCACATCCGGGTCGACTGCGCCTTGAGAGAGCCGCACCGCCTCGCGACTGGACTCCTTGGCAGCTCGTTCATCGGCGGCATCACCTGTCTGCATCAGCGCCACCGTCAATTGGCTGAGAACCTGGACCCTCAGGGCTGCGTCCTGCGTGGGCCGCCGCATCGCGTTCGTGCACAGGCGCTTGATCTCGAGGCTGAGGCCGGGACCACCGACTCCTCGTACTACGAGTGCGGCACGCGCCAGAAGGTCGCTGTCATCCGATGTCGCGGCGAGGTGCGACACCTCTGAAGCGGCCGCCATTGCGCCCCCGATATCCCCGGCCAAGTAACGCGCTCGCCCAAGCTCGAGAAGCAGCCCTGCTCGTTCGGCGACATCTACCGAGGGAACTTTGGCGAGAGCGAGATCGAGTACGCGAACGGCCTCCTCATACGCCAGCTCAGACAATGCGCGCCTGCCCGCCGCACGTGCGTATTCAAGGGCCCTGCCACGCAGTGACCTGTCCACCACCGAAGCCTCGACGAAGTGATACGCAAGCTGCGCCACAGGCGGATCTGTCCAGCCCGTGGTCAACTCCTCCAGAACACGTCCGATGCGGGCATGGAGCTTGCTTCGACGAGCGGTCGGCAGACTGCGGTAGACGGTGTCGCGAACGAGGCCATGCGCGAAGGCGTAGCCACCGTCGACGCGGGTCGCAACCCCTTTGGTGATCGCTTCATCGAAAAGGCCGAGGATTCTCGCGCGTACGGTTCCGGTGGCGGCCTCGAGCAGGTCCAACTGCAATTCCTGGCCGGCAACGGCCGCGACATCGAGCATCCGGCGGCAATCGTCCGATAAACCTTCGACACTGCGCCGCAGCACGGCGTCGACTCCGCTCGGGATGCTGTCCGTGGAATCTGATGCGGTCCAGCGCGGCGAATCCAGGTCTTCCGTTGCGAACGCCTTGGCCAGCTCGCTGAGGAAGAACGGATTGCCGGCAGTTTGCGAAAGCAGCCGATGCACCATGTTCGCGTCGAGATCGAATCCAGTGAGGGCGCGGAACAGCTGCACGACATCGGCGCGATTCAAACCCGTGATCGCGATCTGAGTCGATTCTCCAGCTCGAACGAAATCGGCCAGCTGAGCGCGCAGCGGGTTGTCGGCCGGAAGCTCGCGATCGCGATACGTGGCGATCACCATTACCGATGATTGGGCGAGGGAACCTGCGAGGAGCTTGAGCACAAGGAGCGTTGGAACGTCTGCCCAATGCATGTCGTCGAGGACGAGGACGATGGGCCGCTTGGTGGCCGCGTCCAAAAGCACTCGAGTCACCGAGTCGTAGATACGGAAACGCGCCTGCTCATCGTCCACGGACGCGGAAGGGGCATCCGGAAAGTGGCCGCGGAGCTCAGGGACGACCTGCAGGATCTGGACCAACGCAGGTCCGGCGAGGCGGCCGAACTCCTCCTCGCCGACATCGCGTATGAGCGAACGCAGGATCTGTACCCAGGGCCAATAAGGTGGGGCGCCTTCTGCCTGGGTGGACCGCCCGGAGAAGACAGCCGCGCCGCGCCGGAGCGCTTCGACCGTCAGGGCTTCAGCCAGGCGTGTCTTCCCAATCCCGGGTTCACCGCTCAACAGGAACATTCCGCCTGTGCGTTCGAAAGCGCGGTCCAGGCCGGCAAGCAGCAGCTTGAGCTCTGCCTGGCGGCCGACGAACACCGCCGGGGTCAGGTCTCGTGCCCGGAGCTCTCCCATCCCAGAACTCTCTTTTGGGCTCATGGTAGGTGCGCCAAGGCGCGCAGGCACGGCTCCCTCATGCCCGTAGGTAGGTGAGCACAGCCAGGACACGCCGATGGTCGTCTTCGGCCGGCTCCAACTGAAGCTTCATGAAGATGTTGCGGATATGCGCTTCGACGGTCTTGGGACTCAGGTGCAACCGGGAGCCGATCGCCGAGTTGGTGCGGCCTTGAGCCATGAGATGAAGCACCTCACGTTCCCGCTCGGTGAGCTCGTCGATCACCTCCCTGTGGCGCCGTCGTCCCACGAGCTCGGCGACCACATCCGGATCGATCACCGAACCCCCGGCGGCAATCCGCCGGACTGCATCCCCGAATTCGGCAATGTCACCGACATGGTCCTTCAACAAGTAGCCGACACCGCCTCCGCTCGCGATGAGCTCCATCACGTGATGGGTGTCGACATACTGAGAAAGGACGAGCACGCCGATTGAAGGGAATGCCACACGCATCTCTCGTGCTGCGATGAGGCCCTCTGTCGTGAACGTGGGCGGCATCCGTATGTCGAGGACGGCGACGTCGGGTGGGTCCGCGCTTATGAGCTCCACGAGCGACTGGGCATCGCCGGCCTGGCCGATGACATCAAACCCAAGGTCGCGCGCAACGCGAACCAGACCCTCGCGAAAGAGGGTCGAGTCATCGACGATCGTCAGTCGCAAGGGATTTCGGCCAGAAGACGCGTGCCGGCGCCGACAGGACTCTTGATGGAGATCCTGCCCCCGATCGCGGCGGTCCGGTCCTCGAGGCCCTGGAGTCCGCCGCCCGGAGCCGGCTCCGCTCCCCCGATTCCGTTGTCGCTCACCTCGATCAGCAACCAGCTCTCCTTCGCGGTCACGGACACACGGGCGGACGAAGCGTGCGCGTGCTTGGCGACGTTTGTCAGCGCCTCAGAGACTATGTAGTAAGCGGCAGCCTCGGCCGGCTCGGGCGGTCGCCCTGGCAGAGAGACGTCCATCTCAACGGGTACTGGAGATCGGTCGGCGAGAGACCGCAGCGCAGGCTCCAGCCCGCCGGTCACGAGGATTGTCGGATGAATGCCCTGGGCAAGCTCTCGCAACTCGCCCAGTGCAGTGCGGAGCTCGCCCTCCGCGGCTGCGAGGACGTCGTCGGGATTTGAGCTGGATCCATCGCCCGCGGCACGTGCGCGTCCAAGCGACAGGGACAGAGCGACCAGGCGCTGTTGCGCTCCGTCGTGGAGATTGCGCTCGACCCGGCGGCGTTCCTCGTCCTGCGCCCGCACGATTCGCTCACGCGAAGAGCGGAGCTCCTCGACCAGCCTCAAATTGCGGAGCACGAGCGCCGTCTGGGAGGCCAGGTCGTCGAGCAGCTTGGTCTCAACAGGCGTAACTCGGTCTCCACGACGTTTGGTGATCGCGAGCGCTCCTAGCAATGTTTGCCCGTCACGTACCGGCACGCTGTGGTCCGTGTCCGGGAGCCGGGGGAGACGTTCATCTCTCACGGAGATGACCGGGATCGGTACCTTCACGGGGTCTGCCGCCTCGCGCCTGAGCTCGGCGCCGACGCGAAGCCAGACTTCGGCCCGCTCAGCCCCGGTCGCTTCTCGGAGCAGCCTGGCGAGTCGCGGCAGCACTTCGACTGTGGAGTAGGCCACGGCAGCCTGGCCGGCGAAGCGGGCCAGCACGTCATAGGGCGTACGCCGATCGCCGTACACAAGCCTGTTCGCTAGCCGGCTCATGCCTTCGCGCACGGGCTGGAACGCAACCGCGACGATCGCCGTCGCCAACAGTGCGAGTATCGGGTTGAGGCCGGCGCCGGCCCCAATCAAGGATCCGAGCCCGAAAACGATCCCGACGTAGGCGAGTGTGATGAAGGTGGCAAGCCCGCCAAACAAGATGGCTCGGCTGATAACGAGGTCGATGTCAAAGAGCCTGTACTTGAAGATCGCGACAGCAATCGCGGCCGGGACCACGAACGTGATCGTGAGGTTTGACCCGAGCTGGCCCCAGCGGGCGATGACCTGGGCGCCGGGATCAAAAGCCCACGGCGAAACGCTGACGTCATCTATGTTCCCCACCATCCAGAACACCGCGGTGATCGCAAGGGCGAACGCAAGCCAGCGGAGTTGGAACCGCTCGTCGCCCTGCGCCCGGCGTGTCCGCAACAGCACGAGACCGGCAGCGGCGGGGGCGACAAGAAGCCTGGCCCAACCGAGCACAGTCTGTGGATCGCCGGCCAACGCGAAGCCATAGGCCCAAAGCGAGGGTGGCATCGTTACCGGCAATGAGCCGTCGCGCCCAGGAAGGCGCAGGGGCCATGGGTCGCCGAGGGAGCTGACTATCAAGCCCCCCGTCAACAGCGCGGCCAGGCCCGCCACCGTCCACCAGGCGGGGCCGGGCAGCCGGCCGTCCGGGAATAGAAGGATGGCGAGGACCTGTGGGAAGATCGCGAGGCCGGTCCAGGTGCCGATCCAGGCTGCCACCTCGGCTGCGGGCAGCGAGCCCGGAGCTGCCACGAGGGCTCGCACCGCGTACTCCTGGCTAAGCATCGTCAAGGCGACGAGGAGGGCGATCGCGGCGAAGGCCCAGCCCAGCGGGCTGGCAGGACGCCGCGAGAGGATGAAGCCGGCCAACACCGAAAGGATCAACACAGCGAAGATCGGACCGATCACATCGACGAGAGCGGTTACCCAGATCGGTTCGATGCGGCCAGGCTTGAAGGTGGGCCAGTCGATCACCAACAGAGGCACGCTGGCAAACGCCATCGACAATGCCAGCAGCGCCACGCCCCAGGGCCACACAACGCGAACCGGGGCGCGGAGTGACGGCATCATCCGGGTCGCCATTGGGGTTCGAGCTCGATGCTCGAATCGTCGATCAGCCGGGTCAGCCCCGAGCCGTCCGGGCGAACCGCATAGAGGTGCCAGGGACCGTTGCGACGGCCCACGAAAGCAATCCAGCGCCCATCCGGGGACCAGGTGGGCGAAAGGCCATCACCGCCTACGAGGCGCCGCTGGTGTGTTCCGTCTGCGTTCATCACGTAGATCGAGGATTCGTAGCCGCCGGGGAAGTCCCGCTCGCTGTGAAAGGCGATGCGGGCGCTGTCCGGCGACCAGCTCGGGCTCGCGTTTAGCGAAGGCCCAACGGTGAGCCGCCGCACGTCGCTCCCGTCTGCCGCCATCACCCAGATCTCGCCTGGCCCTCCTCGGTCGGAGAAGAAAGCGATCCTTGTCCCGTCCGGGGACCATTCGGGATCGACGTTCAAGCCACCTCCCGAGGTAAGCCGCCGCGCGGCGCTGCCATCAGAACGCGCCACGTAGATGTCGCCTGGCGCGTGGATGATGCCCAACGGGCCTGTGATGCCTGCCTCGCTGCTGGCGTAGGCGATCCGTGTGCCATCCGGCGACCAGTCGACACCGCCTTTGAACCCGCGCGAACGCGTGACCTGCACGACGCCGGTGCCGTCGGCGTTCATGATGTAAAGCTGCTCCACTCCGCTTCGCGTGCTCATGAACGCGATGCGTGTGCCGTCGGGCGACCACCTAGGGTCGCGGTTGCCACCCTCGCCATGCGTGAGCATGTGGGCCCGCTCGCCCAGGCGCACGGCCAGTATGTCGCCGTGGTAGAGGCTGCTCGGTTCCAGATCGCACACGAAGGCGATTTCGGCCGACTGGCCCGGTAGGGCTTCAGTCCTCTCCAGCCCGCACCCGTGCGCGGTCTTGTCAGCCAGGCCGCACGCTGCCAGCACCAGCACGGCAACCAGCCCCAGGGCCACACCGCGACGCGGCGTCATAACGGCCAGCATGTTGCCACCCCGGGAACCGCGTCGTCGACAGGGCCAACCCTTAAGAAATTCGAGCGCCTACCCTGATGTCCGCTGCCCCAGACCTGAATACCGTGTTGGCCATGGACCACGTGAGGGCTGGGCAGGTGTCGAAGATGATGGCCTGGACGATCCGGGCGCTGCTGATCCCCGTACTTGCAGTCCTGATGTTCTGGGCGTTTAGCTCGATGGCAATCTGGGCCACCGGGGGCGCGCCGCGGGCAGTGCACGCCGCGCCTGTCGTGGTCCCAAGTCCGGAGCGGCCGGGCGTCCCACCCGATTCGACGCCATGAGCATCAAACCGGCGTCAGGACGACAGACGCTCTTGACTCGCTGGTTGCAGAAGCATGTTGATGAGCGCGTCCCCCAGCCATTCCTCATAGCGGGATGGGGTCCAGCCTCTTTCGAAGACCAGTTGGGTGTACTGATCGGGACCGGTCAAGGCCCAGATCACGGCCACCCCCTCTGATGGAGACATTCCGGCGCGGAGCCGAGCGCTTCGCTCCAACATCGCAGGCAGGCCGAACCGATTCATGTCGATTAATCGTTGCTCCTCCCTCTCCCGATAGTGCGCAAGCAGGTCTGGATCGCCGGACTCACGCATGAAGCGGAGGAGGTCCGCGCAAATTTCATATATGAGGCGGGAAACGCGGGCGCCAGTACGAAGCCCGAGCTCGGGGTCGTCCGATTGTCGCAACGAATCGAACAGCTTCACAGCGTCGGCTACATGAGGGAATCCCACGTCTATGAGGTCCTGCGCCAGCCGCAGCTTGGTACCGAAAATCGCATATAGCGTCTGGTAAGCGACGCCGGCTTCTTCGGCGATGTCCTCCATCGTGACGCTGCTATAGGTCCCGTTGACCAGCAGCCTTCTTGCCGCATCGAGGATGCGGGCCCGAGTCATCTGCGCCTGCTCCCGGCGCAATGCCCCGTTGTAGGTGCGGCTCGTCTTGACAGGCTTGCCCAAGATGAATATAGTAACAGACTATCGATATTAGGTTATCTCTAGTGAATAGAGAACTCCACTAAAATCGATGGGGTGGCTGGCGTGAGCAGATTGGGCGAGATACGGGACTGGCTTCTGCCGGCGCTGATCCATCTGGACCCGATGGTGGCGATGGCGTACTACCACTCAGTCGCCGTGGATCGGGGTTCAACCAAAGCAGCCATCTCCACCCCACCCCGCAACCCGCTCAGGGGTGTGGCTGGTTTTGACGTGATTGAGGTTTCTCGGCGTCACCCGATGACAGGAGATGTCATATGACCGGTGGCGCGGTTGTCGTCGGGGGCGGGTTCGCCGCTCTCGAGATCGCCCTGGCGCTGAGGAGACAGAGCCCGACGATCCCGGTCACGGTCATCAGCCGCGAAACGCAGTTGACCTACCGGCCGTGGCTGATCCGCGTCCCGGCCGGTGGCGCGCCGCCGCCCATGATCCCCTTCGCTCGTCTCCTCACATCGGCGGGGGTCGACCTGATTGCAAGCTCAGCCGCCGGCGCTGACATCCAGGCCCGTCGCGTCGTCCTCGAATCGAGCGCAGAGATCGAATATCGCCAGCTGGTGGTTGCCACCGGGGCAGTCGCCGACCGCGGCCGCATCCCAGGCGCCGGTGACCATGCGCTCTTTCCTTGCGACGTCGCCGACGCGGCGGAGTTCGCGGCCCGGGTGCGATCGTCAAACATCCATGTCGCCGTCGTCTTCGGCTGGGAACGGCCGGGACCAGGGCTCGAATACGCGGCCTGGATAGCGGCCCATCGTCCCGGCGTCAAAGTGACCGCGGTCGATGGCGATGGCAGCATGGCACACCGCTTCGGTGACCGGGCCACAGCTCACGTCAGAAGCTTGTTCGAGCGGCGTGGAGCCCAGCTCATCACAGAAGGGGCAGTTCAGCGGATCGGGGAAGGAACCGTTGAAGTTGGAGGGCGAGTGATCGCTGCCGATCTGATCGCCGTGGCCGCGCCCCTTCGCGGTTCGACGGCTTGGCTGTCACCCGCCCTTGTCGACCAGCGCGCAATGTTGTGTATTGACAACACCATGGCCGCCACCGCGGGCGTTTTTGGCATCGGCGACGTGGTCTCGGTACCGGGAGGCTATCGCCTTCCCCCCGCATTGCGGTCGATTCAAGCTACTGCCGGCGCGGTAGCCCGCAACGTTGCAGCTGCTTTCAGAGGCGACGCCCCAAAGCCGGTTCTCCGGCAAGGTAGGCCGGACGTCATGCTTCCTGACCTCGCAGGCACCGCGGTGCTCGTTCGTGAGCGGCGGCTGCTAATCAGCGGGCGCCTGCCGCTTCTCATGCGATCGTCTGGTGAACGTCGCTATCTGCGCTCGCGGAAGGCAGGGTGATGGACTGTCAGTTGAATGACGGGAAGATCTAGCGCCATCGAGCGTTAGCAACGACGCCACCCAGGATGAGGCCGACCAGATGGCAGTGGCCAACCGGGGGCCAGTGCTCAAGGGCCTCAAAGAAAAAGCCGAGCGTCAACCCCGGAATTGCACGGTCATGAAGCCGGCGCTGGTCGATACTGTGCGACGACCGCCGGACGATCACGGCCGGCTTCGAGTTAAGGGGGTAGCGAGATGATCAGCCCTTACACCGCGGTCGGACTCATACCTACCGTCAGGGGCATCCGCCGGCGGGAGGACATCAAGATCAACATCGAGCACCTGGCGCACCTGATCAAGGCCGCCTCATGGCTGTCGAGCCTCGACCTCCCGGTCCGCCTGATCGCGATCCCGGAAGGTGGCCTGCAAGGGTTCACCGACGAGGTTCTGGACCTCGACCACGTCGAGTTCGCTCGCAGCTGCGCAATCGATATCCCGGGCGAAGAGACCGAGGCGTTGGGCAAGCTGGCACGCCAGTACGACGCCTTCGTGATTGCGCAAGCCAAGGCCCGTCACCCTGAGGTGAAGGACCGCTTCTTCAACGTCGGCTTCATCATCAACCCGTCTGGCGAGGTAATCCTTCAGCACTACAAGGTCTCACCCTTGTTCCCCGTCGAGCACTCGGTCTGTCCGCACGACATCTACGACTGGTGGATAGAGAGATACGGACGCAATCTGGATGCGTTCTGGCCCGTGGTGGACACCGAGATCGGCCGGCTTGGGATCATGATGGCCAACGAGGGGTCATATCCCGAAAACGCGCGTGCCCTAGCAATGAACGGAGCCGAGGTCGTCTACCGCGCCTCCTATCCACATCCAGCCACCGGCAATGAGATGTTCGAGATCCAGAGTCGGGCGCGGGCGCTGGATAACAACATGTACGTGGTCGCCCCCAACATGGGGACCTACTACCTTTTTCCCGACGAGGCGACGCCAATCGACACTTTCGGCGGCCGCTCGTTCGTATTCGATTACAAGGGCAGGATCGTGGGCAAGCAGGAGTACGGCGCCGGTTCCACCTACGTGTCGGGCGTGATCGACATCGAAGCGCTCCGCGACCATCGCGCTCGGGCCCAATGGGACAACTGGCTGAAGGACCTGCGCACAGAGCTCTACCAGCTCCTTTACGACCAGCCGATCTATCCCAAGAACCTGTACCTGCACCGGGAGCCGATGAAACACGCCGAGTACAAGGAAAAGGTGATCGACTCTCAGATCAAGCTGCTGCAGGATCGCGGTGTCTGGGTCAAGCCGGGCCGCTGAAGGCGCAGCTCGTCAGCGACCCGCTTGTCCCGGTCGTTTCGGGTGTCCGACTGCGTGGAGGGCGGCCCACACCCGCTCCGGCGTGAGAGGCATGTCGATGTGCCGGACGCCAAGGTGGGAGAGTGCGTCCACGACGGCGTTCTGGATCGCCGGGGTCGAACCGATGGTGCCGGACTCGCCGATCCCCTTCGCGCCCAACGGATTGTTCGGGCTAAGGGTCTCGGTCGTGGCAGTGACCACCTCGGGGATCTCGCCAATGCTCGGGATCAGGTAGTCGAGCAGCGAGGCAGTGCGGGGGCTGCCCTGGTCATCGAAGACGACTTCCTCGAGCATTGCCTGACCGATGCCTTGCGCGATGCCCCCATGCACCTGCCCCTCGGCGAGCAGCGGGTTGATGATCCGGCCGCAATCATCAACCGCGAAGAACCGCACCAGGCGCGCATCCCCGGTCTCGACATCGACCTCGACCACGGCGCAATGGGCCCCGAACGGATAGCTGCCGTCTCCGGCGAAGTCGGCATCCGCAGCGAGGCCCGGCTCCATTCCCTCAGGCAGGCTCTTGCGGTCGCCGGCGGCTGCGGCCAGTGCAGCCCACGAGAGCGCGCGCTCGGGGACGCCGGCCACGCCCACGGCCCCGCCCACAAAGACGATGTCCTCGGGACTGGCCTCGAGCAGGTGCGAAGCCAGGTCGCGCGCCTTATGACGCACCTCCCGAGCTGCTTGGTGCACAGCCGACCCGCCGTGCTGCATCGAGCGTGAGCCCACCGTGCCTGTGCCGCGCTCGACAGCATCGGTATCGGAATGGATGACGCGTACCGAGTCGAGCGGGAGGCCGAGCTGCTCAGCCGCGATCTGGGCCAGCGACGTCTCATGACCCTGACCGAAGGAAGTGGTCCCGCAGCGCACCGTTGCAGTCCCGTCGGTCTCGATCCGGACTGCTCCCCATTCCGGGCCTATGCCGACTGCGGTGACCTCCACGTAGACCGAAAGGCCGATCCCGAGCTGCAGGCGGTCGGCGCGCTCGCGACGCCGAGCCTGCTCGGCGCGCAGCCCTCGATAGTCGGAGACCTCGAGCACCTTGTCGAGTGCCCTCTCGTACTCGCCTGAGTCGTAGGTCGCCCCGCCGGCGGTCGTGTACGGAAAGCGATCGGGCGCGATCAGGTTGCGGCGTCTCAGGTCGGCAGGGTCGATGCCCAACTCCACGGCCAGCATGTCCATCGCTCGCTCCACCATCGCAGCCGCCTCGGGCCGGCCGGCGCCGCGGTAAGCCCCGAGCGGTGTTGTGTTGGTGACAACGCAGTGAGCCTCGTAGTCGATGGCGGGGATCGCGTACACGCCTGACGCCATCTGGCCGGTGAGGAACGGGAGCAGCGTCGCGATTCCCGGGTAGGCGCCGATGTCGGCTACGACCCGGGCGCGCAGGCCCACCAGGCGGCCGTCCCGCGTGGCCCCCAGCTCTACCTCCTGCACCTGTCCACGTCCGTGCGTCATACCGATCAGGTTCTCGGATCGGGTTTCGATCCACTTCACCGGCCGTCCCAGCTTTCGCGCGGCCGCGGCCACGACGATCAGCTCGGGACGGGCTCCGGCCTTCGCCCCGAACCCGCCGCCCATATCGCCTACGACCACGCGTATCTCACCAGAGGCCATGCCGAGCGACGACGCCAGCTCGGCGCGCAGCCCGAAGGGGGTCTGGCTGGTCGCCCAAACCAGGAGTCGCCCAGCCTCCGGCACCACGAGGATCGCCTCCGACTCCATCGGCACTGGCGCCAGCCGCTGGTTGACGAAGCGGCCTCGGATCGTCACCTCGGCCCCCGCCAGGACGTCATTGTCGCCGCGGGGAGCGATGTGGTTGGCTACGTTTGAGCCGTGGGCGGGAAACAGCAGGACCGAGCCCGCGTGTCGGGCGGCCTCCGACTCGACAACGACCTCGAGCGGGTCGAGGTCGAGCCTGACCAGCTGGGCTGCGTCCACCGCCGCCCCTTGACTCTCCGCGACCACGAGCGCTACCGGCTCGCCCACGAAACGGACGCGCCCAACGGCGAGCGGCGGCCGCGCGAAGACCTCCGGCACCATCTGAAAACCAACGCGAGCCGGAAGGCCCAGCTCGGCAGCGGTAAGCACGGCTACGACGCCTGGCGCCGCGGTCGCAGCCGCAACATCCACGGCGCGAATCGTCGCGTGGGCTAACGTCGATCTCACAAAGGCCACGTGGAGACACCGGTCCGGCTGGATGTCGTCGACGTAGCGGCCCGTTCCGGTGATGAGGCGGGGGTCCTCGCGCCGGCGCACGGCATGACCGAGAATCGAGCCTGGAGTCAATGTCTGCATCGCCAACCAGAGGTTAGCCTGTCCTGGGGCGGAGCAGCAGCGTCCACCACCCGCTGCACTGAGCCCGGAATACCGCCGCGGTTTGGTCGGATCGCGGCGATGGAGCCGACCAAACGCTTCGGATCCCAGGACTTTTCTCTAATCGTGAGCTTGTTCGTGCTCGACGGCCATCACAAACTTCTTGCCGCGGCGAACGAGGGTTGTGCGATACAGATTCTTACGTTCTTCCCCCGCTCAATCAAATGTCTCGCCGATCCCAGCGACGTTGATCACGCCATTGAGTTGCTGTCTCTGCGGGAGTCGTAACTAGCGGAGCAACCAGCAAATGCGATCAACGGCCTAGCGCGTCTGACGACCCTTAGCGCCGACCTGACGCCGCTCATCTGCTGAAAGGCGGTGGACCGAGAATCTCGATGCCTCCGTTCCGAGCCGCTGATGCACGCACGCGGTCGAAGTCGATCGGAGCGCTCGCCTCAAGTCTCGGCGTCAGCGGCTCGCTCGCGCCGCGGTAGAAGGCCTCGCTGGAGCCTGGAGTCTCCAGAAACAGAATGCGTGCCCTCTGTGACG
>WNGL01007711.1_pt1 | contig 21223 bp, 22 predicted proteins | sample 5400591 | NCBI WGS metagenome assembly WNGL01 (sample SAMN13153377, study PRJNA577476) | soil metagenome | isolation source: 80 cm soil or saprolite under Garry oak tree replicate 1 | place: USA:California | collected 2016-06-15 | reverse complement strand
GCGTCGGACCGTTGGTATTCGTGCCCAAGGTGAACCCTGAGCGTCACGTGCGCTTTGCGCTGGCCTTGGCCCGAAAGCTGAACAAGCCCGTAGGCTTCTACTGGTGGAGCCGTCGTTCCAAGCGCGAGGGAAAGACTCATCTTGGCCTAGCTGATTCGCTCCTGCAGGTGCCCGCTGGCCTGCCCTCGTGGGTGTTTCTGGAGGGCTAGGCAGGTTGCTTTCCCGGCGCTTCGGTTACCCCAGGGACAAAGATGGGGTGAGCATCAAATCATTCATCGTCGGCAAATGGGGCGCAGAAACTTGCGCCTGCTTTGAAAATCACTTCCTCAAGACATGAAAACATCCTCCTCTATCTGGACCGATAGGCTCGGCATAGCGATTGCCAAGGCCGCGCCGAAAGCAGGTTACAGCATGAGCCTCGTGGGCGAGGACCGCCAAAACGTCGTCGCTGCCGTCAACCAGGGCATTGATTCACACCTGGAGGCGTGCTTCGTGGCGGCCCGGGGAGACTGCTTCAAGTTTCGCACGCCGGAGGGAATACGGGGAAAGATTTCCAGCGCTCGCCTGGAGTGCAAGGTCTCGCCTCGATCCTTAGCTGTTTTGATTCGCCGACTAACGGAGTCGGGCGATGAAGCGGCTGCGGTGCTGGCGTCCGACATCTGCCAAATCCTCGAAATCGAACTCATCCAATGAAAACGGCGACGTGCAAATATTGCAGAATACGAACCCGGAAGAGGCTCATCAGTTGGGTGAGCACTTCCAAACTCCACGCCTACCCAATCGACCATGGGCCTCGTTGCCAGGTTCATTTGGATGATGCTCTGCGCCGCTGCCCCAACAGCGCAACCTGGCGCTGGCTGCACGAATCGCCGCCGGCCGCCTATTAACGACAGCAAAGGACAATTATGGACACACCCAAACTGCATGAACTGGCAGTCGCCTGTAAATACGGCGCCCACAATCCGCACGGCATCATCCGTTCTTTGGGTGAGGCCATCAACGAGGTTCCCCACGGCAAGTGCCCCGAGTCGGCGGACCTGAAAATGATCATCGGCCAACTCTCGTTCCTCTTGGGCGAGAACCTTGGGCCGAGCGAGCAAACTATCAAGCTGTTCAACAATTGAAGGATGCACACATGGCAACCAAAACACGTGGAGCGTTCACACCGGTCCTGGAGGCTGCGCGGGGTGAATCTGCTCAAATATCTTGAATCCTCCTCTTATGAAAGGCATCCGGTTCTATCAGGAGTTCGAGGACCGTTCCAAACGAAGATCCAGCAGCACCATTGTGGCCGTCTGCGTCTGCAATGGCCTCTACTTCAGGAGCGGCAAGGCTTGTTACGAAGGTTTTGTCGGCGTGTTCGACCGCCTCAATTCCCCGGTCAACTTCAGCGGCGTGGCACTGGACTACCTGCGCGAAAAGTGCAAGCGCGTCAGCGAGACTCAAGCCCGAACGATTCACCCGGCACTGTTTGAAAGGCTCGACCATGATTAAACGCTGGCAATACACCTACGTCCACGAATACCTCGCGCTCCTGAAGACCGCTGCCCAGGCTCTGGCACAGGGCAAGAGGATTCGGCTGCGTTGGAATGGAGACGCCATGGATGCCGAGCAGTGGCAGCGCGAACGGATCCGGGCGCTAGATCGACGCATCGCTCTCAAGGGCGGTGAACCGGCAGGCCGCAAGTATTCTCAGCAATATCAAGTTGCGCTGTTCCGTGACTGCCAGCGCGTGCGGCAAGCCTTGTCGAGAGTTCGGGTTTATCAATTCGAGACGCCGGAAATCGCCGCCCGATACAAACACCTGCTCGCGGACCCGCGAGATTAGATCACCTCAAGGAAAGAACCATGAAACCAATCACACCCGAACAATATCACCATGCTCCACGCGAGCAGATGCAAGCCGGGGCCAAACCCGAGGGCGGTCACCACGTCATCCGATACCGCATCATCAATGGCACCGCTTACCATGAGGAAACGCCCTTTGATCTGGTACAGGCATTGGAGCGGTTGCGTGAAGGCCGGGCCAAAGCGCGAGTCTTCCTCGGAGACCCGGAAACCGGCTTGGACTGGAACGAAGAATGCGATGTAGTTGGCCGCATCGGCCACAGCACCGGGCGCATTAAAATCCCGCTGCTGGTTCCCCGTGATGACGATGGCGGTGTCGGCTTGCTCGATCATTGCATTGTGCGCCTGGTCCAGATCAGGCGCAGCCGGGAACTCTACCGGCACCCCAGCTATCGTTGCCGTGACTTCCGAATCGAGGATGAACCATGCGAAGGGCGGCCCGATTTGAAAGCGACGGTTTATCGGGACGGCCAGGAAATTGCCCGCTTCCAGTCGCGAAACGAGGCGGCGCACTGGGTCCGATTCATGAGGGGCGAGGTGATGACCGCCTTCAATCCCAAAGCTCAGAGCGCCAAGCGAGCGCAACGAGCCAGGGAACTGCTGGCCCGCTTGGGTCTGCCTAAAGAGGAGTCTCTGATCGAGCTGCTGGCCGACTTGCGGCACTACTGTCGCCGGCACCGGCTCGACTTTGCCCAAGCCGCCGAGGCTGCAACTCGCCAGTTCAAAATTGAACTGGAGGGAATCTATCCGTAACCAGAATTGAAAACTCAACGAAAGGAAAAGACATGGCCGATTATTTCACCAACTTCAGTCTGGTGCTCACGCTCAAGGACGCCACCCAACAACAATACGCGCTGGACCTGGCCGCTAAAGCGGAGGCTCATCGCTTTCGGGACAGTGAAGAACCCGCACCGGCCGACGTGCCACCGGAATTTGTGGACGTGCTGGATGACTGGAGTTTTGAGGTCGATCAGGATCACGACAACAGTATTTGGTTGCATTCCGTGGATGGAGGAATCGATGCGGTATGCGTCTTTATTCAGCATCTTCTTAAAAAGTTTAATTCAGAAGATCGCGTAGAGCTTGAGTGGGCGCACGATTGCTCTAAACCCCGCGTGGATGCTTACGGGGGAGGCGCTGCCATCATCACCGCGGAAAACATTACAACCATGAACACATCGCAATGGCTGCGGCAACAATTGGAACTAAGTGAAAACCAAAGCGCCAATCCACAAGAAAAAGTGTGCGCCGCGCAGGCTCCGAAAGAGCAACTGGCGCCGCCATCTTCACCCGGGTGATGAAGTTACCTGGAATGACCCGGATGGCGGCGCCTGCTCGCGCATTGGGACACTTCTGAGCATCCAATACTTCGGGGATGACAGCGCCAGTATCGCGTACACAGATGGCTGGTGCTCCGAAGTGCTCTTGAACGAACTCAGCTAAGACATAAACGAAAGGAGAACGTTATGGGATTTACCCATCCATGGCTCACTCAACCAAGGCATTCACCATGCAAATGGCATGCACTACGTGCGAAACAATCCACGGCAATCCCGGAGAGCGGCGCATCCTGCCCGCCAACACTTTGATTGCCATCGAACCTGCGTCAAACCTTCCCGCAGATAACCTCATTAAATGGTGGGCGCAACCCGTCAAGGGTCATCGTCAAATGAAGGGGCATCGGACCAACCACGCGTAACGTAGTCGCGTCGATAAGCGCGGTGGCATTTTCCCAAAGGCCTGCGGCTTGGATCTGCATCCTCAATGCATTTCGACTCTGTCCGGGACTGCGGCAGATCAACGAAACGAGCCTGCTCCCCCAACAAGGCTCAAGAGCCTGTGCCACGCGGGCACAATGGCTGGGTTTGGTTGTTCGACCGACTCCGACGCGGCGGGCGGAATGGCTGGTTTTGGCTCCACTTGGCGGGCCAATCGACGGTATCGAGCGACCGTCTCACGGTCGATCCCCGGTTCGCGAGCCATCCTGCGTTGGGACCAACTGCGGCTTAACGTGCCAATCGCTTGCTGTATATCCATTTTGAGTTGATTCATCGCCGCGCAGGGCCGCGCAGGGTCATGAACCTGACCCTGGCTGCAACGATAATGTCACCTCAAAATGGCTGGTTTTGATTCGCCCATTGGTGGCTGGTTTTGACCGCCCGCTGACCCGCCGAACGTCTCAAGCGTGCCGCCTATCTCTACATTCGCCAATGCACCTTGCGCGAAGTGCTCGAAAACATCGAGAGCAACTTGTCGCGCGGCAGGGCCTTCCAGCCAATCGTTGGCATGGGCCAGACCAAAGGGTACGGCAGTGGCGCCCCTTGCCGGGCCAACAGCGATAGATCAGCTAGCCGAATAAGTTGAGACTGGCACAAGAGTCACAAAAGTCGCAAGAGTCCGCAGGATGGGCGAGCACTGACGCTTGCGGCGCGGATATTCCGATATAGCGACCATCGATGAACGCCCGGCCTACAGTCCTCCATGCCATTCAAACTCAGATGACTGGAGTCGATTACGGGCACCGCGACCGAAGACAATCTGCATCGGCCGCTCACAGGTCAGTGCGTCCAGGCGGGTATGGACTAATCGCGGCAAGCGAGCGAAGGGCGACGAGAAGCGTAGTCTAAAGAGGATTGGCGGTGCCTGGGGTAGTGTCGAGCGTGACAGGATTTGACAACAGGAGGCCGATCACGCCGTTCACAGTCCCAAAACTGTCTCCAAAGTTCTTGTAGATTCCTACGACGCGGGGAGAAATGCTGGTTGTCGGGGCGTAAATCTTTCCCTTGATTGTTCCGAGAGACATGAGCGCATTTTGGATAGTCGTCGTGTTGATGTCGGTCGGTATTGGGATTGCCGACGACACTCCCTCTCCGCTTATGCCGAGAGTCTGGATTACCAGTGTCCCGGAAACCTTCTTTGCGCTGGCCGCCACACCTATTGCTATCAGATTCCCCAGATTTACGTTGCCTTCATTTACGGTCAAACTCGCGGTTAAGCGTAAGCCGACGCCGACGTACACAGGCACCGTAGTTTCTGGTAGCGAATTGGGTCCTGCCAATTTGGGTCCCTGAGTCGGGTCTTTAATCAATCCGAGCGACTTCGTATTGTATTTGATGTAGTCCACAACCACGACGTAACTGTTCCCTGAGTAACCGACCGAGGCAGGCCCATAAGTAATTTTGCCGTCACCAGAGACCGATCCAATTGCCATTCGCATTGTCTCGTCAGGCAAGGCTCTCAATATCTCCTCTGGTTTCGGATTTACTGGCTTGGTTCCTACTGGAAGCGGATCAAGCGGAATGTAGCCGAATTCTGACTTGCGCGCCGTTTCGCCAGGTGTGGAAGGGGCTTTCAGCGTGCTGCAACCGCTCGCGCAGACGAGCATCAGTCCAGCAAATACTGTTAGATGAATGCGGTAGCGAATGCTCAAGTATGACATGGTTCTCCTTTGGGTTGTCCTTTGGTGCCCTTTGATTCAGGGCGCTGGAAGATCTATTTTCCGGGTTGTGCGGCAGTCCTTCCCACCGCAGTCATAGGGCACCTTGTTTCCCAATCGACCCGCCTTTTCCGACCACATCATCCATTTGCCTGCCGGGACTTGATCCGTAGTCGGAGTGCTGTTTCTGTCGAACTTAAATTTCTCCTTTTTTTCTTTGTCCCGCGCGTCAGCATACCAAACTATGCAGTTTGAGACAGAGGTTCCTTGCAAATCCGCAGTGTTTACCGTGGTCTCAACGCTTTCAGTATTGCATGTGCTCACAGCCGTTCCTTTGAGTTCCAAATCCAACGCCGCGTTCGTGACTGCGGATATTAACCGTGGCGTGATATGCGACCTTGCTTTCCCGGCGGATGCGTAGTCTTGGAACGCTTTCAAATCGTATCCAAGTCCCATTTTGAAGGCTTTCGAGTAGGAACGGTCGGTTTCGAAAAGTGTCAATGCATTTTTGCGGGATGATTCGATAGAAGTTTTCATCAATTGAAAATCTCCCACCCGTTCGTGTTGCTCAACAAACCAAGAGCTCTTGGAATAGTTCTCCAACTCGTCAAAAATCGAGACGAACGCGATACGGCTGGGACCTCCCTCTGTCTGTGAAAAGCCACACAGTGGCCGTAAGAGTGACAGCACGAGGATAAGAAGCAATATGGGACGGTGAAATCGGAGGGAAGCGTTGAGGGTAATTCTGAATCGAGCAGTCCTCGAATGGCGAACGACTGTGTGATGTCGAAAGCGCATGACTTTTGATTTCCTTGGGTAAGGCTAGGGGTGGGCGTTGAGGTGTCAATGGCTTTTCGGCGTTTGCCCTCAGCGATTATCTCCGCGTTTTGGAGCAGTTCAAGAATCATGTGCGTGTTTCGGGAACGTCTTCAGGCGTTCAATCGGCGCAAGCAGGCGTTCAATCGGCATAGTGGGAAATTCCTCGGATCGACCGCTGACGCGCCGCCGCGCTGCCACGGGCACCAGGTTTGCGATTCAGCGTCCCGCCCGTTGATCTGAAGTCAATTTTGGCGCTCGGCGTAGTGGGAAATTCCGAGACTCGACCGCTGACGCGCTGACGCGCTGCCACGGCACCAGGTTTGTAATCTCTGTTCGGTTCCGCCCGGCACTGGAGTCTGCACTCACTCAGCCCGGCTTTGCATTACCATCGGCCGCCCGTCGTTTTGCCTCCTCCGCTGCCCGCTGCGCGTCATAGATTTGCGCGTTCCGCAAGGATGAACTCTCTCGAGAAAGATACCGATGACTTAAGATAATCGCTGACGCTGCTGACCCCGCTGACACTGCTGACGTTGCTGACATGCTTTTCGGTTCGTGCTCTATTTTCGGTCCTGTTGGGAATCCATTCCCTTGCGCTGACACTCTCCTTTTCGAGCAGATTCCAGAGATCTCCTGAGGTCTTTTTCGGCTCATCCGACATTTTTAGGTTTTTAGGCTGGCGGACACCGGCCCTGTTCCCCTTTTGATCGGGAAACAGCGAAATAGGCAAGTCAGCTTCCCTTTAGAAAGAATCTCCAAGGCCAAAACTGAGCAAATCTGAAGAGTTTGTCAGCCGTGTCAGCAGCGTCAGCGGGGTCAGCAGCGTGAGCAAGATGAGCACGGTTTCGGAGCGCACGTGGTTGTGCCGCCGGGCCGCTAGTCGCCTTCGAGAGCGACGCGTGGCTTGCGGGGTCATACTCCTTCATCTCGACATTGTACCTAGCCAGGCGACCCCAGATCCAGCCATCCTCAAAAATCGGAGAGAGCGAATTCATCGGCGAACTCCTGGGGGATGGGCTGCTCATTCGTCCTGTATAAGTTGGCGTTGAACTTCAGGATTTTATGACCATCCTCGGAGAACACCTCCATGAAGTTACTAAGCGCTACGATCCGGACCGTTTTGGCAGTTCTTACGGCGCTTACGTTGATGCCCAGGAACGACAACTCCTCCGGCGCTGGCTCGCGCCGATCGGCAAGGGACAGATTCTCAAATCTTGACCCGAAGAGCTATGCAGAGCCAGGACTGAAGTCAGTCATCAAATCGGCGTCGTGTCCAAGAGAGCGTTAATCGAATTTCCAAGGTCCGTCAGCGTCGGCGAGGTGGAAGGCGGCCAGTCACGAGTGTTGATGACATAAGCCCAGTCGATGCCGTAGTCGCGGGACGACGCCAGCGAGGAGGCACCGTGGGTGCCGCCTGTTCGCGTGCCATGTGCTCGCGGGCCATTTCGAGCGACTGCGTGGAGATGGATAAACTGTGTCAGGGCATGTGCCGAAGCACCAAGGCCGTCGTTTGTGTCGCCGACTTCGTTGATTTCGCCGTTTCCGCCATACACCGCTGGCACCACGAGAGGCGACGTCAGGTCCAGCGGGCTTAGATCCAGACCCTCGTCCTCGACGATAGCCATGTTGTTGGTTCGCTGCGAGGCCAGCGTGGGAAAGACCAGGACTTCGGATATGTTTGCGGGCTGAAGGAGTGTTTCGCTGACGTAGTCGAAGTATTTCATGCCCGTGACCTCTTCGACGACGGCCCCCGCCAGCAGATAACCGAAGTTCGAGTATTTGCTATTCGTGCCAGGCGGGAACTCGAGCATCCGGTCATACATATAGCGCGCCACGTCCAACTTTTTCGCTGGGCGTGGGAGGTTCATATCCAGGGCGATCTCGCGCATTTTGTACGTCGGATCGAAGTCCGACCCTCCTTTTGAGGGGATGTCGTCGTTATAACCACCAGTGTGATCCAAAAGTTGCTGAATCGTGATCGTGTCGCTAAGTGGATCAGCCGGATTCGAGAAGCCCAACAGTGGGTAGACCTTAGTGCTCGGCTCGAGCTTTTTGGCGTCGTAAAGTGCCTGGACCGCCGCTTCAAGGAACATCTTGCTGCAACTCGCTAACAGGAAGCGGTCGGATGGTTGCGTTATGCGATAGCCCACTTCGGCCCAGGTGTAGGCGCGGGAGAACTTCGTCACACCGTTCTTGGCAATCGCCAACTGCGCCGCGCGGACGCCGTTGGCCTGCATGAAGGTCTGCATCGCGTGGTCGAATCCCGCCAGGGCCGGGACCGCCGCACCAGTGACCGTCCATTCCCGGCTTAGCGGAATATCCCGCTTGGCGAAGATCGCCGCGTAGCGAGTGTTGCTGCCAGAACCGCCGCCTTGAACGCAGATCGGGTAAAAGCCCGCGGCGTTCTGCTGGTCGAACTCCGTCTGGTAATCCGCTGAGGTCATCCCGTGTCGCGCTACCCAGTCGCCGACCACGTCATCCTTGAACACCGGCCAATCGGTATCCAGGTAACTGAGTCTCAGCGTTGAAGGTCACTTGATAACTTGCCCCGGTGTCCGATGGATGGACGTGCCACTTCACAAATCCTGGTTGTGCATGCCAAACTGCCGCATACCGCCGGTCGTTCGCCGTGCCGTAGATCGCAACCGAACGCAGGATTAGCTTTTGATCGCGCGCGACGCTGTTGAAGTTCTCGAACGTCCCGGCGTTTGCTTCCGGACCTGAGGTCATGCCGTGCTGGGCAAGCCAGGCTCCCGTTATGCCCTGCTCGAATACCGCGGCGAATATTGCGCTGCTGCTCGCGCCGGTGGCCGAAACGATGACCGGGACATAACCCTTGGCCGTGCAGTTGTTGAAGAATGACTGGTAGCCGGCGCTGTCAACGCCATGAACCGCGACCCAGGCCGGACCTGAGCGCTGAACCCACACGGCCGCGTAACGCGCCTCACCGGGATCGGCGTATACGCTCAGGGAGATCATCCTGAATCCTTGAGCAGTTAGGTTGTTAAAATTTGTCTGATGCTGGGCTCCTGTAACGCCGTGGTAGGCTTGAAACATGTTGTGCTCCTTTTCATTGATGGGGTGGCGACGAGTAAACGCTTTCGCGTTGATGGCGCGCTTGTAAATCAATCTCCAGTAAGTATCGAAAAAGATCTGCCAGCCCTCGCGGTCGCCCCAGTTCTTCAACCGGCTGAGCAGTGATTCGCGGGTCGGAATCATCTCATCGCACTCGTTCATGGGTTCTTCAGCCGGGTTTCTTGCGGCCTCAGGATAGTCACCCCTCCGTGTCTTATCAAGATAATTCGCCGCCGACCGGCGCTGCGACGGTGTACGGACGCTGCGCTGGTCGAGGTTGCTCGAGGGAAGATTCATTTTGACAAATGTTTTTGAGCCCAACTTCCAGGCCCTCAAAGCCTTAAACCCGCGGTCCCGAATGACTTCGAGCTGCCATTGCCATAGGCACATTGGGAAAGCTCCCGGAGCCTGGAGAATTTACCCATAGATTGTGCTGACGAGGCTTCTTTCCGAGCCTACGACCCAGGTTTGCAGCGGTGGCTAAGCTTCGCCCACATGTCACTGACGCACCGACATCACCGACACCACCGACACTCGGCTGTCCCACCTTCTTTGCCGATTTAACACGCGCTGCTGCCCAAACGCCGCTTTGCCGCTGGCTTGAGTGAAGTAGAATGGGCTTGCCAGGGTCTTTAACGTCCAGAGCCTCGATTTGGGCATTCCGCTCGATCTGCGAAGTCTGAAGTCAGCATGCGCAGGTAGTAGCGACCGACCGGATAACGGGCACCAAAACGGGCACCAAAAGTGTTCGGCCTTGCTGGCCAGGTGCAGGCCCGCGCTCGCACGTGTTCGCTTGATTCAGAGACTCAATGGCGTTAATCTACTTGCCAGTGCAGCACTTAGAGAAGTTGCCGCTGCCGAACGGTTTAGGTGGGGTTTGGATGCTTTGAGAGACCTGTTCGATTCCGACCCTCGCCTCCAAATCCAACTGCGGGTGCAGCAATGGTTTCTGAAGGGGAGGGGTCCAAACGGACACCAAGACGGACACTAAAAACGTCGCTCGGCCACTGCGCCGGCAACGTTCCGTCAACGCTTGGCGACTGCTCGCTAACGCGTCGGAGCCAGCAGCAAATATGATCGTGATGAATGAACGACCATATGAAACTGAGATTCCGCCTCATCCGCCGGAACATCCGGGAAGGAAAATTCTATTGCGTTGATACGCTCACGGGTAAACGGACGAGCCTTGGCACTCCGAACGAAGATGAAGCGACGCAGCTCGTTCAAGCAAAGAATCAGTCCCTTCGTTAACCAGTTCTACATCTTCATATCGCCAAGGCATACTTGGCAGGAACCGACTCAGGCATTGCCACTCGGACGTGGCAGAATGCCTTCGACGCGATCATTGAAACGAAGCAAGGCGAGACGAAGAGCCGCTGGGAAAGAGCGGCTAAGGAAAAGGCGTTCGCTTTGATCCGCCAAAAGATTGTTGTCGAGACGCAGGCGGAACTCCTCCTTGTTGTCCTCAAGGCAGGAACGGTTTCAACACAAACGTTCACCTGCGAAAGCTTCACAACTTCTGTCTCGATATGAATTGGCTCCCTTAGGGAATTATCCCGATGCGCCAATGGCCAAAAGTAAAGTATGGGGAGAAAAGAGCCATCACTCTCGACGAACACCGCAAGATAATCGAGCGTGAGCACAATACCGAACGCCGGGCATTCTACGAGTTGTGCTGGCACTTTGGCGGCTCGCAAGGGGACATTGCCCGGCTCAAAGCGGAGGATATCGACTGGACGGATCGCACTGTCGGATACGAGCGAAAGAAAACGGAGGTCCCCGCGATTCTGTTCTTTGGCGACGAAGTGGAAAAATACTTCGCTCTTTGCCGAGCTCTGGGCCGCTCTTCCCGTATCTAATTACAGTGCGCTCCGGGGATCGCGCCACTGAGTTCAAGCAGCGCTGTGAGGGCCTTGGCATCGGGGGCGTGAGTCTCCACTCTTATCGCTACGCTTGGGCGGAACGCGCAAAAAGCTGCGGTTACCCGGAGCGGTTCGCCCAAGGAGCTCTCGGGCACAACAGCAAGGCTGTGCATCGCGCATACGCGCGAAAGGGCAAAGTCATTGTGCCGGCGCTTGAAAGCTATGAGAAAAATGGAATGGGGGGGAAAGATCGTTAAATTGCCCAAGCTCGGCCAACTGGTGATTTCTGATGTCTCCTCGGGCTAACAATTTATGCCGACACCCCCCTGGTAGAGACAGGCCGCGCATTTCGCTTTACTCGACGCTTATTCACTTGCGCATCCTTCTCTTGATGACCTCGCGCAGGAACCTAGCAAGCGTCGCTCTGACGTGGACATTTACGGAAAACTTATTTCAAACTACGGATTTAAAGGATCCCCCAATCCCGTCGCTCCCCGAAAAAACGGAAGTCCTTGTTTCGCCGTTGAAACGGCCGGTGATGGGGATATGATTGGCGTTGTCGCTGTGAACAAACGCGTTTTGGATTCATGCATGAAAGCCCGGTTGGAAGAAGCAGAACACGCCATCAACAATGGCGAATCGCTTCGACTTGAACTGGAGCAGTCGCGCCGCGAACTCAAAGCCTGCCGACAGCGATTAGCGCAGATTGATGAGCTTTTTGAGGTTCACAAAAAATCGGAAACTTTGCTCCACGGCGAAAAGAACCTCACTGAGATGATCGCCAGGGGAGATGCGCTCGAAGCGATTCTTGAAGGCTCCTGTAGGTTGGTAGAACAAGCGTTGCCAGGTTCTTTAGCCATTATTCTTTTGCTGGACGGCAAGCGATTGCGACGTGGCGCGGCGCCGAGTTTCCCGAAGTATATGGCGGAGGTGGACGGGTTTGAAATTGATCCGGCAGTGGGCACCTGCTCCGCCGCAGCTGCACGTAAGGAGCAAGTTATCACTGCGGACATTACAAAAGACGCCCATTGGGCAGACTATCTTGAACTCGCTGCCAGACACGGGCTGAGAGCCGGTTGGGCCACACCCATCTTGTCATCCGACCATCAGGTGCTAGGAACTTTCGGCCTCTACTGGCCTGAGCCGCGTGGCCCAAATGCGGAGCATCTTCAGATCATCGACCAGGTCGTTCGACTGGTTGCTTTCGCGATCGAGCGGAAACGATCTCAAGACGCAATGAGTGAATCGGAGCACCTGGCGCAAGGACAACTGAAGGCGCTCACTCGAACGCTCGACGCGCTCGCTCAAGAGTCTAATCCGGACAGATTGCTCGAACATGTGTTAAGGGTAATCATCGAACAGTCCGCCGCGCACAGCGTTAGCGTGTGGGGTCGCGATCACGATGCCGGGTGGGTGGACCTGATTGCTGTTTTCCAAAACAACCAATTTCAGACTTCGAAGCAGGTGGTTGGTTATCCGATGACGCGACTGCCTTCTTCGGCGGAGCGATCTCCAATATGGAGTGAGATCCTTCGCACCGGCCAGCACGCGACGCTGGACGACCTCGACCAGCCCATTGCTCAAATGTGCATTGGATCAGGGTCCGCCGCTAAGTGGTATCCAGTGACAAACGAAACCAGCCCTGATCGTGCCATGCTGCTTCATCAGGCGTATCTGCGGGCATTAGGTGTCCGATCAATTCTCTTCATGCCAATGTTGATCGCCGGACGTGTCGCGGGACTGATTGCTATCCGGTTCAGTCAAAAGCGCACTTTCTTGCGAAAGGAGATCGAATTGACGCGAGCTCTCGCTCATCAGGCCATGCTTGCTTTGCAGTTGACTCGTCTTTCCGCGCAAAATCGCGAGTCGGATTTGATGGCCGAGCGCAATCGCGTGGCTCGTGACATTCATGACACGCTCGCACAAGGTTTCACAGGCGTAATCGCGCAATTGGAGGCCGCCAAAGGAGCTATGCGGCGCGGTGATTACCGACGCGGCTGCGGGGAAGTCCAAAGTGAAGGGCTTGGTTTATGTGGCCGCCTTTGCGCCCGATGCGGGCGAGACGCTGGCAGGTTTAATTGAAAGGTTTTCGCCTTCGCCCTTGGGAACGGCGGTTGCCCCCGACTCGGCGGGTTTTCTCTACATTGATCGGCCAAAATTTCAGCAAGTCTTCGCTAACGATTTGGACAAAGACGAAGCCGCAGTGCTCGCAGCCGCACAAAAACCGATTGCGGGCTCGATTTTTGGCGAAGCAGTGACGGCCGCCGCGTGGAAGACCATTCCGTCCTGGTATATCGTGTCGACCCAGGATAACGCCATTAATCCCGACTTGGAGCGATTCATGGCGAAAAGAATCGGAGCTCAAACAAAAGAGCTGAAGGCAAGTCACGTAAGCTTCATATCTAACCCGAATGAGATAGCAAGAGTCATAGAGACTGCCGCCGCAAGCGTCTCCGCAACGAGCAAATAGAGTCGGCGGCGGGAACACGGCAAACACGCTCTTTCGTTTTCGGCCCATCCGCAATGTAGGCAAGCGATATGCGAAACAATAGGAAAGCGAATCCAAAATTAGTCCTGCTTTGCCTTTGGGGAGGTTGTAGCCTCCCCAAAGGTGGAGACGGTTTTATTTCGTCGCCTTTCGATCCAGCTATCCCTTGGCGGGTTGCTCTCCAGCAGAGCCCGGCTCTGTTTCACTGGACGATAAGAGTCTAACCGATTCATGGGCCGGATCAATTGTTGGCGCATTCAAAAGCGGCTGGCGTGCGATAGCCCAGAGCACTGTGCAGGCGCTGGCGATTGTAAAACACTTCGATGTAATCGAAAATCGCTTGCCGGACCTGAGCGGCATCCTCAAATTGGCATCGGTAAATCAATTCCAGTTTGAGCGTGTTCCAAAAGGCTTCCATCGCGGCGTTGTCATAACAATTGGCCTTGCGGCTCATCGAAGCCACCAGGCGCGCATTGTCCAGCGCTTGACGATACTCGGCGCTGGCATATTGAACTGCGCGATCCGAGTGGAAGATCAGGCCCTTAGGCGGCTGACGATGCAGTAGCGCCATGTTCAGCGCCATCATCACCAGCGCGGTGTTGATCTGTTGACTGAGGGCCCAGCCCACGATTCGTCGGCTGTAGAGGTCCAGAATGGCGGCCACATAAACCCAGCCCTGCGCCGTGGAAACATAGGTGATGTCGGCCACCCAAACCTGGTCGGGGCGCTTTGGCGCGGGCAGCTCGGCCAGGCGATTGGGAGCGATGGGCTCTTGGTGGTTGCTGTCGGTGGTCGCCACGCGATAACGTTTTTTCTGCCGACCGCAGAGGCCCTGCTCGCGCATCAGCCGCGCAATGCGGTTGCGCCCATGTCGGCGGCCCTGGCTGCGCAAGTGCATCTGCACGCGGGGCGCGCCATAGGTCTGGCGACTATCCTGGTGAATCTGCAGTACGTGCTCTTTCAAGCGTTGGTCTTCCAGGCGGCGTGGCGGTGGGTTGGTCTGACAATTTCGCCAGTCGTAGTAGCCGCTCGGCGAGACCTCCAGTGCCTCACACAGCGTAGTGATCGGGCGTTCGTTTTTCATCGCGTCGATCCGTTGGCAGCGTTCTTGAGGGGTTCGGAGATTATGCCCAAGGTTTTTTTTAGAATGTCGCGTTGCTGGCGCAACAGAGCGTTCTCCTTGCGCAGCGCTACGTTCTCGGCTTGCAGATCGCCCTGGGCGACGGGGGGGCATCACGCTCTTTTGCCACTCATACAATTGCCCCTCCCGAATGCCCAATTGCGTGGCGATTTCCTGTGCCAGCTTGCCACTGCTTCGCCACAACGCCACGGCCTCGCGTTTGAAGTTGGAGTCAAATTTTCTTCGTTTCTTCTTCATCGGTACTGCTAGTTCTTTCATCGGTGAACTTCATTTTTCTACGTTAAGCAGTACCCGTCAAATCGAAGCAACCTCAGTCCGTATGTGGTGGCGCCGGTCGGTGCTAGATTCTACCGCCTGAGATCCTTATGAACCAGAAACGTCGACGTGGTTCCACAGCGAAAACAACTGCATCAAGCCAGCTATCGCTCTTGCCCCAACGGGATTCAGCCCAGCCTGAACCGGCACATCTGCTCCAGCAGGTTAGTGGTGATCCGCTGAACCCGAGGATCGGGCCCCTGGGGTGAGGTGTAAACCGAAGGCCGGACGTAACCGGGTGGTTTAGCGACTCCATCTGCCCACCAGCAGGTCGAGGCATTGAAGACGAAATTGCCTTTCTGCCCCTCGTATATTGTCGCAGCGTAGGTTCCTCCGTTTGGCTTGCCGGGCGCGTACTGAGTCGGCCCTGTTGCAACTACAGCCAATCCCGGGATTGGGGCGGGATCCCCATGCCACTCCCACCCGATGAGACCCGGGATGTGCTCGCCTAGCTTCATTCCCGTACCCTCATAAATCCAGTGCTCGGGAAGCACGCAATTCCAGTCGGCCCCGCCTGTGCAAGGCGGCACATTGCTCCTGGCGCCCAACAGCATACTCTCGGGCGGACTCCGGTGAGGAAACGAACGCATCGACGGAAACCTCTGGACCATTCCCTCATCACGTGGCCCGAAATAGTCTACTCGACCGAAGGTCCGGCACCGGGCGCCGATCGAATTTGGGCGAAGCTCAATTCGCCCACAACAGGTATTGCCGGAGAGAAAAGCCACGTTGAGTTCGTCCGTGATTGCCTCGCGCAGGTTCCGATACATCTCCATCGAGTAATACTCATCATGGCCCACCGATAAAAATCCCTTGGCTCTTCTCAATCCGGCCGCGTTCGAATGAGTATCGAGATTGGAAATGTAAGTCACATCGTAGCCGTGAGCCTCCACCCAATACGCAAGAGGAAATTCCCAGAGGAACCATTCCCCTGAACCGGCCGAAAGAGGAGCGTCGAGGATTTGGCAGTATTTGCCGTACGGTCGATCGAAGCTCACCTCCACCCCGGGACCACACCACCACTGTTCCTCCCCGTTATCATACAGCGCAAAATGGTCCGGCCAGCGGTTATAGGCCTGCCAAGTGATATCCGAGCATTGAAAAATAATATCGGCAGGGCGCTCGTCCCGTACGATGAAGATGACATAGCTTTGCACACCACCACGTAAGGCCGTAAGTTTGCCAAGGTAAACCCCGCTCACCCAATCACGCGGGATCCTAAAAGTCGTGCTCGATTCCCACTGGCACTCACGCAACCGATTCCACCCAATCGCCGGCTCGGTCTGCACTCGCCCTCGGAAAGGTCCAAGCTTTGACATCAAACGCCCGCCTGCTCCCCCGTAAAATCCCATCCGGTAAATCTCGAGAGTAAAATCCGATGCCGGGTTCGTGCTGACAAACACGCTCAGGCTTTCACCAGCTAGAACGCTGGCTCGCGAACAATATCCCTCTACCCAGGGACATCGATACTTGCTGACCGGGTCGATGCGCGGATTCGTGAGCAACCATTCACTCGTCCCCGCCCGTTGGTTCTCCAGCCGTACCAAATTTCCCTCACTGCGAACAGGCTGACCAATCCCAATAACCGAGTGACGTCCTCGTGACGAGCAACCCGAAAACGCGGCGCCGGTTCCCAACCCAACCAGGCTCTTCAACCATCCCCGGCGGGTTATACCTGGGTTTTTCGTCGATGTCATAAACGGCTGCTCGTCTGGCAAAATCGATGCCGGCTGAATAGTAGCCATGCGCTAACACCGCTTGGCAACTGGAATTCACCTTTCAAATTTCCCGATTATCCCGTGGCATTCGAGAATGGTGAATGGACGCTTGCCGGGCTTTGACATCTGAACACCGCAACCGATGGACCTCGGGCCGGCGAGCGTGGGTCCGCATGCCGGGCTTTAGGACCGAGCCACGGTCGAAGTGCGCTTCGCAAATCGGGCCATTTTCTTTTTTGCCCCCGACCACCAACCAGGAGTATTCTCCAATCGAACCATTCGCGGTCCGTGAAACCAGAAACCAAAGGCAAAATCATGAAAAAATATCTAGTGTTGAGCGCGGCCATCTTGCTGGCAGGCTCCCTCTTTGGAGCGGACTCCAGCTCCAAGGATGACGTGACCGCCGCCGCCAAAAATCTGGCGGACGGCGGTAATTACAGTTGGAGGCAAACCCTGGACCTCGGTCCAAACTCGCAGTTCACTCCCGGCCCGACGGAGGGAAAACCGAGAAGGACGGATACACGTGGCTGTCCTCGAGGTTTCAAGACAACACGACCGAAGGCGTGATGAGGAGCAAAGAAGTTGCCGTGAAAACCGAGGATAGCTGGAAGACCGCCGAAGAAGCCACCGGCGACGGGGGCAACGGATTCAATCCGGGCACGAGTTAGGACTGGGACGCGTTCGTCAACGAGGTGTGGATAAAACACCGGCCGATCCTCTGAGCGCCAATCGACGGTTGGAAGCAACCGCATGATGTTACTTACTATCGCGCTGGCATTCTTCATCGAAGGTAGTCGAAAGGGCGCGGTCTTCCCCAGAAGGCACCGGGTCGCCAAATGCTTTCTCCTGGCGCAGGTGGTGGCCATTATATTCGCCACCTGGCTTTCCACTGCTTCTCATACATTTGGGTTCGGTCTGGAAGTGGCCTCATTCTGTTGCGACGTCACACCGCCGCTGGGCCACCCGTTGTGCGGGGGATGGATCAAACCCTTGGAAGCGGTCGATGAGCCCCTGCTTGCAAAAGGCATCCTCCTTTCTGACGGCAACAGCCGTTACATTATCTGTGCCGTGGACTGGTGCCTGCTGCAAACAGGCGGCTACGACATGTTCCAACAAAAGCTTGCCTTAGCTGTGGAGATCCCCCCCTCACACGTTGCGGTGCAAACTGTGCATCAGCACAACGCGCCGGTCGCCGACGTGAATGCGCAACTTCTTTTGAACCAGGTCCCCGGAGCCCCGCCACATCTCAACCTCGACTTTATGCGGGAGGTCACCGATCGGGTTGCGCTGGCCGCCCGGAACTCACTCCAGCAACTGCAGCCGTTCACCCACATCGGCTTTGGCAGCAGCCGCGTGGAGCAGTTCGCCTCAAATCGCCGCGTCCGTCTCAACGACGACAAAATTCATCCCCGGTATTCCTCGACCCAAGATCCGCTGATGCAAGCTGCACCCGAGGGCCTAATCGATCCCTGGCTGCGGACCGTGACCTTCTTTGACGGCAACCGTCCTCTAGTTCGGCTTCATTATTATGCCTCTCACCCTCAAAGTTTCTATGGGGACGGCCACGCGACTTCCGACACCGTGGGCCTGGCACGGCAGCGGCTGGAACGCGAGGAGGGGGTAACGCAAATCTACTTCACTGGCTGCGCCGGAAACATCACGGCGGGCAAGTATAATGACGGCTCACCTGCTGCTCGTGCTGTACTTGCCGATCGGATCTACGCTGCTATGAAAAGGGCCATTGCCAGCAGTCAGCGGGTTCCCGTGACGACGCTGCAATGGACAACGCGCGAGGTTCGGCTGCCGCTTCGCAAAGAAAACGAGTGGGTCGCAGAGACGTCACGAGCCACGATGTTTGATAACAACGCTCAGACGGTCGCGCGGTTGGAGGCGGCACTGAACCTTGCCTGGATTCAAAGGGTGCAGAGGCGGTCTGGCGTTGAAATCAGCCGGCTCACCCTAGGGCCGGTCAACCTTCTCCATTTACCGGGCGAAGCCTTTGTTGAATACCAACTGTACGCTCAAAGCCTCCTGCCCGATCAGTTCGTCGCCGTCGCCGCTTACGGTGAGGGCGGTCCAGGCTACATCTGCACCGATGCCTCGCTTGGTGAGGGTGGCTATGAACCCACTGAATCGCGAGTAGCGCCTCCAACGGAATTCCTCTTAAAGTCGGCCATCGCCAGACTGTTCGAGCCACGGCCGGATCTGCCGGTCCCGCCCGTTTACGCGGACAAACTTCATATACTTTCCTGGCGCGATCGAATCGGCGTGGAACATCCGGTAACAAGTCGGAAAGACTGGTCAAAACGGCGTGCTGACATCATGGCCAACATGGAATTAGTCATGGGCCAGTTGCCGGGGCCCACGCGCAAGGTGACCTTGGACGCCCGCGTTGGCGAATCCGTGGACTGCGGGAAATTTACCCGAAGAAAGATCGTTTTCAGATCGGAAGGCCAGGATTGGGTGCCGGCCTTTGTGCTAGTGCCGCATGGGCTAAAGAGCAAGGCACCAGCCATGCTCTGCCTCCACCAAACCACCGCAATCGGCAAGAAGGAGCCGGTAGGGCTCGGCGGCTCGGAAAATCTCCATTACACGCAAGAGTTGGCGGAAAGAGGTTATGTTGCGTTAGCTCCGGATTACCCCAATTTCGGCGATTATCCGGTGGACGTTTATGCCATGGGGTACGCGAGCGCTACCATGAAAGGCATTTGGAATCACATGCGCGCGGTGGACCTGCTCCAGTCGCTTCCCGAGGTCGACCGCGATAAAATCGGCGTCATCGGCCATTCGCTCGGCGGCCACAACGCGCTGTTCGCGGCGGCGTTCGACCCGCGTATAAAAGCCGTAATCACAAGCTGCGGATTCAATTCCTTTTTTGCATACGCCGGCGGTGATCTCGATCGATGGAGCCACGGCAGCTATATGCCCCGCATCGGCATCCTGTACCGCAAAGACCCCAAGGCGATGCCGTTCGATTTCACTGAGGTCCTGGCGTGTGTCGCGCCGCGAGCCATATTCATCAGTGCGCCGATGCAGGATTCCAACTTCCCTGTCACCGGAGTGATGGATTGCGTCGCTGCCGCGAAGCCAGTTTACAAGCTCCTGGGGGCTGCAGAGCAACTCGTGGTTCAATACCCGGCTGGCGGGCACGACTTTCCAGCAGATGTCCGCGAAAAGGCTTACCAGTGGCTCGATCGTGTGCTCAAATAACCACGACCCGTTGAACTCGGTGACGAAAACGGAGGTGGCTGTCCTCCTCTCGTGCAGGATGGGCCTGGCTTCCGAGAGTTCTTCAAGAATACCGAGTCGCACGAGGTTCGTATAGTAGGCGTCTGCCAAGGACACCTCGGCCCGATTCGCCGCCAGATGGTGGACCAGCGAGTAACTCGTGCTCCTTGAATCAGGGTTCCAAAACCCCGCGCGGAGAGAGCAAATCGGGAGATAGTAGCGCAAGGATGCGACCCCGTATGGTTAAAAAAAACATCCGACCCCGCCGCAGACGCCACGCAACCTCGCACCCAAAGTACACGGTTCCTTCTCGGGTAGAATAAACCTCGAATTTCACAAAGTCTACGACACAGTCATCCTCAGTCGGCCAGAAGAGATAGTCACATATCTTGAAACCCTGCCCCCGTGACAACGGCTTCCACCGCATAAGACTGCAACCGGTTTTCCCAAACCTCACTTCTTGATCTGCGTAACGCATGAAGCACAAACCGAGGCCATGAACAAAAGATGAACTCGCTCTCCTTGGCGCGCTTCGCGACGCCGAGGTCGCCGAGTTCACCGCGCGCACTTTCGGGACCGTCTGGCAAAAACGCCGCGCCCTCGGCATAGGCCAGCCCTCACTGCGATTTCGCAAATGGACGCAGGCAGAGGATAAACTCGTCGGCACTGCGCCCGATGCTGACATCGCCGACCAGCTCGGCCGCACCGAAAGCGCCGTAAAAAGCCGCCGCGCCATTCTCGAGCGCCTGCAGGCCAGCCCCGAAACCAAGCCCATTCTTTCAGATCCCAAACCCTCCCGCGCCACCTTCGCCGCACTCAGCTCCCAGTCGATTTCACGCTATTCCGCTCCACGCTCCACTCTCTCCGCGCAGCGGAGGCGAGTCCATGCCAACAGGAATGCCAAGCACGGGCCCCGCGCCAATTGGCGCATTGCAATTCCTCATCTTTTCTCTGATTCAAACGACATTACCGACTCATCGTAGCACGAAGTAGCGCTTGCCGATTGAACTGTTCGAGAGAGTCACAGCATATCGATCGCCGACGATGGCTACCGAGTTGGTGACCTGTGACCAGACAACGGGAAACGTAAGATTGGTCGTGCTGTACAGTGTGTAGCCTGTGGCCCATGTCGGCCAACTCAGGTTAAATCCGCCCGCTCCGGTTTGCGAAATTGTCAGAACCAGAGGCGCGACATGAATAGTGAGGGCATTCGTCGCGGTCGAGAGGCCATCTGAGACTACCAGAGTGGCGGTGTAAACGCCGTTCGAGGAGTAAGTGTGTTGCGGATTCTGGGTC
>WNGL01004244.1_pt1 | contig 21227 bp, 17 predicted proteins | sample 5400591 | NCBI WGS metagenome assembly WNGL01 (sample SAMN13153377, study PRJNA577476) | soil metagenome | isolation source: 80 cm soil or saprolite under Garry oak tree replicate 1 | place: USA:California | collected 2016-06-15 | reverse complement strand
CGACACCTGGGAAGTCAGCTGACGCCCAGCCGCTGACGGACGATCTGCCGGGCCAGCTCGAGCACGGCCAGATCGTCGTGCTCGGCGAAGTTGGTGTCGGTGGCCAGCATGATGCCGTTCAGCTCGAAGGCCAGCCGGCCCGGGTCCTCGCCGGGCGGTAGCTCGTGCCTGGCCAGCGCGGTGACCGCGAAACCGTGGATCAGCTCGCCGAACCTGGCCTGGAGCGAGGCGATCAGGTCCCTGACCGGCCCCGGGCTCGCGTCCATCTCCAGGGCCGCGCTGGCCATGAAGCAGCCGCCCGGGACGGCGTGCCGCTCCAGGTGCGAGATGAACGCCTCGCAGACCGCGGCCAGCTGGCCCAGGCCCGCGGGAGCGGCCAGGGCCGGCTGCACGACCTCTTCGTCGAAGATCCGGGCCGCCTCGGTCACGGTGGCGAGCTGAAGCTCCTGTCGGGAGCCCGACGGCACGCCCCGGCCGATCTCGCTCCGGCCGAGGGCCGCCGCGAGGGTACCGGCGGAGAGCCCGTTCGGCCCGTCCTCGGTGGCCAGCGACGCGGCGGCGCGCAGGATCGCCTCGCGGTTCCGCTCATCCGGCCATGCTTCGCTCATCGCCCTGGCAACCTAGCACGACCGCCGGAGACCTGACCGCGCCGTCACCGGCTTCCTGCGCCCAATGCGCTGCCCCGCTGGACCGCGCGGGCGACAATCTGGACCGCGCGGGCGACAATATTGCGCTTGAACGACATGGTTGCGGCTTCCCATCAATAGAGCCGTGCCTGGCGGAGCCGGAGTGACATATGTGAAGAAAACGGCGTGAGATCGCCGTAACGATCTGGCTGGCATGGCGGGTGACATTACGGATCAGATCAATCCCGGCACGTTCGGTCCCATACACTGCCAAGGTATTCGGGCGGCGGTGTGACCATCGGCACCCCGGGGGCAGCCGGGCACCCAGCAGACGGGCACTCAGCGGACAGGCACTCAGGGGCGGCCAGCCTCGCATACTGGCACCGGGGCCCGTATCGCCGCATATGTCACACGGGTAAATGATGGAAGATCGAATGCCAGTCTCCGGAGTTCCCGCTGGACCCGGGTCCCCGGCTGGCGCCGCGACGGGGCCCGCGGAACCAGCCCCAGGCACGGGCGACCGGACTCCGCCGCAGGGGCGGCCGGACCATCCGTCCTCCGGCCTGCGCCGGTCCGGCCGCGCCGCCGTGGTCGTGCTGGCGGCCGCCGTCCTGTTCGTGTGCTACTGGCGCCAGTCGCTGACGCAGCCGATCAGCTCGGACGGCGCGGCGAACGCGCTGCAGGCGTGGGACATGCTGCACGGCAACCTGCTGCTGCACGGCTGGCTGCTCTCCGATGTCTCCTTCTACACCACCGAGCTGCCGCAGTACATGCTGATCGAGGCGATACGGGGGCTCGGCCCCGGAGTGGTCAACCTCGCTGCCGCGATGACCTACACGCTGCTGGTGCTGCTGGCGGGCCTGCTCGCGAAGGGCGGCGCGGGCGGCCGGGAAGGGCGGGCCCGCTTCCTGCTGGCCGCGGGGATCGTGCTGGCGCCGCAGCTCAGCGCCACCTCGACGCTGCTGCAGGCGCCCGATCACACCGGCACGGCGGTCACGCTGCTCGTGGTCTGGCTGGTGATCGACCGGGCCCGTCCGCACTGGCTGGTGCCGGTGGCGGTCTGCGTCATGCTGGCCTGGATCATGGCGGCCGACTCGATCGTGCTGCTGACCGGCATCGTGCCGATCGCCGTGGCCGCCGGCGCGCGGGCCGCTAGGGCGCTGGCGAAACGGGCCGAGCCGGACTGGCACGAGCTCTTGCTGGCCGCGGCGGCGATACTGGCGGGCGTGTTCGGCGCGATGGCACCGCTGATCATCCGGGCGGCGGGCGGGTATACGACAGCCCCGGTGCCGGGCCACATCGTGGGCCTCGACCGCCTGCCGCGGGCGGCACAGGTAACGTTCCACGCGGCGCTCAACATCTTCGGCGCCAACGTGGTGGCCGCGCATTCAGGGCTCGAGCTGGCCTTCGCGGTACTGCACCTGGCCGGGGCCGGCTTGGCCGCGTGGGCCGCGTGCCTCGCGGCGTTGCGGTTCTTCCGCGCCCGCGAACTGCTCGTCCCGGCACTCGCGCTGGCGATCGCGGTGAACCTGGCGGGGTTCCTGCTCACCGCGCAGACCCTCGCCGCGACCCGGGAGATCGCCGCGGTGCTGCCGCTCGGCGCGGTGCTGGCCGGACGGCTGTTGGCCCCGCGGCTGCTGCTGGCCCCGCGGCTGCTGCTGGCGCCTCGGCGGCTGGCCGGGAAGGCGCTCCGGGTACCGCTGCGGCCGGTGCTGGCGGTGGTCGCGGCGGGTTACCTGGCGGCGCTCGGGTATGGTGCGGCGCAGCCCGCCGTGCCCGCCATGAGCCAGCCGCTGGCGACCTGGCTGGCCGCCCGCGGATACAGTCACGGGCTGGCCGGGTACTGGCAGGCCGGCAGCACCACGCTCGACGCCGGCGCCCGGGTCAGGGTGAGCTCGGTCGGGCACGGCCCCGGCGGCCGGGTGATCCCGGGGCACTGGGAGACCAGCACGCTGCAGTACGACCCGTCCCGGCAGTACGCCGACTTCGTCGTCGTCAAGGACTCCGGCACGTATTCCACCCGGTGGCTGCAGGGCGCCGCGGAACGTACCTTCGGCCCGCCCCGGCAGACCTACGTGGTGGGGCCCTACACGATCATGACCTGGCACGCCAACCTGCTCACGCGGCTCAGCCGGCACCGCAGCTGAGGGTCAGACCGCGGCTGAGGGTCAGCCGGTCCGCTTCTCCACGAAGTCGCACAGGGCCAGGAATGCGGCCCGGGCGGGGCCGTCCGGCAGCGCGCTGATCGAAACCCGGGCCTCGTGTACCCAGTTCAGCACGTCCGCACGGGACTCCTTCATGGCGTGATGGCCGCGCAGCAGGGTGAGCGCCTCGGCCAGCAGCGCCTCGTCGGTCAGGTCGGCCTCGTCGAGCAGCCAGCGCAGCCGCACATCCGTCGCAGACGGATCGGCAGGCAGAGCGGCCGAGGACTGCGCCAGCCCGGACTGCGCCAGCCCGGACTGCGCCAGCCCGGACTGCGCCAGCCCGGACTGCGCCAGCCCGGACTGGCCAGCAGAGCGCAGCGCGTAGAGCACCGGCAGCGTCCGCACGCCCTGGCGCAGGTCGGTGCCTGGCGTCTTGCCCGACTGCGAGGAATCGCTCGCGATGTCGATCACGTCGTCGGACAGCTGCCAGGCCACGCCGATCTGCTCGCAGGCCGCCGCGATCTGGTCGGCGACCCCGGCCGGGGCACCGGAGAACAGCGCGCCGAACCGGCCGGCCGTGGCGATCAGCGATCCCGTCTTCTCCGTGATCACGTACATGTAGAAGTCGAGGGGATCCTGGCCCGGGCGCGGCCCGATGGTCTCGGCCATCTGCCCGGTGACCAGCCGGCTGAACGTCTCGGCCTGGATCCGGACCGCGTCCGGGCCCAGCCGGGCCAGCATCTGGGAGGCCTGCGCGAACAGGAAGTCCCCGGTGAGGATGGCGACCGAGTTGCTCCACCGTGAGTTGACCGACGGCTGGCCGCGGCGCACCAGGGCCTCGTCCATGACGTCGTCGTGGAACAGCGTGGCCAGGTGGGTCAGCTCGATCGCGACCGCCGCCTCGATGACCCGCGGGTCCTTCGGGTCGCCGAACTGCGCGGCCAGCAGCACGAGCATGGCCCGGAACCGCTTGCCGCCGGCCGCGATGGAATGCCGGGATGCCTCGGTCAGCAGTTCGTCGTCGGGGTGCGCCGTCGCGGCCAGCGACTCCTCGACCCGGCTCAGGTTGTCGCGCACCTCCGCCTCGAGGGCGGAGTCCGGGAAGTCAACGGGAACTGCGCTGATCACTTGCTCTCCACGTCATCGGCACGCGCGAACACCTCGAATTTTCGAGTATGCCCGTTCCGCACGGTACCAACCAAGCCCAGCCGGTCACGGCCGGGGGGTCCGCAGGGGCGTCCCCGCGTGGTTCGGCGGGTCGCCGGGAGGGCGGAGCCCTCCGCGGGTCAGCCGACGAACAACTGATTTGCTGCATGGCTGGCCAGGCTCAGGACGGGCTGCGGCACGATGCCGAGCACCAGGGTCGCCACCACGCCGAGCCCCACCGCGGTGCCGGTGAACACGCTCGGCACCACCACCTCGGGCCCGTCGGGGATCGGGTCGCTGAAGAACATCAGCACGATGACGCGGACGTAGAAGAACGCCGCGATCGCGCTGCTCACCACGCCGACGATCACCAGCGGCGTCTCGCCGGCTGCGATCGCCGCCTGGAAGACGGCGAACTTTCCGGTGAAACCGCTGGTCAGCGGGATGCCCGCGAACGCGAGCAGGAACAGAGCGAAGATCCCGGCCACCAGCGGCGACCGGCGGCCGAGGCCCGCCCACCTGGACAGGTGCCCGGCCTCGCCGCCCGCGTCCCTGACCAGGGTGATCACGGCGAACGCGCCCACCGTGGTGAATCCATACGCGACCAGGTAGAACAGGGTGCTCGACAGCCCGGCGGCGCTGACCGCCATGACCCCGGTCAGGATGAACCCGGCGTGCGCGATCGAGGAGTAGGCGAGCAGTCGCTTGACGTCGGTCTGGGTGATGGCGACGACGGCGCCGATCACCATGGTGAGGACGGCGACCACCCAGAACGCCGGACGCCAGTCCCAGGTCAGCCTGCCGAACGCCACGTAGAAGACGCGCAACAGCGCGCCGAAGGCGGACACCACCGTGCAGGACGCCATCAGCGCGGTGATCGGGGTCGGCGCGCCCTGGTAGACGTCGGGCTTCCAGCCCTGGAAGGGCACCGCGCCGATCTTGAACAGCAGCCCGGTGCCGGTCAGCGCGATGCCGGTGAACAGCAGCGTCGCGTTGGAGGTGTTGCCGGCCGCCGCGGAGGCGATCGCTGAGAGCCGCACCGAGCCGGAGAAGCCGTACAGCATCGCGATGCCGAACAGGAACAGTGCCGACGAGAACGCGCCGAGCAGGAAGTACTTCATGGCCGCCTCGTGGGAGAGCAGGCGGCGCCGCCGGGCCAGACCGCACAGCAGGTACAGCGGCAGCGACAGCACCTCGAGCGCGACGAACATGGTCAGCAGGTCGTTCGCGGCCGGGAAGAGCATCATGCCGCCGACCGCGAACAGCGTCAGCGGGAAGATCTCGGTGTGCATGATCCCGGCGGCCAGGCCCTTGCGCTCCTCCTGGCTGCCCGGCGTCGCGGCCGCCACCGCCGCGAACGGGCTGTTGCTGGTGTCGCCGATGAGCAGCACGCTCACCAGGGCGAGGATCACGATGGTGCCCTGGATGAACAGGGTGGGCCGGTCGACCGCGACCGCGCCCTGGGCGGCCACGTGCCCCGGGCTGCCCGCGGCGTACAGGCTGTGCCTCGCGGCCACCACGATCGTGAGGATGAACGCGGCGATCAGGGACCCCAGCGTCAGGACCAGGTGCGCGGCTCGGCGGGACGAGCGCGGCGCGAACGCCTCGACCAGGACGCCGGCCACGGCCGCGCCGAAGACGACCAGCATCGGCGCAAGCTGGCCGTACTCGATGCTCGGCGCGCCGATAGTGGCCGAGTCGGCCAGGACACCGGTCACGGGGAGATTCCCTTCTGCACGGCGGTGGTGAGCGTGTTACTCGCCGGGTGGGCGGGCACCGGATCGGTGGTGTGCACCTGCGTCATCGTCACCCGGACCGCGGGGTTGATGATGTCGAGCACCGGCTTGGGGTAGACGCCGGCCCCGATGAGCAGCACGACCAGCGGCGCGACCGCGAGCAGTTCGCGCGGCCGCAGGTCCGGCATGCCCTTCACCTCGTCCCGCACCGGCCCGTTCATGGCCCGCTGGTACATCCACAGGACGTAGACCGCGGCCAGGATGATGCCCGCGGTGGCGAACACGGCGGCCACCTTGTACCGGGAGAAGGTCCCGATCAGCACCAGGAACTCGCTGACGAAGGTGGACAGGCCGGGCAGCGAGAGCATGGCCAGGCCGGAGATCAGGAACAGCCCGGCCAGCACCGGGGCCACGCTCTGCACGCCGCCGAAGTCGGCGATCCGGTCGGTGCCGCGCCGGGCGATCAGGAACCCGGCCAGGATGAACAGCGCACCGGTGGCGAACCCGTGGTTGACCATGTAGAACGTCGCGCCGGACACGCCCTGGCTGGTCATCGCGAACACGCCGAGCGCGATGAAGCCGAAGTGCGAGACCGAGGTGTAGGCGATCAGCCGCTTCATCGACTGCTGGCCGATCGCCACGATGGCCCCGTACAAGATCCCGATCACCGACAGCGTGATGACCAGCGGCGTGAAGTACCTGGCGCCGCTGGGGAACAGCTCGAAGCAGTACCGCAGCATGCCGAACGTGCCCACCTTGTCCAGCACGCCGACCAGCAGCACGGCGGCCCCGGGCGGCGCGGCCGCGGCGGCGTCGGGCAGCCAGGTGTGGAACGGCCACAGCGGCGCCTTGATCGCGAACGCGATGAAGAACCCGAGGAACAGCCACTTGCTCACGGCCGGGCTCAGCGATACCTGGATCAGCTGGCTGAACAGGAAAGACCCGTGATGTCCTGTGGCGGCGCTATGCGTGGAGTACACGTACAGCGCGATGATCGCGACCAGCATGAGCAGCCCGCCGAACAGGCTGTAGAGCAGGAACTTGACCGCCGCGTACTGCCGCTTCCCGACACCGTAGCTGCCGATCATGAAGTACATCGGCACCAGCATGGCCTCGAAGAACACGTAGAAAAGGAAGACGTCGGTCGCCGCGAAGACGCCGATCATCATCGTCTCGAGCACCATCATCAGCGAGAAGTAGGTCTTGACGGAATGGCGGCCCGTATCGGCGTCGCGCCAGGAGGCCAGGATCACCACCGGCATCAGCACCGCGGACATGGCGATGAGCACCAGCGCGATGCCGTCCACGCCGAGCGCGTAGTGCACGCCGAACTGCGGGATCCACGAGTAGCTCTCGGTGAACTGGTAATTCGGGCCGCCGACCCGGAACTTGACCGCGATGATGATCACCACGACCAGCGTCAGCAGGGAGAACCCGAGCGCCAGCCACTTGGCCAGCGCGTTGCGCGCCTGCCGGTCCGCCTCCGCGCTGTCCGGCGGCAGGCCCGGGATCAGGGCGATAACGAGCGCGCCGGCCAGCGGTACCGCGCCCGCCACGGTCAGCCAGGGAAAACCGTTCATCAGAGCCTCACCACCAGCAGCAAGGCGACCAGCACCGCGGCGCCGAAGAACATGGAAAGGGCATACGAGCGGACGAAGCCGGTCTGCATCCTGCGCCACCGCCCCGACGTCCCGCCCACCGCGGCGGCCAGCGTGTTGACAAGCCCGTCCACGCCGCGGTTGTCGAAGTACACCGAGAGCCTGGCCAGCCACTGGCCCGGCCGCATCAGGACCGACTCGTTGAACGCGTCGCCGTAGAGATCCTTCCTGGCGGCGACGACGGGGAACCGCCCGCGCGGCGCGGCCGCGGGGACCGGGACCCGCCCGTACATCACCCACGCCAGCCCCACGCCCGCCAGGGCGAGCACCAGGGCCGCGATGCCGGGCACGGTGAACACGCCGTGCGAGGTCGGCGGGGAGCCGGTGACCGGTCCGAGGAAGTCCTCGAACCGCTGCCCGATGATCAGGAACGCGCCCGCCCCCACCGAGCCCACCGCGAGCAGGATCATCGGCCAGGTCATCACGCCAGGCGATTCGTGCGGATGGGCCTCCGCCTCCCAGCGCCGTTTCCCGAACCAGGTCATCAGCATCACGCGCGTCATGTAGAACGCGGTGATGCCCGCGCCGATGAGCGCGCAGGTGCCGAGGATCGCCCCGGAGGTGCCGCCCTTGTCGAACGCCGCCTCGATGATGCCGTCCTTGGTGAAGAACCCGGAGAACGGCGGGATGCCGATGATGGCCAGGTAGCCCAGGCCGAACGTGGCGAAGGTGACCGGCATCACCCGGGCCAGCCCGCCGTACCGGCGCATGTTCACCTCGTCGTTCATGCCGTGCATGACCGAGCCGGCGCCGAGGAACAGCCCGGCCTTGAAGAACCCGTGCGCGAGCAGGTGGGCGATGGCGAACACGTACCCGGCCGGGCCGAGGCCCGCGCCGAGCGTCATGTAGCCGATCTGGCTCATGGTGGATCCGGCCAGCGCCTTCTTGATGTCGTCCTTGGCGCAGCCGATGATCGCGCCCCACAGCAGCGTGACCGCGCCGACGACGGTGATCGCCAGCCGCGCGGTCGGCGACAGGGCCAGGATCGGGTTGGACCGCACCAGCAGGTAGACCCCGGCGGTGACCATGGTCGCCGCGTGGATCAGCGCCGACACCGGGGTCGGGCCTTCCATCGCGTCGAGCAGCCAGGACTGCAGCGGCACCTGCGCGGACTTCCCGCACGCGCCGAGCAGGAGCAGCAGGCCGAGCGCGGTGGCCACGCCGCTGCCGCCGGCCGGGACCGTCCGGAACACCCCGGTGAAGGACACCGTGCCGAATTCGCTGAACATCAGGAAGATGGCCAGGGTGAGGCCCGCGTCGCCGACCCGGTTGACGATGAACGCCTTCTTGGCCGCGACCGCGGCCGAGGGCTTGAACTGCCAGAACCCGATCAGCAGGTAGGAGGCCAGGCCGACGCCCTCCCACCCGATGTAGAGCCCCAGGTAGTTGTCGGCCAGCACGAGCAGCAGCATCGCGGTGACGAACAGGTTCATGTACCCGAAGAACCGCCGCCGGTCGGTGTCGTGCTCCATGTAGCCGATCGAGTAGATGTGGATCAGCGAGCCGACGCCGGTGATCAGCAGCACGAAGCTGATCGAGAGCTGGTCGGCCTGCAGGCCCATGTCCACCTGCAGGCCGCCGACCCGGAGGTAGGAGAACAGGTGCTGGTCCTGGCTGCGGTGCGCGCTGCCGAGCAGGGCGAAGAAGGTGATCACGGCGAAGACGAACGACGCGACCGGCATGGCCGCGCCGAGCAGGTGCCCCCACCGGTCGGCGCGCCGGCCGCCGAGCAGCAGCACCGCGGCGCCGAACAGCGGGAAGGCGATCAGCAGCCACGACAACTTCAGCGTGCCTGTGGCCGGCACCGCGGTCACGGTCGCCGCCAAGGCGTGAGCCGAGCCTGTCAAGGTGGTCATCCCCTCAGTACTTCAGCAGGTTGGCGTCGTCCACCGACGCGGACCTGCGGGCTCGGTAGATCGCCATCAGGATGGCGAGGCCGACGACGACCTCGGCGGCGGCCACCACCATCACGAAGAACGCGATGACCTGCCCGTCCAGGTTCCCGTGCATGCTGGCGAAGGCGACGAACGCCAGGTTGCACGCGTTCAGCATCAGCTCTATGCACATGAACACGACGATGGCGTTGCGCCGCACGAGCACGCCGACCCCGCCGATCACGAACAGGATCACGGACAGCGCCACGTAGTGGATGGGGCTCACGAGTCAGCCCTCCCGGACGGGGTGATCTCCCGCTCGCCGCTTTCCGCCGTGATCGCTACCGTCTCTTCCGGCCGAACGAACTGAGGCGTGTCGCTCACCTCACGCTGAGAGAGCACCGGGCTGACCGAGCGATCTGACGGAGTGCCGTCCGGCAGCAGGGCCGGCCGGTCCGCGGCGTCGTGCAGCGCGTAGACGCCGGGCGGCGGATCCGGGGCCAGCTGGCCGCTGGCCAGCCGCCGGGAGGCGAGGTCCCGCTGGGTGGGCTTGGGCGCGGTGCGCTCGCGGTGCGCGAGCACCATCGCGCCGAGCGCCGCGGTGATCAGCAGCGCGCCGGTGACCTCGAACGGGAACACGTACGTGGTGAAGATGAGGGCGGCGAGGCCGGAGAGGTTGTCTGTCCCGTTCGCCGCGCTGACGGGCGCCGCCGGGCCGATGGCCGCGTGCCCGATGCCGAGGATCAGGATCACCAGCAAGCCGATCGCGGCCAGCCCTGCGGCCATCCGCTGGCCCTTGATCGTCTCCACGAGCGAGTCCGACGAGCTGATGCCGATGAGCATGAGCACGAACAGGAACAGCATGAGGACCGCGCCGGTGTAGACGATGATCTGCACGAAGGCGAGGAACGGCGCGCCCTGCATGGCGTACATGGTCGCCAGCGAGAGCATCACGACGGCGAGCATGATGGCGCAGTGCACCGCCTGCCGGACCAGGATCATGGCCAGCGCGGCGCCCACCGAGGCGACGGCGAGGATCCAGAAGATCGTCTCCCGCGCGATGACGTCGGTGTTGGTGCCCGCCGCCAGGACGTGTCTCATGCTGTGTCCCCCGCTGTCTCTCCGGCACCGTCGTCGGCTCCGGCGAACAACGCGGGCCCGGTCGGGCCGCCGGGTCCGGCCATCCCCGGCGCCCGCGGGGTGGCCGTCACTCCGGCCGCGCCCAGCCGGTAATAGTCCTTCTCGTCGTCCCCTAGCCGCATCGGATGGGGCGGCGGCTCCATGTCCGGCAGCAGCGGCGCGAGCAGTTGCTCCTTGGTCCAGATCAGGTTTTCCCGGCTGTCGTCGGCGATCTCGTACTCGTTGGTCATGGTCAGCGCGCGGGTCGGGCAGGCCTCGATGCACATCCCGCACAGGATGCAGCGCAGGTAGTTGATCTGGTAGACGGCCCCGTAGCGCTCACCGGGGGAGAACCTGGCCTCGGCGGTGTTGTCCCGGCCCTCGACGTAGATGGCGTCCGCCGGACAGGCCCAGGCGCACAGCTCGCAGCCGATGCACTTCTCCAGCCCGTCGGGCCACCTGTTGAGCTGGTGGTGCCCGTGGAATCGCGGCGCGGTGGGCCGCTTCTCCTCCGGGTAGTAGACGGTCTCGACCTTCCGGAACATCTCGTGGAAGGTGACCCCGAACCCCTTGACCGGGTTCAGGATCGGGTCGAGGTACTTAAGCACCTGTGACCTCCCTGCTGGAGGTAGCTGCATTACTGATACCAGTGCCAGGTTCCGTCCCGCCGCCAAGACCGACGCCGTGGTAGTGCGGCAGGTCCAGCGGCGGCACCGGGAAGGCGGTGGCCGTCGCCGCGGCCTGGCCCGGTTCGGCCCCAGGGCTGGCGGCCTCGGCCCCCGGATCCGGCGCCCCGTACCGCATCGCCCGCTGCTGCGCCGAGCCTTCCCACATCCCGACCAGCACCAGGATGAGCACGATGATCAAGCCGAAGACCACGTACGGGGCCTTGCTGTGGCTGTCAAGCCGCCAGACGCGCACGGTCGCGATCAGCAGGATCCAGACGATGGAGACCGGGATGAGGACCTTCCAGCCGATCGCCATGAGCTGGTCGTACCGGACCCGGGGCAGGGTGCCGCGCAGCCAGATGTAGCCGAACAGCAAGAGGAAGACCTTGGCCACGAACCACAGCGCCGGCCACCAGCCGCTGTTCGCGCCCGACCACAGCGACAGCGGCCACGGCGCCCGCCAGCCGCCGAGGAACAGCGTTACCGCGAGCCCGGAGACCGTCGTCATGTTGATGTACTCGGCCAGGTAGAACATCGCGAACTTCATCGACGAGTACTCGGTGTGATAGCCGGCCACCAGCTCGCCCTCGCCCTCGGGCAGGTCGAACGGCAGCCGGTTGGTCTCGCCGACCATGGTGAACAGGTAGATCACGAACGAGACCGGCAGCAGCCATGCGTACCACACGTGCTGCTGCGCCGAGACGATGGCGGTGGTGGACAGCGAGCCCGCGTAGAGGAACACGGCCACGAAGGCCAGGCCCATCGCGATCTCGTAGCTGATCACCTGGGCGGCCGAGCGCAGCGTGCCGAGCAGCGAGTAGGTCGACCCCGAGGACCAGCCGGCCAGCACGATGCCGTACACGCCGATCGAGCTCATGGCCAGCACCAGCAGCACCGCCACCGGCAGGTCGGCGAGCTGCAGCGGGGTGCGGTGGTGGAAGATCGAGACTTCCGGCCCCCACGGGATGATCGCGAAGCTGACGAAGGCGGGCGCCGCCGACAGCACCGGCGCGACCACGAACACCAGCTTGTCCGCGCTGCGGGGAATGATGTCTTCCTTCAGCGGCAGCTTGAGCGCGTCGGCGATCGGCTGCAGCAGGCCGAAGGGGCCGGCCCGGTTGGGGCCCGGGCGGTTCTGCATCCGGCCGATGACCCGGCGTTCCGCCCAGATCATGAACATGGTCGTCAGCAGCAGGAACAGGAAGACGATGCCGACCTTGAGCAGCACCATCCACCAGATGAGCTGGCTGAAGTTGCCGAGCGTCGGGTCGGTCCCGGAGACCGCGGAGAGCGCGGGAGCTGCCAGCGCGTGCGGCAGCGTCCCCTGAGCCATCATTCCGGCCTCCTCAGCGTGACCGTGGCGCCGTGCCCCACCCCGAGCTGGGCCCGGATGGTGGGCCCGGCGACCGATTCCTGGTCACCGGGATACGGAGCGAGCTCGGCAGCTGCGCCGGCCCGGGCGACTCCGGCGGACGGCAGCCACACCACGTGGTCCGCCATCGGCACCACCTCGGCGGGAACCGTGACCGATCCCCGGTCGGTGGCCACGGTCACCTTATCGCCGTCGGCCACCCCGGCCTCGGCCGCGGTCGCCGGAGACATCCGGGCCACGGCCGGGCGGGCGGTGCCGGCCAGCGACGGCTCGCCGTCTTGCATCCGCCCGGTGTCCAGCAGCTGATGCCACGTGGCCAGCCGGACGTCGAGGACCCCGGAACCCTTGATGTGGTGGGCCGGCGGCACGCCGGGCCAGGCTCCTGTCATCACGGGCGGCTCGGGGCGCGTGCCCCGCCAGGTGCCCAGCGCGGCGAGCTCCGCCCGCGCGGCCGCCGCGTCGGGCAGGCCCAGGTGCACGTCCATCCGGTCAGCGATCGCGCCGAGCACGTACAGGTCGGTGCGTACCTCCGGGACCCGCAGCGCGGCGCCGAACGAGCCGCCGCGCCCCTCCCAGTTCACGAACGTCCCGGCCTTCTCCGCGACCGCGGCGACCGGGAAGACCACGTCGGCGCGGTCGGTGACCGCGCTCGCCCGCAGCTCGAGGCTGACGACGAACGGCGCCATCTCGATCGCGTGCAGGGCGGCCTGCGGATCGGGCAGGTCCGCGGGATCGACGCCCGCCACCACCAGGGCGCCGAGTTCGCCGTGCGCCGCCGCGGCGAGCATCGCCGCGGCGTCGCGCCCGGGAGCGCCGGGCAGCGAGCTCTTGCCCCAGGTCCTGGCCACTTCGGCGCGCGCAGACGCGTCGGTCACCGGGCGGCCGATGGGCAGCAGCCCGGGCAGGGCGCCGGCCTCGACCGCCCCCCGCTCGCCGGCCCGGCGCGGCACCCAGGCGAGGCGGGCGCCGGACGCGGCCGCGAGGACCGCCGCCGCCGCGAACGCGCCTGGCACCTCGGCGAGCCGCTCGCCGACCAGGATCACCGCCCCCGGAGCCCCGAGCGCCTGCCCCGCGCGCTCACGGAGGGCCAGGGGCGCCATGTCCCCCCGAAGGGGGGCCATGGGGGTCTGGGGGGATGGAGTCCCCCCCAAGGGGGGTCTGGGGGGATGGGTCCCCCCAGGAGCGGGGGGGTCTGGGGGGGTCGTCCCCCCGGCCAGCACCGTCAGCATGCTGGCCTCGTCTCCGGGCACGGTGGCCAGCAGCTCGCCGGACAGCTTGGCCAGCCCCGGGCTGGCCAGCGCCGCGACCGAGAACACCTGCTGGCCGCGGCGCCTGACCGCCTTGCGCAGCCGCAGGAAGACGATGGGTGACTCGTCTTCCGGCTCAAAGCCGGCCAGCAGCACGGCGGGGGCCTGCTCCAGGTCGGCGTAGCTGACGCCGATGCCGCGTCCGGCCACGCACGCGGCCAGGAACTGCTCCTCCTCGGCCGAGTGCGGGCGGGCCCGCATGTCGATGTCGTTGGTGTCGAGGGCCACCCGGGCGAACTTGGCGTAGGCGTAGGCGTCCTCGAGGGTCAGCCGCCCGCCGGTCAGGACGCCGGCACCGTGCGCGGGCTCGGCGGCCGGATCGGCGTCGCGCGCCGCGACCAGGCCGGCCGCGGCCACCGCCAGCGCATGCGGCCAGGACGCCGGGACCAGGACCCCGGCCTCGTCCCGGATCAGCGGCGTGGTCAGCCGGTCCGGCTGGGTGGCGTAGGTGAACGCCCACCGGCCCTTGTCGCAGTTCCATTCCGCGTTGACGGCCGGGTCGTCGCCGGCCAGCCGGCGTGCCACCCGGCCGCGCCTGACGTCGGTGCGCTGCCGGCAGCCGGAGGCGCAGTGCTCGCACACGCTCGGCACCGACACCAGGTCGAACGGCCGTGACCGGAACCGGTAGGCGGCGCCGGTGAGCGCGCCCACCGGGCACACCTGCACGGTGTTGCCGGAGAAGTAGGAGTTGAACGGCTTGCCCTCGGCCGTGCCGATGAACTGGGACGGGCCGCGGTCGATGAAGTCGATGAAGGCGTCGCCCGCGATCTCCTCGGAGGTCCGGACGCACCGGGTGCAGGAGATGCACCGCTCCCGGTCCAGCAGTACCTGGGCGGAGATGGGCACCGGCTTGGCGAAGGTCCGCTTCTCCTCGGTGTACCTGGTCTCGCCCTGGCCGGAGGACATGGCCTGGTTCTGCAGCGGGCACTCGCCGCCCTTGTCGCACATCGGGCAGTCGAGCGGGTGGTTGATGAGCAGCAGCTCCATCACGCCGCGCTGGGCCTTCTCGGCGACCGGGGAGGTCAGCTGGGTGCGCACCACCATGCCCTCGGTGCACGTGGTGGTGCACGAGGCCAGCGGCTTGCGCTGGCCTTCCACCTCGACCAGGCACTGCCGGCAGGCGCCGATCGGGTCGAGCAGCGGGTGGTCGCAGAACCGCGGGATCTGGATGCCGAGCATCTCGGCGGCCCTGATCACCAGGACGCCCTTCGGCACCCGGATCTCGAACCCGTCGATGGTGACGGAGACGGTATCCCGGGCGGTCTCGATGGTCACGACTGCCCCCCGAACAAGGTCGAGGCCGCCGGGTCGAACGGGCAGCCGCCTTCCTTCTGGTGCTGCCTGAACTCATCCCTGAAGTACTCGATGGCCGAGGTGATCGGGCTGGTCGCGCCGTCGCCCAGGGCGCAGAACGCCCGGCCGAGGATGTTGTCGCAGATGTCGAGGAGTTTCTCCAGGTCTTCCTCGGTGCCGTGGCCAGCTTCCAGCCGTTCGAGCACCTTGACCATCCAGAACGTCCCCTCCCGGCACGGCGTGCACTTGCCGCACGACTCGTGCTCGTAGAACTCGGTCCAGCGCAGCACCGCGCGGACCACGCAGGTGGTCTCGTCGAAGATCTGCAGCGCCCGGGTGCCGAGCATGGACCCGGCGGCGGCCACCGACTCGAAATCCAGCGGCACGTCGAGATGCTGGTCGGTCAGCAGCGGGGTGGACGAGCCGCCTGGGGTCCAGAACTTGAGCTGGTGGCCGGCTCGTACCCCGCCGGCCAGGTCGAGCAGCTCGCGCAGCGTGATGCCGAGTGGCGCCTCGTACTGCCCTGGCGTGGTGACGTGCCCGGACAGCGAGAAGATGCCGAATCCCTTGGACTTCTCGGTGCCCAGGCCGGCGAACCAGTCCGCGCCGTTGGCCACGATCGACGGCACGCTGGCGATCGACTCCACGTTGTTGATCACCGTCGGGCAGGCGTACAGGCCCGCCACGGCCGGGAACGGCGGCCGGAGCCGGGGCAGGCCCCGGTAGCCCTCGAGCGAGGTGAGCAGCGCCGATTCCTCGCCGCAGATGTAGGCGCCGGCCCCGGCGTGCACGATGACCTCCAGGTCGAACCCCGTGCCGAGAATGTCCTGGCCCAGGTAGCCGGCCGCGTACGACTCCGCCACCGCGTGCCGCAGCCGCCGCACCACGTGCAGCACCTCGCCGCGCACGTAGATGAACGCGTGCCTGGCCCGGATCGCGTACGCCGTGATAGCCGCGCCCTCGATGAGCTGGTGCGGGTCGGCCATCATCAGCGGGACGTCCTTGCAGGTGCCCGGCTCGGACTCGTCCGCGTTGACCACCAGGTAGTGCGGCTTGCCGTCGCCCTGCGGCAGGAAGCTCCACTTCACCCCGGTCGGGAAGCCGGCCCCGCCGCGACCGCGAAGGTTCGAGCTCTTCAGCGTGGCGATGAGGTCGTCGGGCTGCATGGCCAGCGCCTTCGGCAGCGCCCGCCAGCCTCCGGTGCGCTTGTAGCCGTCCAGCGTGAAGGCATCCGGCTGGTCCCAGCGCGCGGTGAGCACCGGGGTGAGCGTGTCGGTCACCGCGACTCCTTAGCTGAAGGCTGGTCACCTGCGGGCCCGGCCGGCTCCGGTGCGGTCCAGCGGTGCTCCTTCGCCAGCTTCAGGCCGACCAGGCTGGCCGGGCCCGCGGCCGGGCCGGCGGTGGCCTGCTCGTCGTTGAAGCCGGCCAGGATCCGGGACGCCTCGCGCCAGGTGCACAGCCGGCCCGGGCCCCGGGTCGGGCTGACCTGGTTCCCGGCCCGCAGGTCGTCGACGAGCTGACGGGCCGACTGGGGGGTCATGTTGTCGAAGAACTCCCAGTTCACCATCACGACCGGCGCGTAGTCGCAGGCGGCGTTGCACTCCACGTGCTCGAGGACGACCTTGCCGTCCGGCGTGGTCTCGTCGTTGCCCACCCCGAGGTGCTCGGAGAGCTCGGCGAAGATCTGGTCGCCGCCCATGACCGCGCACAGCGTGTTGGTACACACGCCCACGTGGTAGTCGCCGACGGGCCGGCGCTTGTACATCGTGTAGAAGCTCACCACCGCGGTGACTTCCGCCTCGGTCAGCCCGAACTTCGCCGCGCAGTACTCGATGCCGTCGGCGGAGACGAAGCCTTCCTCCGACTGGACCAGATGGAGCACCGGAAGCAGCGCTGACCTCGGCCGCGGGTACTTGCCGATGATCTGCGCCGCGTCGGCGTCGAGACGGGAACGCACATCCTCGCTGAACGGCATTACCTGTCCACGCCTCCCATCACCGGATCGATGCTCGCGATCGCCGGGATCACGTCGGCCACCTGACCGCCGCACCCGGAATCCCTCGGTAATCAGCTTGAAGTGGTGGATGAGCGCCTCCATGGACTGGCCCATGATGTGCGCGATGTGCTCGGGCGAGGGACCGAGGCCGTCCGGGCCGAGCGACAGCCGGGCCGGCCAGCCGATCTTGGCGTCCTTGATCATCACCGGATCGGTGTCCGAGCCGGCCGGCCCGCGGGCGGCCAGCCGGTCGACGCACTGCCGGACGATCCGCAGCGACTGCTCGATCTCGTCCATCCTGATCAGGTACCGGCCGTACGCGTCGCACATGTCGTTGACCGGCACGTCGAACTCGTAGCTCTCGTAGCCGCAGTACGGCTGGGACTTGCGCAGGTCCCAGGGCAGCCCGGCGGACCGCAGCATGGGGCCGGTCACGCCCAGCGCCATGCAGCCCGCCAGGTCCAGGTAGGCCACGCCCTTGGTCCGCCCGATGAACACCGGGTTGGCGTCGATCAGCGCGCGCAGGTCGTGCACGAGCTTCGGGGCGCCGTCGAGGAACGCGCGGATCGCCTCGAGCGCGCCGGGCGGCAGGTCCTGCGACAGGCCGCCCGGCCGGATGTAGGCGTGGTTCATCCGCAGGCCGGTGATCAGCTCGTACAGGTCGAGGATGCGTTCCCGCATGCGCAGGCCCTGCAGGAAGATGGTGGTCGCGCCGAGCTCCATCCCCATCGGGCCGATGCCCTGCAGGTGGGAGGAGATCCGGTTGAACTCCATCAGCATGACCCTGATGATCTGGGCGCGTTCGGGGACCTTGTCCTCGATGCCGAGCAGCCGTTCCACCGCGATGCAGTACGCGGCCTCGTTGAAGAACGGCATGAGGTAATCCATCCTGGTGCAGAACGTGACGCCCTGCGTCCAGGTGCGGAACTCCATATTCTTCTCGATGCCGGTGTGCAGGTACCCGATGGACGCCCGCACCTCCTGCACGGTCTCGCCCTCGATCGTGAGGACCAGCCGGAGCACGCCGTGGGTGGACGGGTGCTGCGGGCCCATGTTGATGACCAGCCGCTCGCCGCTCTGGAAGTCCCTGGCCTCGTTGGCGGCGGCGACGAGCTCGTCCCAGTCCTCGCCGGAGACGGTGTAGACGCGGCCCTCTGCCGCCTCATCCTCCGCGTCGCCCGCGCCGGCCGGCGCCTGCGGCGACTGCGCTTGCGTCATGAGTAGTGCCTCCGCTCGTCCGGAGCCGGGATCTTCGCGCCGCGGTACTCGACCGGGATGCCGCCGAGCGGGTAGTCCTTGCGCTGCGGGTGGCCCTTCCAGTCATCCGGCATCTGGATCCGGGTCAGCGCCGGATGGCCGTCGAAGATGATCCCGAAGAAATCCCAGGTCTCCCGCTCGTGCCAGTTGCAGGTCGGGTACACGCCGACGAGGGAGGGGATGTGCGGGTCAGCGTCCGGCGCGGTCACCTCGAGCCGCACCCGGCGGTTGTGCGTGATGGACAGCAGGTGGTACACCGCGTGCAGCTCGCGGCCGGGATCGTCCAGGTAGTGCACGCCGGACACGCCGCTGCACAGCTCGAAGCGGAGCGCCGGGTCGTCGCGGAACTTCGCCGCCACCTCGGGCAGCCGCTCCCGGCGGACGTAGAAGGTCAGCTCGCCGCGGTCGGCGACCACGCGCTCGACCGCGTCGGAGAAGCCGGCCCCGGCCGCCTCAAGCGCGCCGCCCAGCGCGTCGGCGACCTCGTCGAAGTAGGAGCCGTAGGGGCGCGGGCTGTCGATCGGCGGCACCCGGTGCACCCGGAGCAGGCCGTAGCCCGAAGTATCCGGGGTGTCCTGCACGCCGAACAGCCCGGTGCGGATGACCGGCTCGGCCAGCCGCTCCTCGCCCAGCCGGGCCGGGAGGCCAGCGTCGGACTCCTCCGGCCCGGCCTTATGAGTGCCGTCCGGACCGCTCACAGCTGTGATCCCTCGGGCGACGGCAGGCGCATCGGCGCCAGGCCGAGCCGGGCGTTCTCCAGTTCGGTGATCTCCCGGTCGCGGTTCTTGCCCAGCTTGGTGTTCATGATCTTGTCGTGCAGCTTGAGGATGGAGTCGAGCAGCATCTCCGGCCGCGGCGGGCAGCCGGGCAGGTAGATGTCCACCGGCACGATGTGGTCGACGCCCTGCACGATCGCGTAGTTGTTGAACATGCCGCCGCTGGAGGCGCAGACGCCCATCGAGATCACCCACTTGGGGTCGGCCATCTGGTCGTAGATCTGCCTGAGCACCGGCGCCATCTTCTGGCTGACCCGGCCCGCCACGATCATCAGGTCCGCCTGGCGGGGGGTGTTGGAGGCCCGCTCCATGCCGAACCTGGCCAGGTCGTGTTTCGGCCCGCCGGTCATCATCAGCTCCATGGCGCAGCAGGCCAGGCCGAACGTGGCCGGCCACACCGAGCGCGCCCGCGCCCAGCCCGCCGCCTTCTCCACGGAGGTCAGCAGGACGCCGCTCGGCAGCTTTTCTTCAAGACCCATGGCTTAATCCCATTCCAGGCCGCCGCGCCGCCAGATGTACGCGTACGCGATCAGCACAGTGATGACGAAGGTCACCATCTCGACCAGGCCGAACGCCCCGAGCTTGTTGAAGGTGACGGCCCAGGGATACAGGAAAATGATCTCGATGTCGAACAGGATGAACAACATCGCGGTCAGGTAGTACTTGACCGGGACCCGGCCGCCCTGCGGCGGCATCGGCGTCGGCTCGATGCCGCATTCGTAGCTTTCCAGCTTGGCCCGGTTCCACCGCTTCGGCCCGGCCAAGGCGCCGAAGGTGACCGAGAAGGCCGCGAAACCGGCCGCCACCAGGGCCAGCACGAAGATCGGAACGTACAGCCTCATCGATGTTTCCTCCCTTCACAGGCCGGATGCCAACCCCTAATCCTAGGGACTACCTGCATAGCTACTCACTCAGGGTTAGGCGCGAGTCGGGACAGGCCGTTGACCAGCCGGTCTGCCGCGTCACCGCGCGGATCGGTGAGGTTGGCCAGCAGCTTGAGGGCGAACGCCATCAGGGCCGGCCGCGACATGCTGTGCCTGGTCGCGAAGCGCATCAGCCCGGGCCGGCCAATGGCCTTGACGAACACGCGGCCGAGCGCGTAATAGCCCCCGTACGCCTGGCTGAGCGCATGCGGGTACCCGGCCAGCACCCGTTCGGTCTCCGCCCGCCGGGCCCGGGCCAGCGCCTGGGTGATCGTGCGGGCCAGGATCTCGCCCGACTCCATCGCGTAGGCGATTCCCTCGCCGTTGAACGGGTTCACCATGCCGCCGGCGTCGCCCGCCAGCAGCAGCCCCTGATGGTAATGCGGCGTCCGGTTGAACCCCATGGGCAGCGCCGCGCCGCGGATCGGCTGGGTCCGGTTCTCCTCGGTGAAGCCCCACTCGGCCGGCATGCCCTTGAGCCACTTGCGCAGCAGGGCATGGTAATCCGTGTTGCCGAACGCGGCGCTCGTGTTCAGCAGCCCCAGGCCGACGTTGGACGTCCCGTCGCCCATGCCGAAGATCCAGCCGTACCCCGGCAGCAGCCGGTCGCCGTCCCACAGGTCGAGCCAGGACTCCAGGTAGTCGTCGTCGTGCCGGGGGGTCTTGTAGTACGTCCGGACCGCGACGCCGAGCGGCCGGTCGTCGCGCTTGCGCAGCCCCATGGCCACGGAAAGCCGCGAGGAGTTGCCGTCCGCCGCGACCACGATCCTGGCCCGGTAGGCGCGCTCGTCCCCGCCGTCCGGGCGGGCCGTCACGCCGCTGATCCGGCCGGTGCGCTCATGCCGGACGGGACCGGTGACGGTGACGCCCTCGACCAGCCGCGCGCCGGCCTGCTGCGCCCGGCGGGCCAGCGTCTCGTCCAGGTCGTGCCGGGTGCGGACCAGGCCGTAACCGGGATAGCTGGCCAGCTCCGGCCACGGCAGCTCCATCCGCTTGCCCGCGCCGATGACGCGCAGGCCCTTGTTGCGCACCCAGCCGTCCTGCTCGCTGACGCTGATGCCCATGCCGACCAGGGTCTTGACGGCGCGCGGGGTCAGCCCGTCGCCGCACACCTTCTCCCGCGGGAATCTGGACTTATCGAGCAGCAGCACGTCGAGCCCGGATTGTGCCAGGTAGAAGGCGGTGGTGGCACCGGCAGGACCGGCGCCCACGACGATGACGTCGGCTTCGGCGTCGGGTGGCTTTTTCGGGGCGGGGGGAGCGTGCTCGGTCACTTGATCAGATCCTGGTGTTCTTGTGAACCGCTTCACAAATTCTTTGCCATCAGTTTAG
>WNGL01002743.1_pt1 | contig 21228 bp, 22 predicted proteins | sample 5400591 | NCBI WGS metagenome assembly WNGL01 (sample SAMN13153377, study PRJNA577476) | soil metagenome | isolation source: 80 cm soil or saprolite under Garry oak tree replicate 1 | place: USA:California | collected 2016-06-15 | reverse complement strand
TATTGCCAATGATCGGTGCGAAATGGGCCAGCGTCTTCCCATTGCGCGTAAACCGTTCGATTACCTCTGCGGATGGCGACCCATCGACCCTTGCAAGTTGAGACGGCGGGTCCTTGATACGCATCTTTGAACCACGGAACAACGCGCGATGCTTCCGGCCGATGACCGGTGCGCGCCTTGTCGTTATAGGGAAGCGCGCAGTAGAATGGGTTCTGTCCGGGAGTAAATTTTACCGGAATATAATTGCTGCGATGGGCAGGATTCGGATCATCAAAGCCGCCGTAGTTTTTTGTCCATTGTTTGTCCCAAGAACTCGTGCGATTGGGCACCAGATTATTTCCACTCGCTTGCTCGCCAATCCAAAAAACTGTTGTCACGATATTGCTTTTCCACGGGTAACGGTGTCCTGCGTCAGATCGTGTTTTAAATAATTGCCCCGGGATAAATGCGATTGAAGTCGCACCGCTTGAACGATCGTCTGCCGATTTGTCGGATTTTTTGCTGAACTTAGTTTTGGCAGGTTCAGGCTTTTCTCCCGTGCCGTGCGCAAAAAGAGATGAGATCGACGAAAGGATGACCGCAATCGTGTGAGTAAGTTTTCCTGGTTTCATTGTTGTGTTGTTAAGCAGTGCGAAAAAGGAAGAAGTGCATCTTTCTTTATTTTCGTTCACGAGGACGCGGATGCGCGTCAGTCGCGGCGAATTCGATGCGCCGTAAAATGCTCGCCGAATTTCGATGCGGATTCAGATTAGTCAATAAATTTTCCCGGATTTAAAATTCCGTTTGGATCGAGCGCTTGTTTGAGCCGGCGATGCAACTCGCGCGCGACGTCACTGGCCGCCTCCGGCCACCAGCGCTTCTTAGCCAAGCCGATCCCGTGTTCGCCTGTAATGACGCCACCCCACGCCAGCACCTGCGCGAAGAGATCGTCGAGCGCATGCTCGACTTTTTCACGCACAGCGCCGTCGCGTTTGTAACGGTCGGCCATGATGTTGACGTGGATGTTGCCGTCTCCGGCGTGACCAAAGCAGGCGATCGGAAATCCATACTTAGTCTGCAATGTCTCCGCGAATTCCATCAGATCGACCAGATGACTGCGTGGCACGACCACATCCTCATTCAATTTCGTCAGCCCGGTCGCGCGAAGTGAATTGCTGAATTGCCGGCGTAAAGCCCAGAGCTTTTCACAATCGGCCTCACCGATCGCCGTCTCCAGCGCATTTGGTTTTCTTTTCTCCAGCAATTTACGAATCGCCGCAGATTCGGCGCGTACACTTTCCTCTTGTCCATCGAGATCGACGAGCAGATGTGCGTTCCCCTCGGGCACAAGCATTTTGCCCAGGTCGCGTCGCGCCGCTTCCAGCGTGAAGTGATCAGCGATTTCGAGCGAACAAGGCAAAAACCCCGCCGCAAAAATTGCTTGCACCGCTTCGGCAGCTTTCGCCGCAGTTGCGAACGCAGCCGACAAAGTCGCACGCGCCGGTGGAAGCGGAAGCAAACGCAGGGTGATCTCGGTAACCACGCCCAGCATTCCTTCCGAGCCAACGAACGGGCCGATCAGATCGAATCCGGTCTTGTTCTTGTGCACGCGACCGCCTGTTCGCAGCACTTCGCCATTGGCCAGCACTACTTCGAGGCCGATTACGTAATTTCGCGTAACGCCGTATTTCAAACACCGCGGTCCGCCTGCGTTCGTGGCGACGTTTCCGCCGATCGTGCAATCCTTCATACTCGCAGGGTCTGGCGGATAGAATAATTTTTGTGCGCGCACCGCCGCTTTCAGGTCCGCGGTAAAGACTCCCGGTTCGACAATCGCAACTGCGTCAGAGAAGCTGATTTCCTTGATCCGGTTCATTTCTGCCAACGACAGTGCAATTCCGCCGCGTGCCGGCACGCATCCGCCCACGTAACCAAAGCCACCACCTCGCGCTGTGACCGGAATTTTTTCGCGCGATGCGAACTCAAGAAGTTTGCTGACGTCCCCTGTCGATCTTGCGAAAACGACGGCATCCGGTTCGTGAGCTGCAAACCATTTGTCACCACTGTGCGCTGAGACGGTTTCGGGATCGTCGGCGACTATGTCATCGCCTAAAAGTTCCCGAAGCTTCGAAGCGACTTCCATAGGGACTAACGTGGCGCGTCTGAGTTGTGGGGCAACCCCGAACGCTTTCGGGGCTGCTACAGGTGGATCGGCTTCTCCGACGACGATGGCGACTGAATGCGGCTTTGCCGCGTGGAATCTTTCAACGCGTTGAAGACAACGCGTTTCACCTCAGGTAGCCACCCGATAATGCCGCGCCAGCTCCATCCGTGTAAGGAGTTTTTCAACACCCGGAAAAATCACAGGCCTGATCTCGTCGGAGCCGGCGAATTCTTTCACGGCATCCATTGAATCGAATCGAAGCAGGGTGACGAATTCCATTTCATCGTCATCTTCGCGGACGAACAATTCTGCGCCGCGATAGCCTTTGATGTTTCGCGCAGCAATGCTCGGGAAGATTTCGTCCCGCAGCATGTCCTCGTACGTGTTTGCGTCCGCTCGTTTCGTCCAGCCGTGCCAGATTCGCGCAATCATATGTCATTATGCAGGCGCCGCGCCACGATTCGATTCAAGAGCAAGACCCCGGTTACATTCCCATTATTTGATACCCGCCATCGACATAGATGACCTGGCCGGTTATTGCCGCGGCTCCATCGCTGGCAAGAAAGACTCCGGTGGCGCCTAACTCGGCCGGATCACAGCTGCGTTTCAAAGGCGCGCGTTCCTGATAATGCTTCAACATTGACGTGAACCCGCTGATTCCACGAGCGGCCAGCGTTTGAACCGGTCCGGCGGAAATGCAGTTTATCCGGATTTTTTTCGGGCCGAGGTCGTAGGCAAGGTAGCGCGTGCTCGCTTCGAGGCTGGCCTTGGCTACGCCCATTACATTGTAGTGCGGCACGACCTTTTCTGATCCGTAGTAAGTCATGGCCACGATGCTACCGCCACTTGTCATCAACGGTGCCGCTTCGCGAGCCAGCGCCACGAGCGAGTAGGCGCTAATATCGTGCGCGACTCGGAACGCTTCGCGCGTTGTGCTCACAAAATCGCCTTCCAACGCTTCCCGCGGCGCGAACGCAAGCGAGTGAAGCATCAAATCGACGCGGTCGGTGTTCTCTCGCACGTTTTCAAAGAATGCTTTGATCTCGTCGTCGCTGGAAACGTCGCAGGGAAACAACGGAGTTTTCTCCCCAAATTCGCCGATCAATTCCTCCACGTTTTCTTTCAACCGTTCGCCTTGATAATTAAAAATCAGGCGCGCGCCCGCGGCGGCCCACGCCTTGGCGATCGCCCATGCAATGCTGCGCTTGTTCGCCACCCCAAATACCAAGCCGATTTTTCCTCCTAAAACCTGCTCCGTCATAAGGTCTGCATGATACGCGCATTTCGGACATCGCAAAGCTGCCCGTCTTCGCTACACTCTGCTGCCGGTGAGTACACGCTTTTCGATATCCTGCTGACGTCTAGTTCATGCCTGCAATCGGAATCACCGGCGGAATTTCCACAGGTAAAAGCAGCTTCTCTGACTGTCTTCGCGAAATCCTGCCGGGCGCGAGATTTTTCAATGCCGATGAGGCAGCGCACGCGGTTGTCGAGCTTCCGGAAATCCAACAAAAACTTCGCACCGAATTTGGCAGCGGCGTCTTTTCACGAGGCGGCGACTTGAATCGAGAGAAACTTCGAGCGATAATATTCAGCGACGCGACCAGGAAACGCGCGCTTGAACGGATTCTCCATCCGCGGATTCGCCGCCAATGGAGGACTGAAGCGAAAAGGCATCGCAACTCTCCCGAATTTTTCTTTGCTGATATTCCACTTCTTTATGAAACCGGCGGTGAAACATTGTGCGATCGGGTGGTTGTGGTGGCCTGTTCGTACAAGGTGCAGTTAGCACGGCTGACCCAACGAATGTCGCTCAAACAGCCTGAAGCCGAACAGATGATTAAGTCACAAATGCCACTTGAGGAAAAAATTGCCCGAGCGGATCACGTGGTATGGAATGACGGCAGTCGTGCGGTGCTAATGGAGCAAGCGCGTTTTCTTGTTGCGCTTTGGCAACGGCAAACATGGACGAAAAAATAGAGGCATTGGCATCTTCAGAGGACATTGCTCCCGCACCGGGGTCGACGACCCCGGTTACAGCGCGCTCACTTGATATAAATGAGCTGCAAGCCTTTCCGGAAAAAAAACTGAAAGCATTGGCGCGTGATTTGGATTTGTATTTGCATCCCGCGCGCTCTCGCCATCAACACATCCTTGATATTGTTCGCGCTTCAACAGGCGGCGGCGCAACTGTCACTGCGGAGGGCTTTCTGGATCAGGTCAGCGATTCCTTTGCGATGTTGCGCTGGCCAAAGTTGAATTTTTTGCCTCTTCCTGAGGACGTATCCGTTCCGCGCGCCCTCATTGAACAATATCCGTTGCGACCCGGGCAAAAGATTGCTGGGACTGTTCGATTGCCAGGCCAGCGTGAGAAGTTCCTTTCCCTCAATGAGGTGACGAGCATTGAGGGCCAACCGGCCCAGGAATGGACGCAACCAACGCACTTTGATAAGTTAACCCCGCAGTTTCCACAGGGCAGGATTATTCTGGAAAATCCCAAGACCGACTCCATCTGTGCGCGCGCAGTGGATTTGCTGGCACCGCTTGGGCGCGGGCAACGCGGTCTCATCGTCGCGCCGCCACGAGTGGGCAAGACGATCCTGCTAAAGGAAATCGCAAAAGCGATTCGAGTTAATCACCCGGACGTTGTGCTCATCCTGCTCTTGGTCGACGAGCGCCCGGAAGAAGTCACGGATTTGGAGCGAGAAGTCGATTGCCAGATTTACCATTCGAATTTTGACGAAAGCGTGCAGCGACACGTGCAGGTGGCTGAAATGGTGTTGGAGCGCGCCAAACGTCTTGTCGAGATGAAACACGATGTGGTGATCCTGCTCGACAGCCTCACGCGTCTTTCGCGCGGATACAATAATCTGGAGCCGGGCAGGGGACGGATTATGTCCGGGGGCGTCGAAGCGAAGGCGCTCATTAAGCCGAAGAAATTTTTCGGCTCGGCGCGAAATGCGGAGGAAGGCGGCAGCCTGACGGTACTGGCGACTGCTTTGACTGAAACCGGCAGCCGAATGGACGAACTGATCTTCGAAGAATTCAAGGGCACAGGCAACATGGAGCTGCATCTGGATCGCGGACTGCAGGAGAAGCGACTTTATCCAGCGATCCATCCGCTGCTTTCAGCCACGAGGCGCGAGGAGTTGCTCTATCATCCCGATGAATGGGAACGCGTGCTGATGTTGCGCAAAACCATGGCAGCGCTTCCGCCTCTGGAGGCAATGGAAAAACTGATTGATAATCTGCTCGCGACAAAGACCAACGCGGAACTGCTCTTGAGTGGGTTGAGATGATCTCACCCGGCAAGAATGACGAAGTTCGAATGACGAATGACGAAGGAAGCTCGAATGACCAAATGACGAAGCAGTTCTTAAAGCGAGCTCATCATCATTCCGATTTCGTCATTCCTTCGGGTTTCGGCATTCGGGATTCTGCATTGCCATCGCGTCTTATTGCGACCGATGCCGACTTGTCTGAGCTGCTCAACAGGATTGAGGCAGCAGATCGTGTCGGGATCGACATCGAGGCAGACAGTCTCCATTCCTATCGGGAGAAACTTTGTCTGCTTCAGATCAGTGTGCCGACTGTTGCCGGCATCGTTGATGCCGGTTCGGATTTGGGAACTACGTCTCACAGCCGCGATCACCAATCCCGGCTACAGCAGGACGTCATTGTCGATCCGCTGGCTGGTCTCGATCTGGAGCCACTGCGCCGGGCGCTTGAATCCCGGGAGATTGTCTTGCACGGGTCTGATTACGATCTGCGGATGCTACGGCGCGGCTTGAATTTCGTCGCGCATAAAATCTTCGACACGTTGATCGCGGCTCGTCTCCTCGGAATTCGTGAATTCAGTCTGGCTGCGCTGGTCAAGCGGTACTTTGGCTTGGAACTACCAAAGGGTTCGCAGAAAGCTGATTGGGCAAAACGACCTTTGCCGGCGCGAATGGCGGAATACGCAATCAATGATGCGCGTTATCTATTGCCACTTGCAGAAAAGCTGGAAGCCGAGTTGGATAGTTATCAACGTGGCGATTGGCTGCGGCAATCATGCCAACGCGCCATTGAGCAGGCGGCTATGGCGCGTGTCCGAAAAAATGATGAATCTTGGCGCGTGGGCGGATCAGGCTCGCTCAAAGGGCTTGCTGCCGCAGTGCTCCGCGCGCTTTGGCAATGGCGCGAAAGAGAAGCGGAAAGGGCAGATCGCCCGCCATTTCACATTTTGCAAAACGAAAAGCTTTTGCATGCTGCAATCAGTTTCGCTTCAGGTGACTTACCTGATTACAAACACTTTTCACCACGCCGCCGGCAGGCGTTTCGGGAGGCAGCCCGAATCGGACTGGCGACACCGGAATCGGAGTGGCCGATACTGCGTCGGCGGTTTGGAACTCGACCAACTGCTGAGACGGTGCGGTGCACAGAGGAGCTTCGGCGGCGACGCGATAAATCAGCTGACAAGCTTGGGTTAGAACCATCATTCGTCGCGCCGCGTGGCACCCTCGAGGCTGTCGCGGCCGACGGCACGCGAGCAATATCGTTGCTGGTTCCCTGGCAACGCGAATTGCTGGGAATTAGTTGAATCGGCTGAGGATGAAAGCGGCGCGAGGACGCGCGCGCACTCCTAAAGCTGTCGCGAAACAGAGCAGCAGGCCCGATAAATTTCGCACGAAGTGCTTTCGGAGTGCGATGCGTCCTCGCATCGCTTTCCTTTCTCGGCGCACCGATCTCTGCAGTTCGTTGAGATGTTCTACCCTGCGAAACACTCCTAGGGAATGAGCAACGTCTCACCGACCGTAAGCTTCTTCGCGTCGCGAATATTTTTTCTGTTCGCCTCGAGAATCTGTTTCCAGTGTTTCGATGACTTATAAAATTTTCGTGAGATCGAGAAGAGAGTGTCACCCGGCCGCACAACATACGTTCGATCTGCCTTCTTCGATGTATTTTTCTTTGAGCTGGCACCATTTGCCTTCGATTTCTCCGGAGCGATTCGTGAAGCGGCACGCGTTTCGAGTTCTTTGCGCAGATTCAGATTTTCGTTCTGCAGCCTGGCTACCTCCGACCGGGCGATGACGGAATCGCCAGACAACGCGGTTAGCGCGGCGACTTCGTCATGTTTTATGGAATTTTTGACTTCATTCGCGTGAGTACCGTTTGGGCTTAACGCGAGATAGCGTTTGAAATGATGCAGTGCACTGACAGGATCGTTCAGTTTGTCGTCGTAAAGAACAGCCAGTTTGTAGTGAACTTCAGCGTTCCGAGTGCTTTCGGAATCATCGAGTGCGGCTTCGTACAAGTTGATCGCACGCTCAAAATCTCCCTGGGCTGATTTGTTGTCCGCGTCCTGCATCAACTGCGCGTATCGCGAAGACCCCATTCGATCGCATCCTGTGAGATTGCAGACAAAGAGGATCGACAACGACACACAGCTGAGACGCGCCAGTCCGCAGAATGGAGACACTGATTTACGCGGGGCAGGCCAGAGGTTGTCAGCGCATAACATCGCCATCAATTTGCTCAGTTGTGAAGCGGCGCGCACTTCAATTCTTTTTGTTTGCAGAGATTGCGTTGTTTCTTCCAGCTGCACATCTGCGCGCGGAACTTTCAAGTGGAGCGACCTATTCGCTCAGTTTTGTCGATATGGATGGCAACAAAGTTTCCACCGCTGATGGACGCGTGACTCTCTTGGTGCTGGTCGCAGCCGCTGATCGGGAAAAGGCGCGCGCGGTGGGTGACCGTGTGCCCGATTATTGTCTGGGTAATCCGGATTACAGAATGATTACGATTATTCATTTCACCAGGAAGCCCACTGCAATCGGTCGCAAGCTGATAACGGCGCTGGCGAAACGGCGCGTCAATGAAGAGGCGAAACGGCTCCAAACCCGGTATGACGCGAAAAAAAATCACGCGCGACGCGCGCACAGATATCTTCACCGTAATTGACTTCGATGGAAGCGCGTCATCGCAACTTAACGAGCCCGCCCAGTCGGCGAGCTTTCGCGTTCTTGTGTTCGCGCGAGATGGGAAACTGTTAGCGCAGTGGAATGATGTTCCAAGCGCCGAACAACTCGCTGAGGTACTAACGCAGTCGCATTAATACCGTAGCTTCAGCCCGTCAATACGGTTCGGTTTGACGGGCGCGTTTAGCCATCGGGCTAAAGCCACGGCGTTAATCCAGAATTCGGCTCAATACTTCGGCACGCTGGGATCGATCTGCTCCGACCACGCATCGATTCCGCCTTCGAGATTGTAAACGTTGCTGAAACCGCGTTGCTGCAGAAGTCGCACCGCCTGTGCGCTGCGCGTGCCACTGTGGCAATGGACAACGATCTGCTGCCCGCGTTGTAATTCGTCCGCGCGGTTGGCGATTTCTCCCAGTGGAATCAACTGCGCGCCATCGATTCGTGCGATTTCGTATTCAAATGGTTCCCGCACATCGACCAACTCGAATGCTTCGCGCGCGTCCATTTTTCGCTTTAGTTCATTGACGGAGATCGCAGGCACCATCTTCTCATCTCGCGCGCCGCAAAATTGGTCGTAGTCAATCGGCGAAAAGATTGTCGGATTGTCACCGCAAACTGGACAGTGCGGGTCGCGCCGCAAATTAAGTTCACGAAACTTAACGTTGAGCGCGTCAAAGTGAAGCAGGCGCCCAATCAGGGGCTCGCCGATGCCCACAATGAGTTTGATCGCCTCGATCGCCTGCAATAGCCCGATGATTCCCGGCAAAACGCCGAGTACTCCTGCTTGCGCGCAGTTCGGAACTGATTCTGGCGGAGGCGGCTCCGGAAAAAGACAACGATAACATGGCCCGCCCAGATGGGGCGCGAACACGGTCGTCTGTCCTTCGAAACGGAATACCGAACCGTACACATTTGGCTTTTTTTCGAAAACGCACACGTCGTTCGACAGATAACGCGTGGCGAAATTATCCGATCCATCGACGACAACGTCGTATTCAGAGACAATTTCCGATGCATTTTCGCTGGAGAACCGGCATTGATGTAATTCGATCTCGATATCCGGATTGATGTCGCGCAGCCGATCTCGCGCCGATTCCAGTTTGCTGCGGCCAACGTCCTTTGTTCCGTGAAGTATTTGCCGCTGCAGATTCGAAAGATCGACATCATCGAAATCGACAATTCCAATCGTGCCAACACCGGCTGCCGCAAGATAAAGCGCGGCCGGAGACCCAAGGCCTCCCGCGCCGATGCACAAAGCGCGTGCTGCTTTTAGCCGTCGTTGTCCATCGGCTGTGACTTCGGGCATTATAAGATGACGCGAGTAGCGGGCCGTCTCCTCCCTGGTTAAGCCGATACCGGAGACTCTTTCCTCTGGGATAACGCTTTTGTGCATGTCTCGATATTTTAGCACGGCTCTCAGATCGGAGCATTTTCCCAAATGTGCGGACCGCCCAAATGTTGGGCAGGAAAAGAAAGCTGCGATCTATCCAGCAATATTCGCCCGGTTCTAATGCGTATTGAGCATTGCTCTGCATCCAGACACATTACAGATGAGCAAACCGACCAGGCCACCGAACAGAAGGAGCGTCGACCAAACTTTGCGCGAGCGGAAATAAAAGTACGCTTGAGCAAAATAAATTCCGATGCAGGCCCCACGCGCCCGAATGCTGATTAGCGAAAGCAGCGAGGCCAAGGGGGAACATGTAAACCAGGGGCCAATACTTGCCGTTGGGATTCGTCGCGAACAGCGCGACCAACCATGTCACGACGTATGCAATCATCTTATATTTCAGCGGGATTCGCTTGGCAGCCATACATTGGCTGACCCGATTTGAATCCAGCGCCCTTACTCCGTTACTGTGACCGGGGTGCCAGCCGGGGCATTTTCAAAAAACTTGACGGCCATTTGTCCCGGCAAACGAATGCAACCGTGCGACGCGGCAAAGGGCGGAACATAGCCCTGGTGCATCGCGTATCCCCCTCTAAAGAACATCGCATACGGCATTCGCGCGCCATCGAAATGGCTCCCCTTCGGACGGGCATCTTTCCGTGAGTCAACATTTGATCTAACAACGTTGCCATAATCATCCACATAATCGCCAAACACGGTCGAGACGTGGCCGGCGTCCTTCGAAAGCACAGTGTAATGACCCGGCGGAGTGGAAAAACCAGGCTTACCAGTGGAAACAGTCGTTTCACCGACCACGCGTTTGCCCTTGTAAAAGTAAGCCTTTTGTTCGCCGATATGCACAACGATCTTGGCCGAACCGGAGGCGTTCTCATCATTCCACCAACCCGCTGGAGCGGGCCGAGGATAGACGCCGGACGTAGCGGCGTGGGGATAGACGCCGGGCGGATAAGAGGGATAGGGATACTCCTCGCAACTGAAGAGGATCAGAGCGACAAGGCTTGCACCTATGGCTTGCAACAAACAGCGCGGGTTCACTGGAAGGGGATATTTATGCGGGGTTCGTCGAGGCATTCAACCCTAAATGTCGATTCTCACCGGACTCATGGCCGTTTCGTTCTCAGGGGTTTGACGCTTCAGATGGGCAGAATAGGCTGACGTTATGACTACGGTGCAACCGCCAATTAATCTGAAAAACTGGATCGAGGAGAACGCCGACAAGTTCAAACCTCCGGTAAGCAACCGATACCTTTACGATGGGCGGGATTTTTTTGTGATGGTCATCAAGGGGCCGAATGCGCGGAACGATTTTCATCTAGTCGATTCGGAGGAGTACTTCTACCAGCTGAAAGGGGATATTAAGGTGCGCACCCGCGAAGGTGACCGGATCGTGGACCATATTGTCAGAGAAGGCGAAACCTTCTTTATCCCGCCAAATGTGCCGCATTCGCCGCAGCGGCCGCCGGACACGATCGGTGTGGTCGTCGAGAGGCGGCGGCCACCCGGAGAAAAAGAACACGTCATTTTCTATTGCGAAAATTGTGGGGCACTGGTGGAAGACATCCATTTTGATTGCGCGGACATCGTTGAGCATTTCAGCCAGGCGATGCTCGATTTCTGGAACGATGACGCGCGCCGTACCTGCAAGAAGTGCGGCAAGAAAGTCGAAAAGCCGCAGCCGGTGAAATCGCTGTAGTGTGCGCTGTTCTGAGCGCATAAAGTCCGCTGAGACAGCGGACGCTACAACATCATGAAGATCGACCTCCACACCCACATTCTGCCGCGCGACTGGCCGGACCTCGACGCGAAATACGGCTACAGCGGATTCGTCAGGCTGGATCATTACAAGCCCTGCTGCGCGCGAATGATGATTGGCGATCGCGTCTTTCGCGAGATCACCGACAACGTATGGGAGCCGGAGCGGCGTATCGAGGAATGCGAGCGCGACGGCGTTTCCATGCAGGTGCTCTCCACTGTGCCGGTGATGTTCAGCTATTGGGCAAAACCAGCCGATGCCCTCGATCTTTCTCGGCGACTTAACGACCACATGGCCGGGATCGTCCGTGATCATCCAAAGCGATTCGCGGGCCTTGCGACCATTCCAATGCAGGATCCCGACCTCGCCGCAGGCGAGCTGGAACGATGCGTTCGTGAGCTGGGAATGCGCGGTGCGCAGATCGGAACGCATGTCGATGCGAACCCGCATTCCGGTCGCATCGACACTTTGAATCTCGATAATGCGTCTCTTCAACCTGTGTGGAGCGCCGCTGAAGAACTGGACGCAGCGATCTTTGTTCATCCCTGGGGCATGCTCGGCAAGGAGCGCATGCCAAAATATTGGTTGCCGTGGCTGGTCGGTATGCCGGCCGAAACCTCTCTTGCGATTTGTTCCCTGATTTTCGGCGGCGTCTTTGAGAGGTTCCCAAAACTCCGCGTCGGCTTTGCTCATGGCGGCGGAGCGTTTCCGGGAACAATCGGTCGCATCGAGCGCGCGTTTCATGTGCGACCGGATCTGGTCGCGGCGGAGAACAACACAAATCCGAGAAAATATCTAGCTGACGACAAGTCACCGGCGCGGTTTTACGTGGATTCACTTGTTCACGACGCCGACGCACTGAAGATGCTGATTAAGCTTTTCGGCGCGCAACGTGTCGCACTAGGTTCTGATTACCCTTTTCCGCTCGGTGAAGCGAAACCGGGCCAGCTTATCGAATCGATGAAACTTTCCGCCAAAGAAAAAGCGCAGGTGCTTTCCGGTACCGCGGTCGAATTTGTCCGCTTAACGGCGTGATGCCTCGATCGCCGACTGATTTTGGCCACGGATTAACACAAATGAAACACAGATCCGGAAGGCCTCTTAGGTTCCGGATTTGTTTGTCTTAATCCGTGAAAATCCGTGTTCATCTGTGGCTAATCAAAGCTCATGTCTGATTGCCCACAAATCGTGGAATACTGGCTTAAAAAGCGATTCTTTCAGAAACGGCACACCTGGAGAACCGCCGGTGCCTTTTTTCGCGCCGATGGTTCGCTCAACCAGCTTGATGTGCCGGTAACGCCATTCCTGTAATCCCTCGTCAAAATCGGTCATTAACTCGAACAAGATCGAGCATTCTGGTGACCGCTTGTAGAGGCGAAGAATTTCCTTCTGCACACGCTCGTCGGGTCCATTTGATTGTGTGACGTCGCGATTTATCAAATCGTCGGGGATCTGTGCTCCGCGCGAGGCAAGAAAATCATAGAAATGATCAACCACACTGCGCTCGTGAAATAACTTTTGCAGCCGATTGTACCCAGGGAAATCCGGCTTTAGATACGCTACGGTCGATTGCCGTTTGTATCCAAGCGCAAATTCGATTTCCCGAAACTGCACAGACTGAAAACCCGATGCTGTCTCGAGCCGGTCGCGAAAACTTGAGAACGACGATGGGGTCATTGTTTCAAGAATGTCCACCTGCGCCACGAGCACCTTCATGATTGTGCGCACGCGCTTGAATGTGTGAATCGCGCCAAACAGATCCCCCGCGGAGAAGTCTCGCTTTATTTTTTCGAACTCGTGCAGCAACTGCTTGAACCACAGCTCGTACGTTTGATGAATGATGATGAACAGCGTCTCATCGTGCTCCGGCGGACTTGAGCGTGGTTTCTGAAGCGAAAGCAGCTTCTCCAGATCCAGATAACTGGCGTACGTCAGCGGCGGCGGCATGGCTCCTGATGCTGGATACTAGATGTTAGATTCCTGATCACAAAGCGCGATTCTTCGATCATGCATAATTGAAGATTGATGTGACGCTGCGATCCCGTCATGCTTTGCCTCGAACTTCACGGAGAGGCTTTTATGAGAAGAACAATGGTTGGCTTCGCTATTTTGATCATCATTTGCGCCGGCGTGCGCTCCGCAATGGCTGGCGACAAAATCGACGTTCCAAAAGTCGTTACCAAGTCCGATGCCGAGAAAATTCTGGGCGTGCCGGTCAAAGACGCCAAGGGCCGCAACCAGCCCGGCAGTGGCGGCTACTATGAGTCGGAGTGGAGTTATCATGCGATCGAAGGCGATAAGGGACTCTATTTCGACGTTCTCTATGCGGGGCGAGACGCCCCGGCGCATCTTACTCAGACAATGTTTTCCGTGCTACCCGCCGATGGCAGCAAATCGACTCGTATCGACGGTCTTGGTGATAAAGCCATCTTCTGTCCTAACGAGACCGGCATGGCAATGCTGCATGTTCTCAAGGGCGATATCCTGATCACGATTGGAATTCACGGTCTTCCCGCGGACGCGGTTCTCGATTCGGAAAAATCGATGGCCACAAAAATTCTTGCAAACCTGTAGAGCGGCTGCCTCGCCCGCAGAGAAAGTCCGCAGATTGGTTGAGTCAGGCTCTGCAGTTGCGTCAGCGATTCGGAATTCCGGAAATCTGTGGATACAATTCAGCCTATCTGCCGCACGTAATACTCGTCCCACGCTGCCGGGATACTCTCGCGCGCCGAGTACGGCCCGGGTTCATACACGCGCGATGAAATGCCTCGCTGGCTCAACTCGCACACGTGCCAGTCTTGCTTGTTGACCATGTCCCAGAACTCAACGGCATCGTCGGGATCGAAATCGTTCCGCTCGAACGCTTCCGGATTAAAGAACCAATCGCAGAAGATCAGTGTTCGTTCCGGCGACTGCGGTTCAAGTTGATGCACCATAGCGTAATCCGGATGCAGACTCAGCAGCATGTTTGGAAAAATGGAGTAGTAGAAAACGAGCCGAAAATCTTCGTTGCCGAAATTGCCAACGGGCAATGCGCACGCATTGCCGCTCATCGTCAGGCTTTTATCGGTCTCGATCCGCATGAATCCACCTAAAAACGGTCCTTCGGTCAGATCATTCTCTGCGGAGTCGTACGGTGAAATTTTCGAAAGCTCCGGGTGCACGCCCAGACAGTGATAACACTCCGAATAGTTTTGAAAGATTAACTTCCAATTGGCCCTGACGTCATACTCGAATCGTTTCGCCGAACGCAGTGCTGCCAGGTTCCAAGACGAAAACTTTCTGCCGAGCGGCTCAAACCATTTTTCCAATGAAGCGGTTGCATCTCCGAGATTCAGGAAAATAAAGCCTTCCCAAAGACCAAGCCGCGCCGGCTTCAATGGATATTCCGCCTTGTTGAATCCTGGCATCTCATCCATGTGCGGCGTGCCAAGCAATCGCCCATCCAGCGCGTACGTCCACGCGTGATACGGACATTGAATTGCAGCGCACTGTCCCTTCCTGTTTTCGATGAGGCGACTTCCCCGGTGGCGGCACACGTTGTAAAACCCATGGATCGCGCCGTGTTTATCCCGGACAACGATGAAGCTCTCGCCTGAGACCTCTGCGGTGAAATAATCACCGGCTTCAGCGATCTGACTCTGATGGCCGACTAATACCCATTGTCTGGAGAAAATCTTCTCCTGCTCCTCCGCAAAAATCTCCGGTGAAACAAAGTAGCGCTGCGGCAGCGTTTTTGCGCCGGCGTGAAAAGTTTCAGCCGTTTTGCGAAATGCTGTGATCATGGGAAGGCATAAATCCTAGCCACAGATTGCCACAGATAAACACGGATTCGGAATTTCTGATTGTCGGGTTTCCAGATCGCTTCCTCCAATCCGTGAAAATCCGTGTTCATCAGTGGCTGACGCAGTGAGGCTTGCAATCGCCTCAATGTTTCACCTATCAACTATTGGAGGACCGCCTGATGAAACTCGTACCAGTCGTCGAGATTATTCAGGTTCACGGCGTCTTTCGGGGCAGAAGTGTCATCAGCGATGCCGCATGCGCCCAGAATACCCTTGCGTGTTTCGTCGTCATGATTGTAGCCACGCACCGCCGCGTTGTGCTTCTCGATCGCACCTTGATTTGATGATTTCGCATTCTTCTTCACCCATGTTTCGAACTGGGGATACGTCGGTTTGTTCTGTTTGATGTAATCTCTCACCGCCTGCTCTTCCAAGCCGAGTGCGGCGAGCGTCATCGCATCGAAACCTTTGCCAACACCGGGATAGCCAGCAGCGAGCTTACCATTTTCCTCAAGAGAAACCTTCTGCCAAAGGCGCGGGAGATGCAGAACGCCCAGCGGCCCCGCAACGCCGGAACTGATCAACGGAACATATGTGTCACTCATAATATTGATTTTGTTTTTGATGTTAATGTTTAGCCCGCCGCGGCGGGCTAATCAAAGTTCATCTGTCACTCATGACCGTCAATGCGTGAAGCAAACGAAACAGCAGCATGGCGATCAATAATATCGAGAGCACAACGAGAGCGCCGTAAACAATCCGATCCTGGAAGCGCGCGCGACGCGCCGCATGGGCGTACGGAATCCGCGTGAAAGTGACCATCGTGTAAAGCGGGAGATAGATTCCCGGCAGCGCGGCTTCGAGCAGGTGATCGAGTTTCTTTTTTGCGCGAAATGTTTTGGACGCGGTCTTGTCGCGCATCTCGATGAAATTCCCAATCGCAAGATCCGCGAGCGCATCGGCGTTTTCTTTCCGTCGGGAAAAGTATTCAGCGAACGCGCGCTCGCGGTCATCGGGAAATTTTTCCAGGCATTCGTCGAGCACGACGCAATCTTCGAATGCCGCATTCATTCCCTGGCCATAGAAGGGCACAACCGCATGTGCGGCATCGCCGAGAAGGCAGACTTTGTCGCGATAGTACCATGGCGCGCACCGAATGGTCACGAGCGATCCGGTAGGATTTTGCCGGAAATCTTCCAGCAGTGTCGGCATGAGTGGCACAGCATCGGGAAATTCTTCATCGAAAAATCGGCGCACATCCTCATCGGTTTTCGTTGTGGCAAAACTGCGCGCACCTTCGAATTCCCAAAACAGCGTGCACGTGAACGAACCGTCGGGGTTCGGCAGCGCGATCATCATGAAACTCTTCCGTGGCCAGATATGGAGCGCGTTTTTCTCCATAGGCCACGAACCATCGGGACCTGGGGGAATCGTCAATTCCTTGTAACCGTGAGCGAGATAGCTCTCATCGTACTCGAAACCACTGATCTGCATCTGCATTGATTGCCGCACAGCAGAGAACGCGCCATCGACGCCAATCACCGCATCGCCTTGTGCGGGGATTGCTCTCGCAGGCGACACGCCTGCCTCTACAGAAGAATCGACAAGATGAGCGGTTGCCGTTTCGAGATCGACATGTGTGCATTTGTAATTGAAGTGCACATGGACGTTCGGGTATCGCTGCGCTGCTTCGATCACCGTCGTGTTGAGCGCCGCGCGCCCGATCGAGTTGATACAGTTTTTGGGGTCGACGTCGTACGGCGAGAAATGCAGCGTTCCGGACTTATCGTGAATCATCCGGCCGCGCATCGGGATCGCGTGATGCAATGCTTCATCCGCGATGCCAATATGCTCGAGCGCGTAAATCCCCCGCGTCGAGATCGCGAGATTGATTGATCGCCCGCCTACGATGTTACCTTCGCGCGGATCAGCGCGTCGTTCATAAAGATCGACCTCGTGCCCACGTCGTCCCAAATACGCAGCGAGCAAACCACCAGCAAGCCCGCTGCCGATGAGAACAAATTTTGTCACCGACTAAGAATCTACGAATCGGCAAACCAGGAAAGCAGGAAAACAGGAAAACAGAGGGTGCGGCTTCGATTCAATCTGCTCGTCCAGTAGGACCTAATCTGATAATGGTTTCCAGAATGAACTTATTCGTACTTAAGTTTTTCATCGCAGTCGCTGCTGTGTTGTTTGTTCGTCAGCCATTACCGGCCGAGGAATCGCAGTCCGAAAAGCTAAAGCAATTCATCTATGTGCTGCATCTGGTGCCGCGATTGTATGCGGACGCGAGTTGGACCGATGAAGACAAGAAGGTGCTGCAGCGCCACTTCGTTCGGTTTCAAGAGGCAATTAAAGCTGGCAAGCTCATCCTCGCCGGGCGCACATCCGAGTCCGGCGATAAGACGTTCGGCATCGCGATATTCGAAGCGAAAGATGAAGCTGCGGCGCGCAAATTTATGGAGGAGGATCCCGCGGTCGCCGGCGGCTTGATGACGGCAGAGCTCCATCCGTTCACGGTCGCGCTCGAGCACAAGAACCCCTGATTTTGACAGTCGACAGCGCGGCGGGAAAGCTAATCTGGCGATCCGCGCAATTCGCGGTTCAACGAGTCACCGAGGATGCGCTCGCTGTGTTCGGCTTCTGCTCACTCTCTTCTTGTTGGTATTCCTGGAGCCAGGCACTCCATTTCATGTTCTCTCTCCACATCGTGATTCCCGAGTGGCCGTAGTGCTGTTCCACTTCGTACTCGTCGTCCATTCTGACCTGACACCAGAACAATCGTCCAGCCCTGCGCCACCCGTCGAGAATGATTCCATCCTCGAAACGCTGGTTCCGCGCAGTCACTACCAGCGCGTTGTTCTCGCTCGTTGTATTTGGATAAGCTTCACCCCAGTGAAGCACGAGCGTCTTACACTTCAGTTCTTTCAGCTCTGCGCCAATATCCTGCGCCCAATGGCCACACCAACCGCGCTTTCGCATACCGATGTTATACAGGAAAACCGTGAACTCCGGGTTAAGAACCACTCGGTATTCTTTTTTTAGACTGCGGGCCTTGGTGTGTGCCGTCGCCGATAAGGCTTGCGCTTCGGCAGGATCGACGTCGCGCGCGAGTGCCGCCAGCGCTTTGGCCAAATCTTTAATCGATCTCTCGTCGCTGGCCGTGGCTGTGTGGACGACCAGAAGGAGTGCGAAAATGAAAAAGACTCTGCGCATCATTTGGTGTCAACGTGTAGCGGCAATCTCTGATCGCCGCAAGCTGTACCAGACGGCTCTCGAGGCGTTCGCCGCGGCGAACGCCCCTACCACGATTTCACTGGCTAGTCCTTGTGGCGAATGGATCCCGCGCCGGTGATGTGTTTCTCAATTTTGGGACTACCGGAGTACTTAACTTTTCCAGCACCGGTGATGGCGACTTTCAACGTCTCGGCGACTGCAATGTCCGCGTCACCTGCACCGGTGGTCGAGATTTCCGCAGTTTTAGTTTGCAAAGCACCAGCTGCTAGCTCGCTGGCGCCCGTCATATCCGCCAGGAGTTCGTCAATGTTTCCGTCGAGGAAGACCTGCGACGCGCCCCGCGATTGTAATGCAAATCTCGGACCGCTCAGCTGCTTTGCGGTGAGCTTTACCGCGCCACTCAGCGTCGCTGCTGTCCGCGTCGGGCTCGAGATAACCACCCGGATTCCGTGAGTCGGCCGGAGCTGCTCGCGCGTCCGTAAATGAAGCGTGTCGTCGGAAACGTCGCTATGGATGTAAGGAAGCAGATTTTCGTCCGTTGTGATGCGGAGAGCGGGCGTTCCACTTTGCCATTCGATTTCAAAAGCGCCTCTCAGATCGATATTAGCGACGGCGCTGATTGTGCGTTCATCCGTTCTGACACGGCCATTGCCTCGAACTCCTATCCAATTGCATCCAGCCGCCAGGGCGGCACACACCGCGAGAGAAACAATCGTTATCTTCTTCATGCAAATATGATTTCTCTAATTACGATGCAGCAGCGAGTCATTTTGGATTCAACAAATGTTCAAGGAGAGGCGTCTCTCCAGAGCGCCCCTGCGGCGGCCGAGAGACCGCCGCTCCTTGCACTCACGGCACGATTTTCATCTTCACCGCGTCCACTACCACGTCATCGACGTAGAATTCCACTCGATAATCGCCCGGCGCCCAACCGTCTTCGGGTCGCACGAGCGTGAACGCGCCGTGTGCGCCAGGGGTGTCAGCGACAGCCGACGCTTCATCTATTTTGTAATCCTGAGGATAATCTTCGCCAATGTTCTCCGCGATCCACGCAGCTTTTACCTTTGCGCCTTTTCGTAAACGCCGTCCCTGCCAACGCGCGTAAATCTCCGGTGTATTGGACGAAAAAATTGTCAGCGGTTTGCCGGACCGATCCTTCGCCAGGCTCACTGAAAGCTGCTTTGGGATCGCGTCGGATTTTACTTCGGGCCGCGCCATGGTTTTAGGCGGTTCCACCAGCTCGAGTGAAATGCGTTGAAGTAAATCGCCATTCGCAGCGCGCATCGTCGTCTCGTCCTTCACGATTCCAATGCCGCTTGCGAACCAACGGTCAATGATCATTCGGCTCGGTGACGTTTGCTCTCCGTGAATACGAAACGCGTGAAATTTGCCCGCCGGCACCTGGATATCTTCTTCGGCGACCACGTCGTAATGTTGGCGCACTTCTAACTCGCCCGCCCGTCCGTTGAAATCCCAGCCAGCACCCTTCTTCAGCGGTGCGGCGATCACTGGCTGCGGAGGATTAAGCTTAACCAGTTGGCCGTCGAGATTAACCTTGGCCCAGCAAGTAATTCCCCTCTCATCAACGGTGAGAAGGTCGGTGTTCGTGATCGCACCCGCGCGGTGCATTTCAAACTTGAGTAGATCTTTGCCATCAACGTTCTCCGCTCCTTCGATGCGATACAAAACAGGCACGCGAATCTTGCCACCTGCGTCTGTTTTTGCGTCGCGGATGTCGAGTCCCTTGCCGATTTCTTCTGTCATGTTGTATCGCCACCCTGTTCCATCAGCAGTCGGAATTAATTGGCCGCCGTAGACGACAGTGATCGGTAAGGCAAGAAGGAGTGACACTCGGATTTTCATTTTACGCTTGGGAAAATGCGGAAACTTCCGCAGCGTTGACATGGTCTGCGCTTGACACGCATTCTGACACGAGATGACAACTTTCGTTCAACCGCCCTGCGCTCCGTTGACGCGCTACGTCATTCAACTGCTGCGATTTTCAATACTATTTGCAAGTTGGGGCGTTTTTTGCGCGCCTGCGCCCGGGGCAGAGGGACCGAACAAATCGCGGCACGTCGTGATTGTTGTCTGGGACGGAATGCGGCCGGATTTCGTGAGCGAGCAAAATACGCCGGCGCTTTGGAAGCTTGCGCGCGAGGGAGTCACTTTTCGCAATCACCATGCCGTTTATCCCAGCGCAACGATGGTAAATGGCACTGCGATGGTCACCGGTGTTTATCCCGGCAGGAACGGAATCACCGCAAACCATGTGTATCGTCCGGACATCGATCCTCACCACGCGGTTGACGTGGAGCTATCACCGGTGGTGAACAAGGGCGATGATTTATCCAGCGGGAAATACATTTCCGTTCCAACCGTTGCCGAGCTCGTTCAGCGCGCGGGAGGGGGCACAGTCATTGCCGCTGCAAAAACAGTCGGGCTTTTGCTCGATCGAAAGGCTGGTACGAATCCCGGAGACGGTACCGGAAGCGAGGATGATAGCGGAACTCGTAGAGCGAAACGCGGCCTCACGCTGTTCGCGGGCAAATCGCTGCCCGCAGACACTCTCTCTTCGATCAGCGAAAAACTCGGCCCATTTCCGTCCGCTCATCTGCAACAGGACATCTGGACAACAAAAGCGTTGATAGATGTTCTTTGGAACGATGGCCTGCCCGCGCTTTCCCTTCTCTGGTTAGGCGAACCCGATCTAACGCAACATGAATCCGCGCCGGGAGCTCCAGCAGCTCTCGCCGCGATCAAATCCGCCGATGAAAATCTCGCGGCTGTGCTGGCGGCGTTAGATCAGGGGAATGCGCGCGGAACAACTGACGTTTTTGTTGTTTCAGATCACGGTTTCTCGACGATCGAACGTTCGATCGATTTGCGAAAAATTTTGAATGACGCCGGTTTCACTGCGAAGACCGAATTCA
>WNGL01003601.1_pt1 | contig 21245 bp, 16 predicted proteins | sample 5400591 | NCBI WGS metagenome assembly WNGL01 (sample SAMN13153377, study PRJNA577476) | soil metagenome | isolation source: 80 cm soil or saprolite under Garry oak tree replicate 1 | place: USA:California | collected 2016-06-15 | reverse complement strand
AGCTCTCCATGCTCGCGCTCGACCCGGTGCTGCTATCGCTCGAGCTCGGCGGAAAGGGGATCGACGTCTACCACTCGACGCAGCTCTCGCTGCCGGCGCGACGCGACTTTGCGGCCGTCGTGACCATCCACGATCTCGCCCCGCTCATCTGGCCCGCGCATTACCTCCGCCTTCCGCACTCACGGATCGGGCACGCGTGGCAGTACGCGCTCGCTCGACGCGCGGATGCGGTGATCGCCGTCTCCGATGCGACGAAGCAGGACGTGGTCGGGCGGCTGCGCGTGCCGGAGGAGCGCGTGACGGTCGTACCGGAGGCCGTCGACAGCGACTTCGATCCGCCGCCGGCCGACGAGGGACGCGCGCTCGCGCGCGCTCGCTTCGCCGTACCCGACCGCTACGTGCTCTATGTCGGACAGTTCGACCCGCGCAAGAACGTGCGCGGCCTTCTTCGCGCGTTCGCCGCCGCGGCGGAGCGCGACAAGGACTTGCGCCTGGTGATCGTGGGCGATCTCGGAAAGCTCTCGTCGCACCTGCGAGACGCCCTCGAAACCGAACGCACGGCGCGCGATCGCGTCATCGTGACCGGGTTCGTCGACGAGTCGACGCTCGCCGCTCTGTACGCCGGGGCGGAATGTCTGCTCCATGCCGCATTCCTCGAGGGATTCGGACTGACCGCGCTGGAAGCGCTCGCCGCCGGAACGCCCGTCGTCGGCTACGCGGGGGGCGCCGTGGCGGAGGTCGTCGGCGACGCGGGGCTGCTCGTCCGGAGCGGCGATGAGAGCGCGCTCGCGAATGCGCTCGCTCGTTTCCTCGACGACGACGCGCTACGGGCGAGCCTGCGCGGCCGCGCGCGGGCGAGAGCGAGCGCGTTCTCCTGGGATCGTGCGGCCGACGAGACCCTCGCGGTGTACCGCAAAGTCGCCCGATAACTCCCGTACAATTTGCGTCTCCGCATATGACCCGCCGTATCTCACTTCCACGTCTCACCCGAAGGCAGCGCAGCGCGCGCTGGCAGCGGGAGCGCCGCCAGCAGGCGGTCATCGTGACCATCTTCTCGGCCGTGCTTTTCTTCGTCCTGGGACTCGTGAGCTGGGCCGCGAGCGACACTTACTACCAGAACAATCTCAAGCCCGCGATGCGCTTCGACGGCAGGGTCGTCGCGATGCGCGACTGGACGAACGAACGCAAGTACCAGCTCTCGCGTTTCTACGTCGAGTTCGGGGTTCCGCCCGGCTACGAGAACGACCCGCAGATCGCCGAGCAGAAGGCGTCGTACGACCGGAGCGCGCTCAACACCCTCGAGGAGTACGCGATCCTCGACCAGCAGGCGAGGGCGGACGGCATCACCGTCGCACCCGAGGCGGTCGAAGCCCGCTATCAGGACGATTTCGGCCAGTTCCGCAGCCGCCACATCCTGATCACGTTCGACACCGCCGCAACCGACAAGGCGCTCGACGAATCCAACGCGCTGGCGAAGGCGACCGCGATCCGCGATCAGCTGCGCCAGGACCCGAACAACCAGGACTTGTGGAACCAGCTCGCCAAGGACAACTCGCAGGACCCGGGGAGCGCGGGGTCGGGCGGCGAGCTCGGATGGGTGGGGAAGGGTCAGTTCGTCAAGCCATTCGAGGACGCGGCCAAAGCCCTCGCGATCGGGCAGATCTCCGATCCGGTGAAATCCGACTTCGGCTACCACATCATCCAGGTCGAGGAGCGCCGCGGCCCCGCCGAAAACGACGTCGTGAAGCGGTGGATCGCGAGCGGCTTCACCGAGGCCGATATCAAGCGGCACACGGAGCACGACATCGTGCGCGACGAGTTCACCAAGCGCCAGCAGGACCGCGGCGTGACCTCTCCGACCGCGCAGGTGCATATCGCGCAGATCCAGGTCGCGACGCCTCGCCCGGTGGGCGGCGACTTTCAGTCCTTCACCGACCAGCTGAAGAAGGTCTCCGACATCGGCAAGGCGCTCGACGCCGGCACCGACTTCGCCCAGGTCGCGAAGCAGTATTCGGAAGACAGCGCGACGAAGGACCAGGGCGGCGACATGGGCTGGATCGCGCGTGGGATGCTGACCGATCTCTCGGCCGAGAACGATCTCTTCAACATTGACGCCGGTAAGCTGAGCCAGCAGCACAACGGGCTCACGCAGACCACGTGGTACAAGGTCATCGAAAAGTCCGACTCGCGCGACCTCGACGATACGCAGAAGAAGACCATCAACGACAACGCGTACACCTACTGGCTGAACCAGCAGAAGAAGGCTCACAACGTCCTCCGCCTCATCCCTGGCCTCGAGTTCGAGTAACACGGCGGCGCTCGCCGCCGTCCTCGAGCGATGGCCCGCGGGCATCGATCTCGTTCCTGCGAGCCGCCTCGATCGGCACGCGTTCTCGACGCTGCGCGCCGTCGCCATAGCACTCGACGCCCCCGTCGACTGGGCGCTGCTGGGCGCGCGCTACCCCGCCGTCCACGCGGTCACCTTCCTCGATCCTGACCGCGCGACCACGCTCGCGGACGCGGAGCGCCACGCCGGCAACTCGCGCTTCCTCGTGCTCGCGCCGCTCGAGCCTTTCGCGGATCTGGCGTCCCTCGACGCCGTGATGCGCATCGCCGAGCGTCTCCCCTCGACGCCGTGATGCGCATCGCCGAGCGTCTGCGCGCGCCGGACGGCTGCCCGTGGGACCGCGAGCAGACCCACGCGTCGCTGCGGCCGCACCTGCTCGAAGAGGCCTACGAGGCGCTCGCGGCGCTCGATTCCGGCGATCCGGCGCGCCTTCGCGACGAGCTCGGCGATCTCCTGTTGCAGATCGCGCTACACGCTGAGATCGCCCGCCAGGAAGGGACATTCGACGCGAATGAAGTCGCGCGGCGCCTGAACGAGAAGCTCATCCGCAGGCACCCGCACGTATTCGCCGGAACCCAGATCTCCTCTGGCGGCGAGCTCCTCGCGCAGTGGGAAAGGATCAAGCGGGAGGAGCAGGGCGACGGGACGAAGTCGCTCCTGGGCGGTGTTCCGCGTGACCTTCCGGCGCTCTTCGCCGCGGAGCGGATGCTCGAGCGCGCCGCGCGCGTGAAGATCGAGCCGCCGCGTCTGGACCTTCCGCTGGACATCGACGATCAGGACTTCCTCGGCGAGCTCTTGTTCGACATCGTCGCCGCGGCACGCGACGCCGGCTTCGATGCGGAGACCGCGCTCCGCGAGGCGAACGACCGCTTCTCCGCGCACGTGGGACGCCTCGAAGCCCGGGCCATCAAAGATGGACGCGCCCTCGAGTCGTACGCTCCCGACGAAATGCGGCGGGTTTGGGAAGAGACGGCGTGACCTTCGCGCGGCCGGACGGCCGCACGCCCACGTCGCTCCGCCCGATCACCATCAACGTCGGAGTCTCGAAATTCGCGGAGGGGTCCGCGGAGATCTCGTTCGGAGACACGAAGGTGCTCTGTCTTGCGACGCTTCAAGAAAGCGTGCCGAAGTTCCTCGAAGGCAAGGGCACGGGATGGATCACCGCGGAGTACGCGATGCTGCCGCGCAGCACACCCGAGCGCAGCCAGCGCGAGAGCATCGCGGGACGTCCCGGCGGGAGAACCTTCGAGATCCAGCGCCTGGTCGGCCGCGCGCTGCGCGCGGCGATCGATCTGAAGGCGCTCGGACCGCGCAGCGTCATGGTCGACTGCGAGGTCATCCAGGCCGATGGCGGGACGCGCACCGCCGCGATCACCGGCGGGTTCATCGCGCTCGCTCATGCGGTGCGCAAGGTCAAGCCATCGCCGATCGTGCGCAACGTCGCTGCCGTGTCGGCTGGCTACGTGAAGGGCGACCTGCTCCTCGACCTCGCGTACGCCGAGGACTCGATCGCCGACGCCGACGTGAATGTTGTCGCGACTGGGGAGGGCGAGCTTATCGAGGTCCAGGGAACCGCCGAAGGCCGTCCCTTCTCGCGCGGCGACTTCGATCGCGTCCTGGCGCTCGCGCTCGACGGGATCGCCCAGCTCATCGCCGCCCAGCGCGCGGCGCTTCGCTAGGGAACGCCGGGCACTCCCCGCGCGTATATAGGCCGACGTGAGACTTCTCGGCTGGTGGGGACGCTTTGTCTACCGGCGCCGGTGGCTCGTCCTGGTCGTGTCCGTCCTCACTCTCGGCGTCTCGGTCGCCTCGCTCGTTGCGGGCGGGCAGCTGCGGAATGTGCCGTTCCGCGACACTGAGGCCGGCCGAACCAACCAGCTCATTCGCGATGAGTTCCCGCGACCCACGGGCGCGCCCGCGGCCGCGACGTCGTCATTCGTCTTGATCTTCACGAGCACGACGGGGCTCGACGCAGCCGACAAGCGTTTCATCGGCGACATGAACGACGCCCTCGCACCGCTGCGCGCTGATCCGCGGGTCGTATCCATCTTCACCGCCGACAACGTCCTGCCGGAGTCGGCTGCGGCGCTGCGCTCCAAGGACGGGAAGCGGGCTCTGGCGAGCGTGACGGTGAAAGGAACGACGACCGAGGCCGAAGGCTTTTTCCCCGAGCTCCGAGCGCTCGTCCGGACGGACAAGTTCGATGTCGTCGCCACGGGCAACATCCCGTTGAACGGCGACATCGACGCCACGCTCGATCGCGACCTGCAGCGCGCCGAATTCGTTTCGCTGCCGCTCGCGCTCATCCTGCTGCTGCTCGTCTTCGGGAGCGCGGCGGCTGCTCTCCTGACGCTGGGTGTCGGCGTCATCGTCATCGTGGCCGGCCTCGGAGCGACCTTCGCCCTGGCGCGATCGACCGACGTCTCGCAGTACGCGCTGAACATCGTGACGCTCATCGGCCTCGGCGTCGCGATCGATTACTCGCTCTTCATCGTGAGTCGATTTCGCGAGGAGCTCGCGCGAAGCGCGACCGTCGAAGATGCGGTCGGCACCGCGCTCGCGACCGCCGGCCGCGCGATCCTGTTCTCGGGGATCACGGTCGCGATCGGACTCGCCGGCATGCTCTTCTACCCCGGGACGTTCCTCGTGTCGCTCGGCGTCAGCGGTTCTCTCGTCGTGGCGGCGGCGGTGCTCTATGGCCTCACGTTCCTCCCTGCGCTGCTCTCGATCCTCGGACCGCGCGTCGGAGCGTGGCGCCTCCCGCTCCCTCGCGGGCGCGGCGGCCCCGGCCTGTGGCATTCGATCGCGACCGCGGTGATGCGGCGCCCCGTGCTCGTGCTCATTCCGACCGTCGCACTCATCGCGATCGCCGCTTCGCCCTTTACCCAGCTGCGTCTTGCGACCGCAGACGCGACGATCCTCCCGCCCACGGTCGAGTCACGCCGCGGGTACGACATGCTCGTGAACGAGTTCCCCGGCCAGGGCCAATCGACGATCACCGTCGTCGCGCGTTTCCCCGACGATCCCCTCTCGCACCGCGCCGCGCTCGAGGACCTCCAGAAGCGCCTGTCGGCGCTCCCGAACGTCCTGCGCGTCGACATGCCGCTCACGGCGCAGACCACGTCGCCGCACATCACCACGCTTCAGGTCCGCACCGCGCGCACCGCACAGAGCGACGAGGCACGAGGGATCGTGAGGGCGATCCGCGGCGAGACCGTGAATGGCGGCGACGTCCTCGTCACGGGCGACACGGCTTTCGACGTCGATGCCGTCGGTTACCTCGTCGATCGAACGCCGATCGCGGTCGGGTTCGTGACGCTCACGACGATGCTCGCGCTCTTCCTGCTGCTTGGCTCGGTGGTGCTCCCGCTGAAGGCCGTCGCGATGAACGCCCTGTCCGTCGCGGCGTCGTTCGGCGCGCTCGTGTGGATCATCCAGCAGGGCCACTTCGCGAACATCCTCAACTTCACACCGCAGTCCATCGAGCCGAGCCTGCCGGTGATCATGTTCTGCATCATGTTCGGCCTCTCGATGGACTACGAGGTCCTCCTGCTCTCGCGCATCCAGGAGGAATACCTCCGCACCGGCGACAACACGGCCGCCGTGGCGAGCGGCCTCGAGCGCAGCGGGCGGCTTATCACCGGTGCCGCGGCGATCATGGTCGGCGTGTTCGTGGCGTTCGCGCTCGCCGACGTCGTGATCATCAAGTCCGTCGGTCTGGGTCTCGCGATCGCCGTGGCGCTCGACGCGACGCTGGTCCGCGCTCTCGTCGTGCCGGCGACGATGCGACTTCTCGGGCGCGCGAACTGGTGGGCGCCCTGGCGACTCGGACGCCGGATGCGCTTCGAACCCGCGAGCGCGACCATGGACGTGTGAGAGGCGAGCCCAAAGACCGGCACCGCTTCCTGATCGGCTCGACAAACCCCGGCAAGCTCCGCGAGTACCGCGAAATACTTGGAGGCCTCGACCTCGATTTGGTCGCGCCGACGGATCTCGACCCGGTGCCGCCGGAGCCGGACGAGGATGCGCTCACGTTCGCCGAGAACGCATCGGCGAAAGCGCGCGGGTACGCCGCGGCGAGCGGGCTCCAGACCATCGCCGACGACTCGGGTCTGGAGGTCTACGCCCTGCGCGGCGCGCCGGGAGTGCGCAGCCGGCGTTTCTTCGGCGACGACGCGAGCGCCGAAGAGCGGAACGCGAAGCTTCTTGCCCTTCTCGACGGTTGCGAGGACCGGTCCGCCCGGTTCGTGTGCGTCACGGCCCTCGCGTCGCCCAACGGACACGTCGAGCTCTTCGAGGGCGAGGTGCACGGAGAGATCGCGGAGGCGCCGCGCGGAGAGGCAGGCTTTGGCTACGACCCCGTATTCGTCATCGCCGGAGACGGCCGCACGATGGCCGAGCTTCCGCCCGAGGAGAAGCATCGCGTCTCGCACCGCGGCCTCGCCGGTGCGAAGCTGCGCGCCCGGCTCGCCGCTGGAGCGTGATCCACTTCGAGCGAGCCGAAGATGGCCAGCTATCCACATTGACTCCCCAATTCGCGAGCGCAGACTTGCGCCGCATCGTCACATGGGGGAGGAAAACTGTGAAGCGGTTAGTCATCTCACTCGCAGTCCTGGTCTTGACACTCGTTCTGGCATCTCCCGCGTTCGCACAAGCCACCAGCTACACGCAGACGTTCCATGACGCGACGGCCACCTTCGTGGACGTGATCCCCTGCACCGGCGCACCGGCGACGATCACAGTCACCTATGACGGCGTGTTCCACATCAACTCGCTGCCCGGTGGGGAGTTCTGGACGACCTTCACGCAGACGGGTACGGTCAGCGCGGTGCCTTTTGACGCGACTCAGCCGACTCTGACGGGGCGGTTCACGATTTGGGGCAACTTCAACCTGAACGAACGGAACCAGAACAGCACGTTCACGTTCACGGTGCGGCTGAGCGACGGCTCGGTCTTCCACGACACCGCGCATTTCACGATGAACGCGAATGGAGAGATCACGACGACCTTCGACAAACCCAGCTGCCACTGAGCGACGTGCGGTTGCGCAGAGCGGACGGATAAAACACCGGGGGCCGTGCCCCCACCTTGAGCACGGCCCCCATGTCTTGTGAGGTTGTCACTCGGAGCGCTGAGCGGTCGGGTCGACCGGATGGATCGCGTGCCGTCGAACGAACTGCTTCGCATCGTCCAACGACATGCCGCCCGCGGGCAAGGCCTGCCACTCATGCGGTTCGCGGGCGGCAGCCGCGCAGTACGCCCAGCGCTCTTCGTGCATCGTCAGGGCGTCGTCCGGTTCGGACCCCTGGTGTTCCGCACGAGCGCAGAAGAAGTCAATGCGATCGTTCATCAAACTGATTGACGCACGAGCCGCAAAAGGCGTGTCACCTCTTCAGGGGAATTGGGTAGGGCCTGCGCGCTACGGGACAGACACGCACCCACTCGGGGGACTCGGCGTGATGGAGGTCGTTCGGTGAGACAGGCCGCCGGAATACATCGGACCGAGTACCTCGCGCTCGTACTGATCCTCGTTGGCGTCGCGATCGTTGGTGAGGATCAGCTGGGCTGGGCTTCAGACCGCCGCTCGTGATCGCTGTGGCGCTCTACGCCTCGCGGCGACGACGGAGGTCAGGCGATCTTCTAGCGCTTGGCTCCGGCATCCGGCATGCGAGTGAGGGCGACCCGAAGCGCGGCCACGTCGCGATGGAACACGTCGTCGGCGATGGGCTTCCGGCGCGGGTCAGGCTGCATCAAGCCCTTCGCGGGTTGCCCCGGGCTGTCGTCGGTCACGTAGCGAGGCACGAGGTGCGTGTGCAGGTGCGGCACGGTGTTGCCGAGCATCTCGAGGTTCATCTTCGCGGGCTGGTAATGCGCCTCGAGCGCGCGCGCGACCTTCAGCACCTCACGAAGGTAGGTCGTCGCATCCGAATCGGTCAGCTCGGTGAGGTCGGCGATGTGGCCTCCGCGCCAAATGACGATCGTGTACCCGGGCTGGCCGATGTCACCGCGCACGAGGTATGCATCGGACACGCGGCCGGCGAAGACGCGCGCGTTTCCGTACGTGTCGTCGGGGCGGCCTTCGGCGCACATCGGACAGCCTTTGCCGGCTTTGCGCTCGTCCCAATCCGCGTCCCAGGTCCGCGTCATGTCGGCAACGGTAACGCCCTGGCGTCGCAGACGAGGTGTCCGTCGAGGGTCCGTGGGGCGTCAGAATTAGGCAGACGGTTGTCAGGCTGCGTCACCATAGATTGCGTCGATGGCCGAATGGGTTCAACGCGAAGTCTGTATGGCTGTGAAGGCTTATCCGAATCCTGTCGAGGATCTCGGAGAGGCGGTTTGTACCGCCGGCATGGACCGGCAAGGGAACTGGGTGCGTGTCTATCCCGTTGCCTTCCGCGATCTTCCTTATGGGAAGCGGTTCAAGAAATATCAGTGGATTCGTGCTCGTTTCAAGAAAAGCAGCGACCCTCGTCCCGAGAGCTACGAAGTGGATCACGACAGCATTTTGTGTCTGGAAACCGTTGGTACGGACAAGGGAACGTGGGCGGCGCGCCGAGCCCTGATCGAGCCTCACATCTTGGAAAGCATCGAGGATCTTCAGGTCCGCGCCCTGGATAACCTCCGCACGATGGCCTATATCCGCCCTAGCGGGACCCCTGAACTCGTGGTAGCGCCTCGTGAGGGTGAGTGGTCCGTGAAAAAGGCCGGTCTCCTTGCCCAGACCTCACTCTTTGGCACCCAGAAGGCGCCACTCGAACGAATACCGTTTCGCTTCGCTTACAAGTTCAAGTGTGGGGGGACCGCGTGTCAGGGGCATGACATGCAAGTGCTGGACTGGGAGATGCACGAAGCCTATCGGAGTTGGCGCGAGGACTATGGTGAAGAGGAGTGGCGTGAAAAGTTCGTTGAGAAGTTCGGCGCTGAGTTCTTTGCGCGATGCGATGTTCTGTTCAACCTTGGAAACCTCGTGAGATATCCACAGGCCTTCTGCATCACGGGTCTGTTTTATCCGAAGAAGCCTTGATTATCGTTGCGATCAAACGATGTGTTCGACGATCAGCCGGCTCCCCCCACGAGCGCGGATTGCTTCTGCGGCGACGATGTGACGGTGACATGACATCGCATCGGTCTCATAGCAGAGGATGCATACCCGACCGTTCTTCCGCACCAGTCGCGTGAGTCCGGCAAGAGCGGTCATCTGCCACCGACGTACGTACGCGAGATAGAGTCCGGCGAAGCGGTCAAAATCACCGGTCTCATATAGAAGCCGCCGCAGACTCGACGGTGACCCGAGCGCGGGAGCATGTTTGTACTCAATCCCGGCTCCGTTGAGTGCTTCGGCGAGTCGCCAGTGGTTGAACTCGGGGCGACGACTGCGAGCGACCTTTCGAACGTCGACCAGGAGACGAACATCCCGAACGCGCAGTCGTCGAACAACCTCAGGCAGCGTTCTACCTTGGTAACCGATCGTCAGCAGGTGCGAGCCGGAAGCTGGCTCGTCGTGCATCGGCGAGATGGTCGCTGTCGGACGCGACTTCGTCAACGATCGGCGACCCGCGCATCTCAGCTGGCTGACGGCGCTGTCGACCAGGCACTGTGGGAGACTCGCGGAATGAGCGACGTCGCGATTCGGCCCGTCACGCCCGACCAGCACGACGCGGTCATGCACTACTTCGACATGGTCGCGTATGCCGATAACCCGAACTGGTCGAAGTGCTTCTGTATGGAGAAGCTGGTCGACGACTATGAAGCACGAACGAAAGCGCAGAACCGCGCATCCCGCAGCGAGCTCATCCTGTCGGCGAAGGCCAATGGGCTCGTGGCCTACCGCCTCGGGCGCGTTGTTGGCTGGTGCCACGCCGCGCCGAAATCGGAGCTCAAGAGCGTCCCGGGCGAGGCCGCAAGCGACGTCGGCGCGATCGTGTGCTTCGTCGTCGCTCCCGATCAACGCCGTCAGGGGATCGCGACGCAGCTCTTGGACGCGGCCCTTGAGCACCTGGGCTCGCGCGGCATGAAGACCGCCGAAGCCTATCCGTGGCTTGGCGAGGTCGACAGCACGAGATGGGTCTGGTCTCAGTACGTCGGTCCGCTGTCGATGTACGTGAAGGCGGGTTTCGAGATCGCCGAGAAGCGAGACGATTTCTGTATCGTTCGAAAGAAGCTATGAGCGGCCGCGTCATCTCGCTCCACGTGCGAACCGAGAAGCACGGACTGCCCACGCCCGTCGCGGAGGTGGTCGGACGCGTCGGCGGCGGTCTCGAAGGCGATGTGCACGCCCATCGGTCGTCGCGCGCCGTGCTGGTGATCGACCGCGCCACGCTCGAGGCTCTCCGGCTTTCGCCAGGCGATCTCCGCGAGGAGATAACGATCGAGGGACTGCCCGACGTGACCAACCTGTCTATAGACACGGAGCTCCGCATCGGAGGCGTGACGTTGCGAGTGAACGGACCCTGCGAGCCTTGCACGCACATCGGCGAGCTGCTCGGTGTTCCCGATCGTGAGGAATTCCGGCAGCTGCTGCTGGGTCGGCGCGGTGCGCTCTGCACCGTGAGCGCCGTTTCCGCGCCGATCCGCGTGGGCGACCCGGTCGAGGTGCTCGTCCGCGCATAGTCCTCGCTGCTCACGCAGCTGCGGTCTGCTGCTTGGCCAGTGCGCTTCGCCGCCTGGCCGCAATAGCCTCGGCACCGAAGCGCGACCATTCGAGCGCTGTTCCGCAACCTTCTGCTCCCATAACCTCGACCCGTGAGCCGCACTACCTCGTCCGCAGCAGCGTCGGAGGACGAGGCCTAGTCGCGACCGCTCACACCGCGACGCGACGAAGGCCTCCCGGGAGCGGGAGGCTTCTTTATTAATGCCGGGAGGAAACGTGGCGAGCGAGCACGATGCCTGTGCGCTGGTCGCGATAGCGCGCAAGGACGCGCGGCCTACGCGCGCGGTCCTCGAGCTTGTGCTCCACGGCATGGCTTCGCTCGCGCATCGATCGGGAGTCGTCGACGGCGAAGGTGATGGCGCCGGTGTCTTGACCGACATCCCGCGCGCGCTGTGGGCGCACGAGCTCGAGCGGACAGGCCGCGATGAGACGGCCGTGCAGCTGGAGCGCTTCGCGGTCGGTCATTTCTTCCACGACGATCCCGCCGATGTCCGAACCATCGTCGCGATCCTCGCCGGCCGTGGCATCGAGACACTCCTCGTGCGAGCGGAGACGACGGATGAAGCCGCGCTCGGTCCGCGGGGACGCATCGAGGCTCCGCGATTCCTTCAGCTCGCGCTCCTCGCGCCGCGCGGCGCGACCCCCGGATCGCGCGCGCTCTATGAGGCCGGCGTCGACATCGAGCGAATGACTTCCGCGACGGTGGTGAGCCTCTCGCGCCACACCGCCGTCTACAAGCTCCGCGGGGCGGGGCATCAGCTCACGTCGTACTTCACCGACCTCGCCGATCCACGGTTCGCGACGTCGTCCGCGTTCGGACACAACCGCTACGCAACGAACACGTCGACGAGCTTCACGCGCGTGCAGCCCTTCCCGGTGTTCGCGCACAACGGTGAGATCAACACGATCAGCCGGCTCCGCGAGGAGTCGCGCGCGCTCGGCCTTCCGCTCTCGCGAGACGGAAGCGATTCGCAGGACGTCGACGCGGCGATCCGGGCTCTCGTGATCCGTCACGGACTGACGGTGATCGAGTCGATCGAGCTTCTCTTCCCGCCGATCGTCAACGAGATGAAGCGGATGAGCGCGGACCTTCAGGACGCGTATGTGCAGGGGCGCGCCGCCATCGGACCGCTCGCCCAGGGACCGGCAGGGATCCTGGTCCGCGTCGGCGACACGTGCATCTTCGGCGTCGATGCGCTCGGTCTGCGGCCGCTCTGGCACGTGGAGACCGAGGACGAGCACGTCTTTGCCAGCGAACGCGGGTTCATCCCGCTCGAGCGGTACGTCAGCGATCCGGTCCCGCTCGCGCCCGGCGAACGGATCGCGCTGCGCCGCGACATGGGGTGGCGCCTGCTCGATCAGAATGCCGTCCGCGATAAGTTCCTCGCGGCGCGTCGCTTGCGCGGCGTCGCGATGAACGGGCTCCGCTCGCATCTTTTGTGCGGCGGACCCGCCGAGCCGATCGGCGTCGCCAAGCGGTGGGAGATCGGGACCCCGCCCGACGAGATGGACGACGTGTCCGTCCGCCGCGAACGCCAGTTCGCGGCGCTCGGGTTCGAGCCCGACGACCTAAAGATGGCCGCCTTCATGATCGAGACGGGCAACGAGCCGATCGGGTCGCTCGGCTATGACGGCCCGCTCGGCGCGCTCGCGCCGCGCGCGAACCTCGCGGATCACCTTCAGGAGACCGTGGCCGTCGTGACGAATCCCGCGATCGACCGCGAGCGGGAGATCGAGCACTTCTCGACGCGCATCCTGCTCGGCCCGCGTCCGGCGCCGCAGGCGCACGACTCGCGCCGCTGGATTGAGCTCGCGACTCCGCTCCTGCTTGGCGGCCACCCCGCCTGGACCGGCCTGCGCAGCGACGACTTCCGCGCCCTCGCGCGTCAGAAGGGGACGTGGCTTATCGACGACGTCGTCGCGCGGTTCACGACGGATGCGAAGGTACCGCCGGTCTTCCTCGAAGCCGATCGCGATTGGGAGGAGCACCCGCGCGACGCCCTCGCCCGACTCGGCGCGGCGGCGGCGCGCGGGGTCCGCGCGGGCGCTCAGCTCGTCGTGGTGCGCGATCACGGCGTGATGAACGAGGGCCGCGCGTGGCTCGACCCGCACCTCGTGATCGCGGCGGCGCACCGCGCGCTCGTCGCGCAGCCTTCCCTTCGTCGGGACTGCGCGCTCGTCGTCTCGGCGGGGAGCATCCGCAACCTTCACGACGTGATGGTCGCGCTCGCGCTCGGCGCGGACGCGGTGAACCCGTACCTGCTGCTCGAGTACGCGATCGGCACGGCGGACCCCGACGCGCTCGGCAACCTCGTCGAGGCGCTCCGGAAGGGCATCGAGAAGGTCATGTCGACGCTCGGGATCCACGAGGTCCGCGGTTATGGCCGGCAGCTCGCGGCGGTGGGTCTCGCGCCCGAGGTCGCGCGCTTCGCCGGGCTCGAGACGTTCTGCGCGAGCGATGAGATCGGACTTGGATGGGACCGGATAGCCGAGGAAGGGTTCGCGCGCGCGTCAATGCTGCGTGAGCGACGCGACGCGCGGCTCGAGCCCGCCTTCCGGATCTGGCCTCGCGCCTGGAAGACGGCGCTCGCGGTCGCCAACGGCGAAGCGCCCTATGCGACGTACGCCGAGCGGCTCCGCGAGCTCGAGACCATGCACCCGGTCTCGCTGCGGCATCTCGTCGACTTCAACCGCCCGCTCGACGATGCGGACGGTGCGGCCGATACCACCGCTGGGGAGCACGCCGCTCCCTTCTACATCTCGTCGATGTCCTTCGGATCGCAGGGCGAGACGGCGTACCGCGCATACGCCGAGGCGATGGCGCGGATTGACCTGCTCTGCATCAACGGCGAGGGCGGGGAGCTTCCCGATCTGATCGGCCGCTATCCGCGCAATCGCGGCCAGCAGATCGCGTCGGGCCGGTTCGGCGTGTCGGCCTTGCTCGCGAACTCGTCGAACTATCTCGAGATCAAGATCGGGCAGGGCGCCAAGCCCGGCGAGGGCGGTCACCTGCCCGCGCGCAAGGTCTCGAAGAAGGTCGCGCTCGCGCGAAACGCGCAGCCGGGCATCGACCTCATCTCGCCTTCGAACAACCACGACATCTACTCGATCGAAGATCTCGCGCAGGTCGTCCACGAGCTCAAGACCGTGAATCCGCGGGCGCGCGTTTCGGTCAAGGTCCCGGTCGTGCCGGACATCGGCGTCATCGCGGTCGGCATCGCGAAGGCGGGAGCCGACATCGTCACGCTGTCGGGCTTCGACGGCGGCACGGGCGCCGCGCGCCAGCATGCGCTCCGCCGTGCGGGGCTGCCGGTGGAGATCGGCGTCGCGCAGGCGCATCGCGCGCTCGTCGCCTCAGGTCTCCGCGACGTGGTCGAGCTCTGGTGCGACGGGGGCATGAAGAGCGCTCTCGACGTGGCGAAGATGCTCTGCCTCGGCGCCGACCGCGTCGGCTTCGGGACGCTCGCGATGGTCGCGATCGGATGCACGATCTGCCGCGGTTGCCAGCTCGACACCTGCCACGTCGGCATCGCGACGCAGCTCGAGTCCGTCGCCGAGGCGACCGACCGCGGCGTCAAGCGGTTCGAGCCGCGCGAGTTCGAGCGCGCGGTGGACAACCTTGCTCGCTTCTTCACCGCGCTCCGTGATGAGCTCGCCCGCATCGCCGCGCAGCTTGGCGTCCGCGCGACGACGGATCTTGTCGGGCGCACCGATCTTCTCGCGCAGGCGCGCGGCCTCGATCGAGTGGATCTGCGCGAGCTTCTTGAGCCGGTCACGTGGACGCCGCCGGGCCGACGCGAGCTTCGCGTCGTCGCAGGAGTGGCCGCGGCGACCGAGGAAGCGGAGGAGGGGCGAACGCTTCGGGCGGGCGACCGCTTCGTCGCGACGGACGCGTCAGGCGAGCTCGCGCGACTCCGGATCGCGGGCGCCGGCGTGGCCGATGTCGCATCGAGCTATCGCGAGGGATCCGTGGCAGGCAATGGCTTCGCGGCATACGCCACCGACGGCGTCGCGCTCACGCTGCGCGGCGGCGCCCAGGACGGCGCCGCGAAGACCGCGCTCGGCGGGACCGTGTCGATCCTGAAGGCGCGCAACGCCGCCGGCAGGTTCATCGACGGATCCGTCGGAAAGTGCTTCGCGTACGGCGCGCAGCGCGGCCGGTTCCTGGTGCAGGGTGGCGCCGATGCGCGAGCAGCGATCCGTCTTTCGGGCGCGCAGATCGTGTTCGGCGGCGACCTTCGCGGGTTTGCGTTCGAATACATGACCGGCGGCACGGCTGTCGTCCTCGGCGACCCGGGGCGATGGATCTGCTCCGGCATGAGCGGCGGCGTCGTGTTCCTGCGCCACGATCCCGCGCGCGGCCTCGACGACGCCGGGCTGCGCGATCGGTTCGCCAAAGGCGCGAAAGTCCACATGCGCGCGCCGCGAGACGAGGATCTTCCCGCGCTGCGCGAGCTCATCGACGCCTACGCCGACGCGCTCTTCGCGAGCGAGCAGACCGACGCGGCAGTCTATGTCCGCGCGTTGCTCGACGATCCCGCCGCGCACTTCCGCGCTATTCGACCCGGAGCGGACATCACGGATCAGACCGTCTCGACGGAATAGCGCCCCCTCACGTCGGCGTCATGCGTCGGCATCCGAGACGGCGTGAGCAGCGCCGGGGTCTTCCTCGCTCGGCCCCTCGTGGGATCGCGATGGACCACCGGCCAGGGGCCGCTCGCTCAGAAGACCCCACGCTGCTCGAGCCCCTCGTCCGCCGCCGCGTTAACGTCCGGCCGTGAGTCTCTTTGCTCTCGGTCTCGTCCTGATATCTGCTGTCTTTCACGCGACGTGGAACTTGCTCGCGAAGCGCGCGGGCGCGGACATGGCGTTCTTGTGGCTCGCGTATCTGGTCGGCGCGGTGGTCTTCGCGCCGTTCGCGATTGGCATCCTCGTTTTCGCGCGACCCGAGCTCGGCTGGCCGGCGCCTGTGTTCGTCCTGGTCGCCGTGTGTTTGCAGACTTTGTACTTCGCGACCCTGACCTCGGGCTATCGCGCTGGAGATCTGTCGCTCGTCTATCCGATCGCGCGCGCGAGCGGGCCGCTTCTCGCGACGATCGGCGCGATCGCGATCTTCGGCGAGCACCCGACGCCGATCGCGATCGGCGGCGCGCTCGCGATCGTGGTCGGCGCGTTCTTCCTGACGGGCGATCCGCGCGCCCTGCGTCGCGACGGCGCGGGCCTCGCGGTCGGCTTCGCGCTGTTGACCGGTGCGGTCATCGCGCTCTACACACTCTGGGATAAGACGGCCGTCGCGGTCGTGCTCATCCCGCCGCTGCTCTACGACTGGGCGACGGTGGTGGGCCAGGCGCTCGTGGTGACGCCAATCGCGTTCCGCCGTCGCGACGCGCTAAGTGAAGCGTGGACGCGCCACCGCGCTGCAGTGATCGGCGTCGGGGTGCTCAGCCGGCTTGCGTACATCCTCGTGCTCACGGCGCTCGTCGTGAGCCCGGTCTCGTATGTGGCGCCGGCGCGCGAGATCGGCATCCTGATCGGCGTGATCCTCGGCGCGCGCGTGCTCGCTGAGGGGCACGTCGTGCGCCGCGGTCTCGGAGCGGCCGCGATGGTCGTCGGGATCCTCGCGCTTGCGCTTGGTTAATCGGTGACCGATTGCCAGTGAGCACTACTATCCGCGCGATGCGCCCCCTTCGCCTCCTAGCTCTCGTTGCGCTGTTCCTCGCGCTCAGTCCCGGCCCGGCCGCGGCCGCGGACATCCGCTCGGGTGACGTCACGATCGGGACGACCGAAACGATCGACGATGACCTGTATGTTTTCGGCAGCAATGTCGCGATCAACGGAACGATCCACGGCGATCTGATCGCGACGGGCAACAACATCAGCGTCGACGGCAGCGTGACGGGCGACGTGGTTGCCGCCGGCCAGAGCGTGATGATCCGCGGACAGGTCGGAGGCAGCGTGCGCGCCGTCGGCAACATGGTCGTGCTCGATGGAAAGGTGACCAATGATCTGCTCGTCGCCGGCAACGAGCTGACCATCTTGAGCAACGGTCGGGTCGGACGCGACGCGATCGTCGGTGCGGCGAGCACGACGATCAGTGGTCAGATCGGCCGCGACCTTCAGGTGGGCGGCACGAACGTGAAGATCGATGGCGCTATTGGCGGAGGCGTCCTGGCGACCGTCGAGCGGCTTCAGCTCACCGATCGCGCGACCGTCGGCGGCTCCCTCAAGTACACGAGCAAGAACGAAGCGCAGATCGCGAATACGTCGTCGGTAAAGGGCACCATCGAGCGGCAGACCCCCGACAACGGCCGCGCGCCCCTCGTCACAGGCCAGGCCGCGCTCGTCGTGGATTGGCTCAAGGGTCTGATCGGCCTGCTCATCCTCGGCATCCTCGTCGTGTTCTTCTTCCCGGGCTTCTCGCGACGCGCGGGTGAAGCCCTCGTTCACTCCCCGTGGCTGACCCTGGCGATCGGCGCGCTCGTGCTCATCGGGCTGCCGATCCTCGCGATCGTGTTCTTCGCGGTCGGGGTCGTGATCGGCGGATGGTGGATCGGGTTCGTTGTGCTCTCGCTCTTCGTGGTGGTGCTCGCGCTCAGCATTCCGGTCGCCGCGGTTGGCGTCGGCGGAGCGGTCCTGCGCATCGCGCGACGGCCGGTGCCGGTCTGGCTCGCTCTCTTCATCGGGCTCATCGTTCTGCTCCTCGTCGCGCTCATTCCCATCCTCGGCGGACTCGTGATCTTCTGCGCGCTCCTCTTCGGCATGGGCGCGACGACGATCGCGGTCGTGGGCAACAGGCGTGCGGAGGTCGCGCCGGCCTAGCGCGGAACCGCGGCCTCCGGCCGTTGTATCTGGGGTGATGAAGATGCGGCCCAGGCGCATCATCGTGCTGGCGTTCGCTTTCTTGCTCGCCGCATGCAGCGCACAGGTCGCCGTTCCACGCCCGACCGAGACGCCTTCCGCGTCGACAAGTCCAACGGCCACGCCGCGGCCGACGAACGCCACGAACGACGTTGTCTATCTCCGATCGGTCGGCACGGGTGGCGTTGCCAAAATCCTCGCGATCGACGCGCGCACCGGTGAGACCCTTCGCGCGCTTCCGGACGGGTCGCCGACGCCCGATCGCTCGACGCTCGTAGCGACCGAGGAAGCGAACGGGGCCACGCAGACCGTCGTGCGCCAGCTCGAGATCGGATCGGGCCGCGAGCTCGGCTCGTTCACGCTCGAGGGGACCTACCACGCGATCTGGACCGACGGCGGCCAGACCGCGCTCTCACGTGACGGCCGTCATCTCGCTTTGTCGATCTACCCCTATCAGCAGAACGGCGAATGGGTGACCGGCCTCAGGGTGGTCGACGTACGTTCCGGAGCGATCGAAGCGACCCTGGATCTCAAGGCACAGTCGACCTACGGCTTCGTCGCGATGTCTCCGGACGGCCGGTCGCTCTATCTCAACCAGTTCGGCGAGGGGGCCACCGGCCTGCGCGTGTTCGACGTTCCGTCGAGCACGCTCCTGCCTGCGACCGCGATCGCCGGCGTCCGGAACCAAGGGGGCTTCCGTCCCCCTCCGGTCTTCTCGCGGGACGGCCGCTGGATGTTCAGCCTCGACGCCGGCGCACCGAGCAACTGCACCTCGTTCGATGGACCGAGGTGCACCCCGAAGCCGGACGAGCAGCCGTATGTCCTCGGGCTCGATCTCGTGTCGCGCCGCATGGTGACCGTCCCGCTTCCGATGGAGCAGAGGTCGACGGACTTCGAGAAATATCTCCTCTGGTCGGTCGGGGTCGCGCCGGATGGCGGCACCGTGTACGCGATCAATCCTGCGCTCGGAGTGATCGACGAGGTCGACGCGCGAGCGATGCAGATGCGTCGCACGTCGTCGATTACGGTGAGCCACGCGGATCAAGGCGTGCTCGCGGCAGTGGGTCGCTTCTTCTTCCCGGTGGCGGATGCGAAGCGCTACATCACCGGTGGCGCGCTGCTCTCGCCGACCGGCGATCGGATCTACGCGGCCGGGTACAAGGGGATCGCGGTCGTGAACACCGCGGACCTGTCGTCGCGCGCCGTCTGGCAGGCCGACGGCGAATTCGACGCGCTCGCGCTCACGTCCGACGGCGAACGGCTCTATGCGGTGAGCAACGCGAACGGAAAGATCGCGATCATCGCGACACGCGACGGCAGCAAGATCGGCGAGCTCAAGATCCCCGCGTTCGGTCAGGCGATCGTCCGCATCGACAGCACGCGGTAAAGGCCTTCACTCGGTAGCATGGCCGTGGTGTCCCCCACGGCCCTGATCCCCATTCCCGCGAAGCTCACGCCCCGTTCGGGATCGTTCGCGCTCGGCGCGACGACGTCGATCGTGGCTGGCAACGATCTGCGCGCACAGGCCGAGCTGTTGCGCGATCAGCTCCGTCCAGCGACTGGTCTCTCGCTGCCGGTCGCGGCGTCGGGCACGGCGTCGCGCATCACGCTCGGGCTCGATCCTTCCGTCGCCAGCCTTGGCGACGAGGGCTATCGCCTGACCGTGACCGCCGACGAGGTCGCGATCCGCGCGTCCAAACCTGCCGGCATCCTCCACGGCTCGCAAACGCTGCGGCAGCTGCTTCCACCCGAAATCTTCCGCCGCTCGCCGGTCGCTGGCGCGTCGTGGGCTCTCCCGGCCGTCGAGATCGAAGACCGTCCACGCTTCGGTTGGCGCGGGAGCCATCTCGATGTCGGCCGCCACTTCATGCCGAAGGAGTTCGTGCTCAAACACCTCGAGCTCCTCGCGCTCCATAAGTTCAACGTCTTCCACTGGCATCTCACCGAGGACCAGGGCTGGCGCATCGAGATCAAGAAGTACCCGAAGCTGACCTCGGTCGGCGCGTTCCGTAAAGACTCGATGACCGCACCGCGAACCAAGGACCCCGCGGCCCGCAAGTTCGCGGGCAGACCGCACGGCGGTTTCTACACGCAGGACGACGTGCGCGAGGTCGTGCGGTACGCCGCGGACCGCGGAATCACGGTCCTGCCGGAGATCGAGATGCCCGGGCACGCGATGGCCGCGATCGCGGCGTATCCCGAGCTCGGAAACACCGGCAAGCCGATCGAGGTCCTCACGTATTGGGGCATCACCGACCACGTGCTTGGCGTCACCGACAACGTGCTGCGCTTCTTTGAGGACGTCTTCGACGAAGTGCTCGAGCTCTTTCCGTCGAAGTTCATCCACGTCGGCGGGGACGAGTGTCCGAAGACCGAGTGGCGTAACACGCCTTCCGCGCAGGAGCGCATGAAGAAGGAAGGCTTGAAGAACGAGGACGAGCTGCAGTCGTGGTTCGTTCGCCACTTCGATTCGTGGCTCGCTAAGCGCGGGCGGCGCCTCGTCGGCTGGGACGAAATACTCGAAGGCGGTCTCGCTCCGGGCGCGACCGTGATGAGCTGGCGCGGTGAGGAGGGCGGGATCGCGGCCGCGAAAGCCGGACACGACGTGGTGATGGCGCCGACGAAGCCCACGTACATGGACTATTCACAGACGGAGCTCCCGACCGAGCCGCCAGGGATCGGTGGCCACAACTCGCTCGAGGACGTCTACGCGTACCAGCCGGTGCCGAAGGAGCTCTCCGCGGCTGAGGCAAAGCACGTGCTCGGCGCGCAAGGACAGATCTGGACCGAGTACATGCCGGATCCCAAGCGCGTCGAGTACATGGCCTGGCCGCGCCTTGTCGCGCTCGCCGAGGTGCTCTGGTCGCCAGGCGAGACGCGGAACTGGGCTGATTTCCAGAAGCGGCTCGCGACGCACCTCGAACGGTTCGCGATCCTGGACGTGAACTACCGCGGGCGGTTCAACCCGGCGGACTAGCGCCCTTTGGTGCGCGTGAGCGTGAAGGCGCGCGCCTCGCGATCGAGCGATGACCCGCGTTCGCCGAGGTTCTTCGCGACGACGTCGCGATGCTGCTCCGTGCGGTTGCCGCCGAACTTGAACTTTGCGCGCACGTCCGTGACGGTGAGCCGAATTCCGCGGATCGCGCCGAATTGCTTCGCGTACCGGTTCTCGCCCGGCTCGACCGGCGCGTGCTTTCCTTCGGGCTGGAAGTGTGCGAGCTGGCGCTCGAGTATTTTCGCGAGCGCCGCATCGTCGTCGATCGGCTCGATGTCGCACGCGAGCTGCACCGCTGCGTAGTAGCTCGTCGGCACGCCGTACTCGTCCTGATTCCAATGCCCGGGGATGTACGCGTAGGCGCCGAAGACCGAGAGCAATGCGCGCGGTCGCTC
>WNGL01006227.1_pt1 | contig 21248 bp, 15 predicted proteins | sample 5400591 | NCBI WGS metagenome assembly WNGL01 (sample SAMN13153377, study PRJNA577476) | soil metagenome | isolation source: 80 cm soil or saprolite under Garry oak tree replicate 1 | place: USA:California | collected 2016-06-15 | reverse complement strand
TGCCGCGTTCCATCAACTCCTGTCTCAGCGCATCAGAGACGACTGTGATCAGGGCTGCTGCCGCTAAAGAAATCTCCTCGCATATTCTGAGCCAGGGGAGGAACCTGGCCGGATCCCAGTGCTTAGAGATCCAGACCTCCGATCCGTTGTATTCAAGCACTAGTGGCCGGCGCAATCGATGTGACAACATTGCACCGGCTACCACATAACGACCGTGGCGCTGGTAGATGAATGATGGAATGCGATCAGCGAGCTCCCTTTCTACTTCGCTGACAAAGTGCAGGTTATACGAAAGAGCTAACGACTCGCGAAAGAGATAAAAGCGTCTCCGGCTAGGAAGCTCGTATACCGGAAACGATGAAATCGGAAGAGGTCGACCTGAAAAGACTTCGCAGCGCGCCGAGCAACGAGCCAATCCGGAGAGAAAACCGGTTACGTGGCTCATCGCTCCACCCGATTGCGCTCGGTCCATGGGAAACGGATAAAGAAATGCTGAATCCCGTGCAGTTGGCTCGGCCCAATCCTGTCGCACCCTCATCCTGAGCCGCAAAATTTGTAATGCCACCCAGCTAAGCAAAAAAATATAAATATCAGCCGCCATAGAAAGTGCAGCTGCAGGCAAAAGCTTCCACATGCTACCGCGGTGGAAGACTTGCATCTCACCGCGGGAGTCGGCGATCACCGTCTCGTTGCATTGGTGAAGCATAATCGTTAACTTCAACAGCAGCGGTTCTTGCAGATCCTCAATTGACTCCGTAAAAACCAGGAACGCTTCGCCCTGTAACTTGCGGAGTTGCTGCAGTTGCCGCCTCCAGCCACCTTCCCTCAGTTCTCTCTTAGGCAGGCCGATGAACTTGCACGTTGGATATCTGCGATTGGCGAGATTTACAGCTTGCTCGCCGCTGCCGCTCAGAACCAGGATATAAACGAAATGAGGGTTCTTCATGGGAAGTAGACGCGTTATTCCTGTACGCTCTACCTGATAATCTCGACGAACTCCGCTGAGTCGGCTTTCTCGGTCATCGAATACTTGTATAGGATTGCGATTGAGAAGATAAACCAGAGATTGAGGTCCGAGCTGTAGCCGCTCTCCAAACTCATGCCGTTGATCCAATAGCCCAGAAAGATGTATAGAAAATAGGTCCATGCGAGCTGAGCATTCCGTCCCCGTCGTTTTCGCAAACGCCAAAAGGCTAAGAAGAGGGTTACTTGCGCTGTGATGTACGGAATAAAGCCCAGAATACCGGTCTCAGCCAGAATCCCGCCCAGGTTATTGTGCGGACTGTCAACGGACCTCACGCCATCGTAAAAAGCTAGGTATTGCGTATCCCGGTTCACGGCTTCCGCAAAATTACCGAGCCCGACTCCGAAAATGGGGTGACTGGAAAATACATGCCATGTTTGGATCTGTTCGGCTAGCCGTCCGTAAACATTGTCTGACCTACTTCGATCCGCGTATGCATCAGGGGCCAAAATACTTACGAGAGAGATCACCAAAAAGCAGAGCAGAAGTAGGGCAAATCCTGCTAGTCGCCTGGACGGTCTTCGTGTGGACAGAGTTGCAATCAGCAGAATGACCATTAGAGAGATGCCAACTGACCGAAACATCGGCATTAGCGCCGTAGCCAAAGCTGCAGTAAGACCAACATAGTGAACGACTCGCCGCCACAGAGAGACGTTCTCTCCGAGCAAATTCCGAAGAAACAGCAAGAGGAAGAATGTGACCAATCCTATCAGCGCAAATGCATCGTTGCTCCAGAATGGTCCGTTGGGCCTAGGCAGGGCGCCCGCGAAAGTTATAGCAGATCCAGGTAAGGGCAACAGGTCTTGTCTAACCACCATTTCTGCTGCCCCAATACACGCTACATAGAGAGCCATCAAGCTAGTGATTAAGTGCAGCATCGCTGCATTCCGGTCAACCTGAAAATTGCGGATAACCACCCATCCCAGGATGGCAGGCAGACAGAATCCATCCACTAACAAACGACCTGATACAAGTATGTCGCCCGCATATATCAGCGAAGCCGCCGCCAAAAAGAGGAATGCTATCCACGCGATAGCAGGGCGACGAAGGGCGCGGGGCAACGGTTCCAATTTATTCCGCACCGCAAGACCGGCTGCCAGTAGCAGAGCAATTGGCACCACACGATCCAATGTGATGATCGATTTTTCACGTGGAAACGACAGAAAGTAATAACCGAGAGGAAAGATCAGGACCCAAGTCAGAATCGCCGGTTCGATCTTGCCGCTCAGTGTAGCAGCAAGAAGGTACACTACAACACAGGATCCAATGACCACCGCAATGATACTGAGGCCCAGAATAGGCTTCAGAACCGTCAGCGCACATGTGATGGCGCAACCGGCAAAGAGCAGCCAAAAGCGAACTGGGTCAGGGAGGCCCCTTGCCGGCAGCTTCAGATCATGTCCCGCGACTGCGGTTCCAGCAAACCAATTCATGAGTTGGACGCTTTCGGAGTGCCGGCTGAAACCTACGTCGGGCTAATCCCCGCAGGTGCTTCAGCGGCAAGACTGCTGCTTGATCCAATCAGTGCCACGTCTGCAGCACACTGAGATCCTGCTCCGGCAATGTACTGTTCCCACCAGAGGACGAAATTCAATAAGCACCAAGCCTGGAACGAATGCCCGCCGGACGCATTCGAAGGCAACAGCAAACGCTGCAGTTCTGCCGGGTCGAAAAGGTCGGTCTTGCGGTTGAATGCTTCCAGCTTGGCTCGTGCAAGGCTCCCGAGCCGATCGAATGACCACTCATAAATCGGGACACCGAATCCTTGTTTTTTGCGATCGATCAGTTCATCCGGAATCAATCCGCGGACCGACTTTTTGAGAATGTATTTAAGTGTCCCGTGCTTGGTCTTCACCGAGGTCGGAATGCTCATGGCCAGTTCCACAAACTTATGATCCAGAAATGGAACTCGCCCCTCCAGGCTGACGCCCATGCTCATTTTGTCGACGCGCATCAGTAACAACTCCGGCAGCCGGAGGTTGAGATCTAAATATGTCATCCAGTGCAAGTCCGACTTCTCCCATGCCTTTTCTTCGAATCGTTCTCTAATCGGCCGTAGTGCCTCCCAGGATGTCAGATTCCCAAGCCGTGACTGCAGGTGGCGGGAAATCAGGCGCCGTTTCTCAGTCTCAGTGAAGACCTCGGCGCCCCCCCAGAATACGGGCTGGCCACAGGCCCCACGACGAAGCAGTTCGTAGGCCCAACCGCGGTCTTTCCCGAGTAATCGTAGACACGACAAACCGCCCCGTTTGAAAGCCCTCGGGACGGGAAGATTGTCCAGTTGCTGAAGTTGCAGCTTGGCTTTCCATCCGCGATAGCCCCAGAACAGCTCGTCCGAGCCCTCGCCAACCTGACAAACTATTACACCGTTGTCTCGAGCCAACTTTGAGACATAGTAGACCGGCACACAAACGGGATCGGCGAGCGGTTCGTCCTGCAGGTGAACCATGTGCGGCAGGAACTCTAGCAAGTCTTTCTGAGTCAGGACTCGTTCGTGATGCTCGCTGCCAGCGAATTTGGCCATTTGCCGGGCATAATGGAGTTCATTCTGGTAACTCTTGTATTCTCCCTCGTACCCAATGGCAAACGTCTTTACCGGTCCGCCCTCGCCTTCGGAGAAAAGTGCGGTGTTGGTACTGGAGTCGATGCCGCCCGACAGAAATACGCCCACGGGGACATCGCTGACCTTGCGGAGCCGAACCGCGGTGCGCAACTCGGTCAGGAGGCGCTCCGAGATCTCCTGCTCGGACACGCCAACTAAAGGTTCGGTGTAGTCCCAAACATCCCAATAGCGATGCTCTCGGATGTTCCCAGTGTCGCTGATGCGCAACCAAGATCCAGCCGGGACCTTGGAGATTCCCGAGAACAATGTATTGGGGGCAGGTGTAGTTAGGAATGAGAGATAGTGATAAAACGATACTTCGTCAACGCTGCGCTCCTGATCCGGGTCCCGCAGCAGGGCCTTGATTTCTGATGCGAAAGTAACTCTGCCATGATGGATGCTGTAGTACAAGGGCTTGATGCCGATGCGGTCACGAATGAGCCAGAGCTCACGTTTCTTCGTGTCCCAGAGGCCGATCGCGAACATACCGCGGAAGCGGTGAATGCTGTCGATCCCCCACTCCTCAAACGCGTGCAAAATCACTTCAGTGTCGGAGTGGTCCGTTTTCCAGATGTGCCTTCCGCCCTGCTCCAATTCCGCTCGAATCTCCGCGTGGTTATATATCTCCCCGTTGAAAACCACCCAGAGGCTGCCATCTTCGTTCGACATCGGCTGAGCTGCGCTCTCAGACAGGTCGATGATTGACAGACGCCTGTGCCCCAGACCTACGTGACGGTCTGGCGAGATCCAGTTCCCAGCCCCGTCCGGTCCGCGATGCGCCATGGTGTCTCGCATCGCGGTAAGCAGGGTTTCGGAGATCGTGAATCTACTGCTCTGAAATGAGAGCACTCCAACTATGCCGCACATAAGATCTTTTCCGTAAACAAAGAAACGGGTATGCCTTCTCAGCAATCAGTCTTTGCGGAGCTGACTGGAAGAGCTGTAATAGCCATACTGGCTGTAGTAAGAGAGTTCTGGGGACGCGAGGTCGGCCGCATTGAGCACAACGCCCATCACCGCAGCGTTGACCTGCATCAGCACTTCCTGGGCGCGGGCAAAAGCATCTTGTGGCGTGTAGCCCGACCGTACCACCACGATTACGGAATCCACACCCACAGATAGTCGCACCGCGTCCGATACCACGAGCACAGGTGGACTGTCGAAGATGACGTGATCGAATTGCAGGTTCCATTCATGCAGCAGCTCCTGCATGGCATCCGACGCAATTAGCTCAGCCGGTTCAGTGTCCATTGGTCCCGCGGGCATTACAGATAATTTTGGAATGCCAGGAATGCGATGAATCGCGCCCTCCGGGGTAGACGGAAGTGTGCTGGCCGGTGTCTGCAGGTTCTGGCGAATTCGCAGGAGCGTGCTCAGCCCATCTGTAGCCGCTACTCGCATGATCTTATGTATGCTGGGGCGGCGAAGATCGGCATCGACTAACAGCACTCGTCTCCCTTGCCTGGCAAGAATAATAGCTAGATTCACGCTGGTGGTGGTTTTGCCTTCTCCAGTGATTGCACTCGTGACCAGGATTGTTTTTGGTGGCACCGCGGCGGAAAGCAAAAGCGAGTTCACCAACCCACGGTAACATTCAGCAATCGGCGACATGGGATCCGAGCTGACGATCAGATCGCCGGGATCACTGCATGACTGTCCTGAGCTCAGGCTCAGTCGTTGGGCGACTGACATCTGCGGCCCGACCTTCGACTCCAGAGGGATGATCCCGAGCTGCGGGAACGGTGAAAGGACCTGAATGTGGTGCGGACTCCGCACAGTTCGATTAAATCTCTCTTGAATCAACGCCAGCCCGATTCCTCCGCCTAAACCCAATACTGCAGCCATAAGCAGGTTGAGGGGAATGTTAGGCTCGGACGGCACGGCTGGAACTTGGGCAACATCGACTACTTGAATGTTGCTGGATCGCAAACCCGCCGAAACCCCTGCCTCCTTTAGTTTTTGTAGTAACCCCTCGTAAAGCTGACGGTTGGATTCAGCATCACGCTTGAGCAAACTATATTCAATGGCGCTTTCGTTCAGCTTGTTTGCCTGCTGTTTCTGCTCTTCCACTGCAGCGCGGATCATTTTCTCCCGGGAAAGAGCTTCGAAATACTGGGTCCGCACCCTATCTGACATCTTGCGCAATTCCGCAGTAATCTCGCGCTGCGTTTCCTTCAACTGATTGCTCAGTTCCTGTACTTTTGGATTTGACGGTCCGAGCTGTACTGTGGCCTGTGCGTACTGAGTCTTAAGATCTGCTTCTTGAGCATGCAGCTTCTCTATGAGTGCGTCCCGCTCGGCTTTCGCAGTCAGTTCGGGATTTTCGGCCAAAGTAAGCCGGTAGGCGGCCTCTCTGTTGATCCGGTCCGATTGGGCTGCAGTCAGTTCTTTGTTCAGATCCTCGAGACGAGTGGTAGCGGAATTCTGCCTACCGTCAATCTCAATGAAGCCGTGCTCTTTCTGATAATCCAGCACTTTCTGCTGCGAATCTTGGACCTTGGTCGCGAGCTCCGCCAGTTGCTGCGTGAGCCAGTTCGACGTCTGCATGGTGGAGTCGAATCGCATCTTGAAGTTGTGCTCGATATATGCTCTCGTGACTGCATTGGCGACATCGGCCGATAATTTTGGTTCCTTGCTCTTGTAGCGGATTTCGATCACGCGTGTGTTTTTTTCTTTAGACACCGACAGAGCGTTACGAAAACTCCGCAATAATTTTTGACGCTCTCCCGTGGTGAGTTCGGAGATGTCATTTGTGGCAGCCTCCTCCGCAGCCCCTCTGCCTGTAAACTCCGGCCTTCTGTTGAGGTGCAATTCCCGGATGACTTGCAGGCCCAGGGTGTCGCTTTGCAGAACCTGCAACTGCGTATCCAACGAAACAGAGTATTCGTCACCCTGCGGCGACTCCTCTCCCGGGTTTTTGAATCCCAGAGGATTGGCATTCTCACGGTTGAAAACTATTCTGGCAACAGCTTCATACTTAGGCTTCATCACAAATGAGGCCGCGGCAACGAGTAGCACGACCAGAAGAAAGAAACCAAGTACAGTCCACTTTCTTTTTTTCAAGGTCCATAACGAAAACAAGAGCAAGTCCGCTTGAGGCGCAGGTGGGCCGCCAGCATTCGGGCGGGGAGACCGCGAACGAGGAGGTGTGGGAACAAGGTCGCTCGCACGAAGAATTTCAGTTTCGAAGTCCGTACTCTTGATAAGACCGTCAAAAAGGCTCATAGAAACCCCAATAAACGCGCTTTATTGCTTCTGAAAGTGCCTACCTGAAAACTGGGGCCCAAAGGGACCAGCGAACCTGCTCACTCCGCACCATTGTAGCCCCACTGATCGTACTGCTTCCGCTGTCACAAGCGTCGCCCACCAACCGTGAGCTGCGCGTCAGCGGACATTTCAACACCGCATTCAGACTCGCAGAGGAGCGTGGAACCCGCCAGAAGCATCCATGCTTGAGACCATCGCATGTATGAAGTCCGGATGGTGCAGATGCGGAGAACGCGGTAGTAGAAGAAGCCTCGCTCATCCCAGCGTGATGATGCTTTGCGCCACGCAGTGAATGTCTATTGGATAAGTACGGTTATGAAAATATCGGGGCGCGCTGTCTGCGCGAAAAAAGTGACGCTGGTAGAAGTCGAATCCACGTCGGATGCAGGGTTCGAACTCCGAAGTGTTAGCATCCCGGCAAATTGATCGCAACGCGCATAGGTTGTACCCAGTATGAAAGTTATCAATCCAACGTTGCGAGGGCGCCTCGCCATAGTCCCACGAGCCATTTCCGTGCTGCTTGGAAGCGGAGTAGCGGGCTGCCCTGAGCGCAGGAGCGAGGAATTTCTCCTCACCCGTGTGCTTATACACACGGCACAACAAGGCGGCAGCAAGGAAGTTTGCGTTGTGCACTTGAACCCGATTTGAAGGCGCAGGATAACTGAAACCCGCAGAGCTGCCGTCGTCCCAGTAAAGCTCGTTGAGGATGTATTCCGCCGCACTGATTGCCATGTTCAGGCATTGTGAGGCCTGGCGCTGCTCATAATAATCCAGAAGCGCATTGGCGGCGAATGTGGTGCAGACCAGGTTCGCCTCCCCTTTGAGCACTACAGTGGTACGCCCTTGCCATGGAAAACTGTATCCCCAACACCAAAAAGACACACCGGGCGAGCGAAGAGCGATCAGCCGATCGACCATCAGGGAGATGAGGTTCTCGTGATCGGGCAAGTCTAGGGCCGAGAGCTTGAGGAGGGCCGAGAGAAACAACGCTATGGCCTTTGGGTTCTCCGCCTTGGGGATCAGCAATAGACGGCGGACATTTACCGGGCTGCGCTTCAAAGCCTGGGTGAGAATCAACCGAGGAAATCTGGAGTCCAAAAATGGGAGTGCCTCAAATAGACGGCTGTTCAAGGCATCGTAAGGGTCGTAGCCCGCCCAATCGTTCGCCCGGCAGTAGGCCAGAAGCTTTAGGATTACTGCTTGAACCTCATTGCTCATGTCGAGACGAGATCGTCTTGTAACGCGGTAAACGTTCATTTTTCGTTGATCGCATTCTCGCCCTGGAGTGATATCCGAAACGGTCAATTACTCCCCTTTCTAGAGACAATAGTCGTGGTGGACTCGATGATCGAGATAATGTTAAGGATAATTGTTTCGAGCGCTGGGCTATTTGCTCGGTCAAAATGCTTCGATCTTGTCCGCCGCACAGCTTTGATTTTGCTCCTGACATCCTCGACAGTCTCCAGCAGAACTAGGCGACCTTGGTCGACGAGAAACCGATCGACTGCGCCAATTTTTCCGCGAAAGATGCTGTAGACTGGAACTCCCATTGCGGCTGCTTCACGATTCATCGTACCGCCGCCGCTGATCACCAGATCAGAGTTCCAGATCAGGTTGAGCCCATCTTCGACATGCTGTGGAATCAGAATCTTGCCCGCGGCAAGGGGCCCAGCCCAAACCGATCGTAATTCGGCTTCCTGTCTCCGATTTCTCGGCAGAAGAAGAATCCTAGTACTCGGGTATTTCACAAACCTGTTCAGTGCCTCGGTCAACAACTTCTCGCTTTCTGGATTGTGATAATGAGCTTCGGTTGCAGGCGGGCGCACCGTTATCAGCAAATCGTCCGTTGGTATACCGAGACGCTTCCTCAACCCCTGATCAGGGCGGAATCGAGAGAGATAAACATCCTCTTTGATGCCGGGGTATCTCAGAACTCTGGAGCCGATCACCATGAGGCGATCATCCGGAACCACAGTGGGCACCATCATCCAACTTGGCTTGATGAACGGTATTTCCGCGGCGAATTCGTAGTCGGTCAGGAACACATTGGGTATTCTCAGCCAAGCGCAGGTTAGCAAACATGCGCGTGATCCGTGATTGATCGCAAGATCCGGTTTCTCTTTTCGTGCAATTGCAAGCAAGGCAAGCGCGCGCCAGCATGTTCCCAGTGCTTTCAAGACCTTGTGCTTGCCGTAGTGCTGTCCCACGATTTTGCCGGATACTCCGTAAAACTCAAGGAGTTCTCGCACTTGGTAAGCGTCCCGAGCAGTGATCAGCACCTCATAATTTCTCTTTCTCAGTTCCTCGATAATGGGCCGGAAAAATGGAACATGCGGAGAATTGTCCAGATCCACCCAGATCTTCTTGTGTCTGGAATTATGCCTCGACAGGTTTTCTACGCCCGCTTGAAAATCAGCTACAGCAGTTTCAGAAGCCATTTTTTCCTGTTTTCAGCATTCGTTGTTGAATGAGACCATCATCCTTATCAATGTTCGGGTGGTGGCTCCGCCCATTTTCAAAACTGCCTTGCCTTCTGGGCGGCGCAATTGCAATCCGGCATCGGTGTATCGAAACGACCCCGATCACGCCGTCTGCTCTAACACAAGTGGCGCCGCTGCGGGAATTTCCGTGATCCTGCTCCCCACAAAATTCCGGATTTCCTCCGCCACCCGCGCTTGCTGCTGCTCCGTAAGCTGGGGAAACATGGGCAGGGAAACGATTTCCGCCGCGATCTTTTCGGCCTTGGGGAAAGCTCCGCGCGCGTAACCCAGGTGTTTGTATGCCTTTTGCAGGTGGAGTGGGATGGGATAGTGAATCCCAGTGTGGATGTCGGCCTGCTTGAGGTGAGCGATCAGGCCCTGCTGGTCTTCCACACGAACCACATACAGGTGATAGATCGCGCGCGACCAGGACGGTTCGAACGGCGTAATCACGTCCTCTGCATTGGCGAGCAGCCGATTGTATTCGGCAGCGCGTTGGCGGCGCTGCTCGTTCCACTTGGCCAGATGGGCCAATTTAACCAGCAAGAGTCCGGCCTGGATTGCATCCAGCCTGCCGTTATACCCTTCTACATCGTGGTAGTACTTCATGGCCTGGCCGTGATCGCGGACCATCTTTATTTTTTGTGCCAGCCCGGCATCGTTTGTTGTGACTGCGCCTGCCTCTCCACATGCCCCCAGATTCTTCCCTGGGTAAAAGCTGAATGCCGCCGCCCGGCCCATAGAGCCGGCCTTCATCCAGCTATTGCGCGTGCGGGAAAAATAGTCAGCGCAGTGGGCTTGGCAGGCGTCTTCGATCACAATGAGATCGTACTGCTCCGCAATCTCCAGAATCGCATCCATGTCAGCAGTCTGTCCGTAAAGATGGACAGGAACTATCGCCGTTACGGGCTGGCCACTTCTCTTACTGACCCGCCTGCCTGAGCCGTTTGCCAGACACTGAGTCTCGAGATAAGCCCGAAGCTCTGCCGGATCCAAGTTGTATGTGCGCTCGTCAATGTCGACGAACTCGGGCAGTGCGCCCGCCTGGACGATAGCTTCCGTCGTGGCGATGAACGTGTGCGGAACGGTGAGGACGACATCGCCCGGGCGTACCCCCGCCGCCATGATCGCGAAACGCAGGGCATCGGTACCGCTGCTCACCGCGATCGAGTGCTGGGTTTCACAAGCCTTCGCGAACGCCGTTTCGAACTCCGCCACCATCGGACCGCCAATGAATCCTGCCGTCCGCAACGCCTGGTGAAAAACGTTCGTTAACTCCTGCTCAAGTTCTACGTGCGGAGTAACCAGGTCTAGAAAAGGAACATGATTGGCGCTCATTCTGTGACCTCCAGTGTCTGCTCGATGTAATGTAAAACTCGGGCGGGATTTCCAGCCACTATGCTGTTGGGCGGCACATCTTTGGTGACGACACTGCCTGCCCCCACCATCGCGTTCTCGCCGATGATGGTGTTCGCGAGAATGGTTGACCCGGAGCCGACTGAAGCCCCCTTCTTAACTACTGTGTGTTCCACTTTCCAGTCCGCTTCGGTTTGCAGATCCCCAGCCGCGGTGGTTGCGTGAGGGTAGCTATCGTTGATGAAGGTCACTCCATGCCCGATGAAAACGTTATCTTCAATCGTGACGCCTTCGCAGATGAACGTGTGGCTTGAGATCTTGCAGCGCTTGCCAATCTTGGCGTTCTTTTGGATCTCCACAAAGGCACCGATCTTCGTTTCATCGCCGACTTCGCAGCCGTAAAGATTGATGAACTTGGAGAGCTTCACATCCCGGCCCAGCTTTACATCGGGCGCGATGCATAGGTAAGAGTCCATACGGGAATTAACGTTTTTCTGACAGGTTCGGGTCAGGCTCGTAAGGCGGGGAAATTATGTTGCTCAGGCGCCGTCGGCGCTGGGCTGCTGAGACGCGTAAAGCCAGGCTGCAGGTCTATTCAACGGCTTCTTGGGGGAAGCAGTGGCGAATTCAGCGTGCCCCAGTTGGAACTCCCGGTGAGAGGTGACAAGGGCTGCTTTCACGTCCTCCTGCGCCACTACAAATGAGACATTGCACTCCGAAGATCCCTGCGCCATGGCAATAATATTCACGTTTTCCCGCCCCAGCGCGCCGAACATACGCCCCACAATTCCGGATGTGCCGCGCATGTTCTGGCCGACCACGGTGACCAGCGCAACCGTCGGATCGAGGTTGATGTGTTCCACTTTTTCGTGCGCCAGGTCGGGCGCGAACTCACCGCGCAGCGCCTCCACCGTGCGCTTGGCAACGGAAGCCGAAACCACCAGACAGATATCGTTTTGGGAAGAGGCTTGCGAAATCAGCAGCACGTCGGTGCGCAGCGATGCCGTGGTCTCGAATGTCCGCCCCAGAACGTGCGGCACGCCGGCAATGCCCGGGCCGCCTACGGTGATTAAAGCAACATCGCTGATGGCAGTCAGCGCCTTTACTCCTCCGCCATTCTGGAAACCCGCAGGCGTAATTTTTGTTCCCGGCCGTTCCGGCGCAAAGGTGTTGCGAATCCAAAGCGGAATGCCGCATTGCATCAAAGCGCGAATCGTCTTCGGGTGCAGTACCTTGGCGCCGAAGTAGGCGAGTTCAGCCGCCTCGCGATATGAAATTTCAGGGATTGTGCAGGCGCCGGGTACCATATGTGGATCCGCGGTGAGCAGGCCGTCCACATCGGTCCAAATGATGACCTCGTCCACGCCGATCGCCGCGCCCATGATCGTGGCGGAATAATCGGAGCCGCCACGGCCAAGTGTGGTCAGCACGCCTTCTTCCGTAGCGCCGATGAAACCTGTCACAACCGGAACGACACTCTGTTCTAAAAGCGGACGCAAGCGTGCCTGACAGCGTTCACGCGTGACCTCCATGCGTGGCTCAGCTGCGCCGTGGCATGCGTCGGTGAGCACCAGTTCCGTCGCCTCGATGGCAAGGCTGAGCACGCCACGCTCCGCCAGCGCTGCCGCCACCAGAGGCGCAGAAAGGCGCTCGCCGAGCGCCGAAACGGCGTCACGCGTTCGCGGCGTCAGTTCGCGCAGCAAACTCGTACCCTGGCATAGGCGGGCACCCTCCTCGAAACATTCCTCCATCTTGCGGCTTATGCGGGTTCGCTCCGCCGGCGCATGTATTAAGGCGCTGAGTGCCGCATCGTGCTGCTGGCGCAGTTGCTCAAAGATAGCCGTGACCGCCTTGTAATCCCCTGCCTCGGCGCGCGCAGCCGCTTCCAGTAATTTATTGGTAACACCAGCCATGGCGGAGACAACCACCACGAGCTGGCTCTCGCCCGCAGCGGCTCGGATGATCTCGACCACCTTCTCAATGCAAGAGCCGTCAGCCACCGATGTCCCGCCAAATTTCATTACTCGAAGCGGCTTGCTCACGTGCGTGGGGATTTGATCCTGGGAAGAGCGCGGCTGCAGAGAGGGCTCAGCAATCCGCTCTGAAGCTCTCTGATTGCCGTTCGATGGTGGATGCTGATGCGACACGTGCGCACCGTTATCGCCAGAGTTCATGGACGAAATTCCGGCTCCGGATGCATGAGATTTCCCGCGTGCGTATTTGCTAGGCATGTGGAGTTTCACTCTGTTTGGCAATCCAACCGGTATCTCGCGACCTTTCTGCGGAGCGCTCCTGCACCGGCAACCGGCCTCCGGAAAAAACTGGAATCGAACGTTGCCGGGAATACCAAGCGCTCTGCTTCAGACGTTTGCGGATGCAGGCGCGGACCAGTTCCGGTTCTTCCCAGGGAACATCGTGATAGCCGGATTGCAAAAACGCGCTTCCCGGATCCCTCAACCACTCATGTGGAAAGAGCGCAATCGTGTCCTTTTCTGTTAGCTTGGGAGCCGGTTGTACAGCTTGCTCAGAAACGGCGGCATACAAAGCTGCCGGGAGATCACGCCCGGGGCCTAGCGTCAAGTGTCCAACCTGCGTAGAGCGAGGATTGATTTCGATCAGGTACGCATTTCCGGTGTCTGCCCCAAGCATGAAGTCAAGCCCATGCACTCCGGAGAGATTGAGGCGGTGGACAATTTTTTCGGCAGCGCCCGACATTTCAGCGTTCTCAATCAAGCGCATCACTGTGGCTGGTCCCGCCGAACTCCTCTTGTTAAGCACCTCGAAATGAAGGCCTGCCAGCAACGTACCATTCCAGCAAGCGACTGTGCTGGTCGCCTCGCGTCCCGCTACAAATGCCTGCGCATTCACCACCGACCGATGCCGAAGCAACGACGGCCACACCAGCGTCTTATCCTGATCCACCAGAGCCCGTTTAGCGGCCCGAGCCAACAGCGGCGGGGCTTGGAGCCTCCGATAGGCTTGTTCTGCCTCCTCAATTGTGTGGACAACCCGCACTCCTTCTCCGCCAGAAGTGCAGTCTGCCTTTAGGACCGTAGGAAAACCCATTCGGGCGACCCATGTTCTGAGGTCATGAGTATTGCTAATAGTTTCGGTTCGGGGAACGCGAATGCCATCTTCTTGCGCTAATTGCATGAAGGCAGTTCTGGCGTACACGACTGAGAAACTTTCAGGTGCGCCGAGCGAACGCTCGATCAGTTGGCAAATCGCTGATCCCGGTCTCCCCTGACGATGTTCCCGGCGGTACATCTGGTGCAGGTGCCGCGTGGCGAGGTCGTCACCTGGAAGTACGAGGTCCGGTCTTGTAGCGGCGATTGCTTCCACGAACGATCTCAACGGCGCCAGGCCACGGTAAGTGCAGATTTGGCGCACCGCGCCGGTTTTGGCGAGCGGATGGCGCGGCGGGCAGACCGCGTCAACCGTGAAACCTGCCTGTGCCAGAGCCACCGCTAGCCGCGCGGTCGGAAACCACCTGGAGGTCGTTGCAACCAGAACTGTCGGTTTCATACGCGCGCAGGCCTCTCGGCTCCAGCCCGTATTGTTTCGTAGTAAGCCTTTAACCCGACCATGATCATGAAAGTGAATCTGAGTTTTGATCAGAGGTAAACCAGTGCTCCGCGGTGCCGGAGGGATTCATTGGCGGCCTCCAGCATCTTGACTACTCTGAGCCCCGCATTGCCGTCGTTCATCGGAGTTTGATCGTTCGAGATACAATCGACGAAATACGCTAGCTCTTGCCGCAATGCCTCCACCTGCTCCAATTGAGGCGCCCACATATCGCCGGAACGGTAATTCACCAGCAAGTCGTAAAGACCCTGACGATTGGTAATCTGCACGCCCCGGTCGTAAATCTTGATTTTCTCGTCCGCCTCCAGGTCATTCCACACCAGCATCTTCTTTTCGCCGCCAATCAGCGTGGTGCGGACCTTGACCGGAGACAGCCAGTTCACATTGATGTGGGCAATAACCTTGTCCGGAAAATAGAGAGTCATGAAAGCCACGTCTTCGAAACCGTTGAGGTGAGTTTGCCCAGTGGCCACGATGGCCTCCGGAGTCTCCTTGATCAAGTAATCCATGATCGACAGGTCATGAGGGGCGAGGTCCCAGATTACATTGATGTCGTGCTGGAACAGGCCAAGGTTCACGCGTGTGGAATCGTAGTAGTACAGTTTTCCGAGCGCCCCCTCTTCTACTAGCTCACGGATCTTTTTCACCGCCCCCGTAAACAGGAAGGTGTGATCCACCATGATCTTTAAATTCTTCTTCGCCGCCAGTTCGATCAGTTCTTCTGCTTGCGCGGTGTTACTGGTAAACGGCTTCTCCACGAATACGTGTTTCCCATTCTCGAGAGCGGCCTTGGCCAGCTCATAATGCGTCCACACCGGCGTGACCACGGCGACGGCATCGATATCGGCCGAAGTCAGAATTTCGGAAGCTTCGGTTGCAACTGCGATTCCGGGATGCGCCTTCTGCATGCGTCGTCGGGCAGCCGGACTTTTATCGCACACAGCCATTAGCTCGGAACCTTCGAGGCTGGTGAGATTCCGCACGACGTTCGGTCCCCAGTAGCCGTAACCAATGACGCCAAACCTAACCATGTTCTTCGAGTTCGGTTGGACATCCGCGATACTGGAGGAGTTTTTCAGAGTGGTGTGCATAAGCGTAGGAGAAGACTATTGGAAGAGTTGTTCGCGATCGCCGCAGTTAAACCGCGCCGTCCCCGGCGATCACAGCCTTTGGGGTTTGCAGCAGGATCTTCAGGTCAAGCCAGGGTGACCACGTCTTTGCATAGCGCAAATCCAGCCGCACCATGTCGTCGAAGCTCACCCGGCTACGGCCGCTGACCTGCCACAAACCTGTAAGCCCCGGCTTAGCCTCCAGCAGGCGGCGCAAATGCCAGGCATCGTATTCGTCCACTTCATAATCGATCGGCGGGCGAGGACCGACCAGCGACATGTCTCCCCGGAGCACATTGATGAGCTGCGGCAGTTCATCCATGCTGGTTCTGCGCAGCAGAGATCCGACCCGCGTAATGCGAGGATCGCCGGCTAGCTTGTACACGCCCTCCCCATTTCCGTTCGCCGGATGGCGCTCTGCCTCTCCCGCGATCAACTGCCGGACATAGTCCATATGAGCGGCTGCGTCACTGTCCATGTACATGGATCTGAATTTGAGCAGTACGAAAGGTTTGCCGTACTGTCCTATGCGCTGCTGCCGGAAGAATACCGGGCCTTTCGAGGTCAGCTTAATAGCCAGAGCAAGCGTCGTAAACACGGGCGAGAGCACAGCCAGCAGCATCGCGCTCCCGGCAACATCCATGGCCCGCTTTATCACCGAAAACAGCTTCCTCTCGCCGTTGCGTTTCGCGACATCGGGATACAGCGTGGGGGCACTAGGAGGGCCAGGAATTTGCTGATCCCAGTCATCTGGAAAAAGGTAAAAGGAAATGCTCACTTGATCGAATTGCTGATGGCTTAAGTTGCTACGCAGATGTTCGCTGACCCGCCCGAGCATGGTGCCGACAATTGTGTTGCGGTCTTCAGCGGCGATCTCGGTGAACATGGCTCCTACAACCGAGTCGTTCTTGTACCAGCCGGCTGCGTCCGTCTCGCGCGTGCATGCCGAGAGCAGGAACAACGTCTGCGCGAGAAGTTCTGCCTTCTGATCTTTTGCCAGGCCGCTGTTGGCGTTCAACAACATCAGCAGGAATGGTTTTCGCGAACGCTCCGTCCTTTTTCTCTCCAGAGAGATCATGTGATGAAACGCAGTTTCGCTTAAGGCAGAATGATGGCGGTCCGAGACCGGCACATCGCTAACATCGTCTCCAGTTGTGAGGTTGCTTGGCTGTCGCAGGTTCACAATTCCCTCTTTGTCTGGTGTCCAGAAGTGAGCGCGTCTGGCTGGTTCCCCATCAGGTGCGCGTTGGGTGGTTGGGCTATAGAACTGGGAGAAAACGGTCTATCGGGGGGAGTGTGCTCTACGCTATTCAGTCTTGGTTTGGGCTGTGCTTTGTGTCGGGCCGTAACGTTGATAGCAGTTGCTCTGATCGGTGGAGCTGGAACTATTCAATACCAATCCCAGCAGCTTCGAGCGATCGAGTGTATCCAAGCCCCGCTGCAGTTCGCGTTTTCTAGTCATACCTTCGCGCGCAACCAGCAGAACGCCACCGACTCCTGCCGCGCCTCAGACAATCCGCTCAGGTTTCCTCACTTCAAAAAAGTCTTTCATTGATGCTTGCTGTTGGCTCGGCGCGACCCCCAGCAGCTGGTTATGCAGCTCAAGCAGAGTTTTTACTGCTTCCCACAATTCTTTTCCATTTCTTACGTTGGCTTCGTCAGCCCGGGTGCTGCTGACGTTTAGGCGGAAATCGGTCGCCACCTCGTTAATGATCTCCGCCGGGACGCCGTGCAGCTGCCGCGCATAGGCGCTGATCAGGGCATTTTCGCAGATAGTGTTGATCAGGCGGGGTATGCCTCGAGAATGGCGATACACTTCCGCGATGGTCTCATTAGGAAACAAGGCATTGGCGCTAGAATCTGCTCCTGCCAGCTGCAACCGCCGCGCGATATATCCACGTGTTTCCTCCAGGTTCAGCGGCAACAGTTGCGAGCGCAGCGCAATTCTTTGCTTTAACTGCCGTAGTTCGGTGGAATCGAGCTTCTCATCCAGCTCGGGTTGGCCCACCAGTAGAATCTGCAGCAGTTTGTCGTGGGGAGTTTCTAGATTGGTTAACAGCCGAATCTCTTCTAAAACCTCGGCCGAAAGATGATGGGCCTCGTCAGCCACTAACACGGTTGTCAGTCTTTGCTGATGGCGTGTGACGAGGAAGCCGCCGAGTTGCAGCAGAAGCTCACTCTTATTTTTGCCCGCAGCTGGCAGGCCGAAGTCACCGGTGACATATTGCAGAAATTCCAGAGAAGATAGGCGGCTATTGAATAGATAAGCATAGGCCACGTTGCTGCCATGCAGTAGTTGCAGCAAGCACCGTAGCAGCAGAGTCTTCCCAGTACCGACCTCGCCAGTCATCACCACAAACCCCTTATGCCGCCTGACGCCGTAATAGAGCGCGGCCAGCGCCTCATTGTGCCTTCGCGTAGGAAACAGAAATGAGGGGTCGGGCGTAATCTCGAAGGGGTTTCGACGTAACTTGAAAAAAGTCTTGTACATCGGTCGCTTATTTATCCTCGAAAGCTCAATGCCGAGCCTGGCCCCACAAGCAACCGGAAAGCACAAGGCCAATCGACATTGCGACAAGCTGGGTGCGATGCTCGCGAATTATCCTTCTCGGCATAAGGTCAGCGTATTTGGCCATTCTTAATCAAGCCGGTTCCAACCGGCGGGATGTAGTCTGGTGGACTCATATGATACTGCTGAATCTTGTAGAGGAGTGTCCGATAGCTCACTTTCAGCAGGCGGGCTGCCGCCTTGCGGTTCCACTTGGTTTGCTCAAGCGCAGTTGAGATCGCATTCCTCTCGGTTTCGCCTTTCACGCTCTGCAGAAGCGATTTGAGACCAGAGGTCGGACTTTCATTGGGAGAAGCTTCTGTACCTGGAGTTTCGTTTCCAGTCAACTGCCGCAGATCCTCTGCCGCGGTACCGTCCTGCTCTGGAGTGCCCGGCGCGACGCCATCCTCTCCCATGAGCAAATGACGCTTCACAAATTGCTCCAATTCGCGAAGATTACCCGGCCAATCATAACGCTGGCAGGCAGCCAGCATACCCGGCGAGAACATGCGCGCCGGAAGCCCATACCGCCTTGCCAACTGGTTCATAAAGTGTCCAAGCAGCAGCGGGATTTCTTCTTTGCGCTCGCGCAACGGAGGCACGTGGACCGTAAACGCGCTCAGCCGATAATAGAGATCTTCCCGCAACTTACCCTCCGCCATCGCTTGTTCCAAATTGCCGCTGGCGGCAGCTAGAATACGAACGTCCATTTCGACTCTACTCTGGCCATCCGGCTTGATAAAATTTCCATCCTGCAAAACCGTCAGCAGCTTGAGCTGCAAACTCGTCGGCATTTCTGTGATTTCATCCAGGAATAACGTCCCTCTCTGGCATTGTTCGAATTTGCTGAGCCGGCTCCAGCCATTTCCAGGAAGCGCACGATAACCGAACAGTTCATTCTCCAGCACGTCGCCGGGCAAGGCCGCGCAGTTCAATTTAAAAAACCTGAATCCGGAGCGCACCGACAGCCGGTGAACCAACCGTGCCGCAAGCTCTTTGCCGGTGCCGTTCTCCCCCACAATCAGCAACGGCTCGCTGACCTGTGCCAGTAGCTCCAGTTGGGCCCGCACTTTGCGCATAGCAACGCCAGCGGCAACAAAGAATTGGTCATCAGCAATCTGCTCGATTTCTTCCCCGGCCTCACTGTTCCCCTCGTGGCTCAACGACCGGCGGATTGCGGCTTCCAGCTGCTGTTCTCTTACTGGGCGCACCAGGTATTCTTCCGCTCCAAGTCGCATAGCTTCCATCTTCTGCTCAGCGTTTCCAGAGTGCGAAAGCAGCAGCACGTGGGTATCAGGCCGTACGCGACGTAACCAGCGCAGAGTGTGCAGCCCATCACTCTCGTCTTGCGCCATGTCTAGGATGATTACGTCTGGCGCCGTACCCGCCTGCACTCGCTCCAGAGCTTCCCAGCCGCTGCTGGCAGTTTCCAACTGCCAGCCATTGGCCTTGCCAATGCCTGAGAGCAGGTTGAGCGCAGACGCTTCTCTGCTTACGATAAGAATTCGTGATGATTCCAAGGAGTGATCTGACACAGGGGCTCCTTCACGGCAAGAAATGGGAGAGGCACATCGGCCAGAAGGGACTTACACTGCTTCGACCTCGTAGCCTTCAATGCGAACCGCTAATGATCGCTGAATGGCATCGATCGAGACGACCAGAGTGCGATCGCCATTTCGCGCTACCAGGACACCTTCAACTCCGTCCATCGAGCCGCCACGAATGCGCACACGCTGTCCGATTTTGAGGAAAGGATGAAACGACCACGGAAGTTTCTCGGAAATAAGGGTACGGACCGCCTGAATTTGTTCATCCGGTATGGGAATGCCTTCGCCTCGCACGCCCACAATTCCGAAAACTCCATTTACGCGGTAGACGCGTAGGCGCTCTTCATTATTTTCCGGAACCATTCTCACGAATACATAACAACTGAAGAGCGGAAGCTCCACTTTTTTTCGCCGATCGCTCCAGCGATGCACTTCGCTGATCATGGGAAGAAACGTAGTCAGCCCTTGTTCTTGTAATCGTTCTGACACGACTTTCTCGTGCCGTGCTCGCGTCTGCACTGCGTACCAATGGGAGCGATCTACTTCCGTGACCAGAACCGGAGAGGATGTTTGCCAAGTTTGCCCGCTGCTACTCACAGCTTCGCCCTCTGAGTCCCATGCACAAACTCGACCCGTGAGTCTTCACATGAATGTATTGAGGTGCAGGACACCAGGGGGGAATGGCGTCGGATGCCTGCGCTGGGATGCAGAGTAAAGCCGCATGCAAGTGGCTGCAAGAGGTACAAACACCCGGTGAAAGATGTCTCTCGTAGACGAGGGCCGCTATTCCGCAGCCTGTAGCCCGATCAAGATAGAGGATGATTTCTGTATTCAGGCCAGGATCAGCCATCGTTCGGAGATGATACTTTCTCGCGTTTCAGTTGAAGGACAAACTGTAACAACAAGAAATTAAACCTATTCGGCGTCGGTTCAAACAGGTCACAGATGGGGACCATTTGGAGCATCGAACGTCGGGAGAGGCCGTTCGTTGTAAACGAAGGTTGCAAACACTTTCACAGTGCCATTGCATCCTCGCGGAACTTGCGATAGACTCCTCGGCGTTGTACCCGTGGCGCCATTATCATCCTGGCGCTGGTTAACGTTAACCTCCCCTGAAAGAACAAAGCTCTTTTCCACTTTCTGGCTCCAGGAAATCTGGGTGGGAGCGAACCTATTCTTTCTTTCCGACGTGTGACCAGTTCGATTTTTCGAACTTGCGGGCACTTGCGCCGCTGGAGGGCCTATGCAGTATGTTCCTGGTTCTGGGGAGGAAATGATTCGGGTACTTGTCGCTGATGACACTCGTATCCATACTCAATTGCTTGCCGATGCGTTGCGACGGGATTCTCTTCTGGAAGTAATCAGCTCACCTTCCCATTCACGTGATCTGACGGAAGCCGCCAGTGCCCAGAAAGTTGACGTGGTCGTCATCAGCGCCAATCTGGATGAAGATCCGCAGCGCGGCTTTGAAGTTTTGCGCGAGCTGCGCGTTTCCGATCCGCAGATTCGCGCAGTTATGCTGTTGGATTCTTCGAAGCGCGAATCCATTCTTCAGGCTTTCCGCGTTGGAGCGAGAGGAATTTTCAGCCGCCACGAATCTGTCGAGAATCTTTCGAAATGTATTCGCAGTGTTCATGATGGCCAGATCTGGGCCAACAGCCAGCAGATGTCATTTGCGGTGGAAGCACTGGCTTCTTCACCCGTAATTCGTGCTGTGGACGCCAAAGGCC
>WNGL01008136.1_pt1 | contig 21251 bp, 19 predicted proteins | sample 5400591 | NCBI WGS metagenome assembly WNGL01 (sample SAMN13153377, study PRJNA577476) | soil metagenome | isolation source: 80 cm soil or saprolite under Garry oak tree replicate 1 | place: USA:California | collected 2016-06-15 | reverse complement strand
GCAGAATGCCGCGCTAGAATAGCTCCATGTCCAAGGTAAAAGTCGGTATCGTCGGCTCCCGCTTCCAGGCCGATTGCATTGCGAGCGCCGTGAAAGCGATTCCGGAAGAAGCCGAGCTCGTTGCGGTCGCCTCGCCGACCAAAGGCCACGCGACCGAATTCGCCAAGCGCCACGGCATCCCGCAAGCGTATACCGACTACCACGATCTGCTGCGCAATCCCCAGGTCGAGCTGATCTCGATCACCGCCCCCAACCGCCTGCATGCGCCGATCACGATCGACGCGGCGAAGGCGGGGAAGCACGTCGTGTGCGAAAAGCCGCTGTGCATCACGCTCGAAGAGGCCGACGCGATGATCGACGCGTGCGCGAAGGCGGGCGTGCTGCTGCTCTACGCCGAGGAGCTGTTCTTCGCGCCGAAATACGTGAAGGCCAAGCAGATGGCTGACGAGGGTGCATTCGGCCGCGTGCATCTGGTAAAGCAAGGCGAGAAGCACTCCGGCCCGCACTCGCCGTGGTTCTGGGACGTCGAGCAATCGGGCGGTGGCGCGGTCATGGACCTCGGTTGCCATGGCATTGCCTTCTGCTGGTGGTTCCTCGGCAAGCCCAAGGTCAAGAGTGTCTACTCGCAGATGGCGACGCAGGTGCACGGCGATCGCACCGAGGGGGAGGATGAAGCGATCACGATCGTGGAATTCGAGAACGGTGCGGTCGGCATGGTCGAGAGCAGCTGGAACCGCCCCGGCGGCATGGACGACTGCATCGAGGTCTTCGGCGACAAAGGCCAGACCTACGCCGACATGCTGATGGGCAACGCGCTCCCGACCTATTCCGAAGTGGGATTCGGGTACGCCGTCGAAAAAGCGGCGACCACCAAGGGCTGGACCTACCCCGTGTTCGAAGAGCACTGGAACTACGGCTTCCCGCAGGAGATGCGCCACTTCGCCCGCTGCGTGCGTGGCAAAGAGACGCCAATCTCCGACGGCGAGACGGGGCGAGTGGTGCAGGAAGTGATCTACGCTGCATATGCGTCGGCCGGGCAGGGCCGGAAGATCACGTTGCCCTTCCGTCCGAAGGGCGTGGCGAAGCCAATCGACCTTTGGAAAACCCCCTGAGTGCGCTCGGCCGGCCTGCTCTTCCTTCTCCTCGCGGGCTGCACGACTGGCAACACGCCGGCGGGTGACTGGCCCACCACCGGCGGCGCGCCGGGCAACACGCGGTACTCCACCCTCGATCAGATCAACACCAGGACTGTGGCGCAGCTGAGGCCGGTATGGGTCTACCACACCGGCGATCTGCCCCCGGACAGGCGCGGCGAGATCCAGGCGACGCCGATTGTTGTGGACGGTGTCCTGTACGCGACGACTCCGAAAGTCGCCGTGATCGCGCTGCGGGCCGACAAGGGCACGTTGCTGTGGCGATTCGATGCATTTCCCAATCGCTCCACCCAGCCTCACGTCAACCGCGGGGTCGTGTACTGGGCCGACGGGGGGGGGCACGACCGCCGCATCTTCTTCTCCGTCGAGCGCCGGCTCTACGCGCTCGACGCGCGCACTGGCCGGCCGATTCCCACCTTTGGCGATTCGGGCTCCATCGACCTCGGCGCCGGTCTGTCGCGCGAGATCGGCGATGCCTATCTCGTCGCGACGAGTCCCGGCGCGATCTACAAGAATCTGCTGATTCAAGGCATGCGCGTCGGCGAGGACGACGGCTCGGCGCCGGGCGACGTGCGCGCCTACGATGTCCGCACCGGTGCGATTCGCTGGACGTTTCACACGATTCCGCACCCCGGGGAATTCGGGTACGACACCTGGCCCGCGGGCGCGTGGCAAACGGCGGGCGGTGCGAACAGCTGGGCCGGCATCACCGTGGACACCGCGCGGGGCATCGCCTATGTGCCGACCGGTTCGGCGACGCCCGACTTCTACGGCGGCGCTCGCACCGGCGCGAACCTGTTCGCCAACTCACTGCTCGCGCTCGACGCGGCGACCGGGAAACGACTGTGGCACTTCCAGACCGTGCACCACGACCTCTGGGATCGCGACCTGCCCGCCGCGCCCAATCTCGTGACCGTGACGCGCGGTGCGGCACGGGTCGATGCCGTCGCACAGATCGCCAAGAGCGGGTTCGTTTTCCTGTTCGACCGGCAGTCGGGCAAACCGCTCTTCGACATCGCAGAGCGTGCGGTCCCGGCCTCGGCCCTGCGCGGCGAGCACGCCTGGCCCACGCAGCCGTTTCCAGTGAAGCCCGCGCCGTTCGCGCGACAGGCGATAGGCGCCGGAGACGTCGCCGAGCAGGAATTGGGGCGCTTTCGGACGCTGCGGCACACGTTCTTCACGCCGCCGAGCCGCGAAGGGAGCATTGTACTCCCCGGCTTCGATGGTGGCGGCGAGTGGGGTGGCGCGGCCGTCGATCCCGAGACCGCGACGCTGTACGTGAATGCGAGCGACGTGCCGTGGATCGCGGCGATGCGCGAATCCGCCCACCTTCCCCCGACCACCGGCGCGCCACGCACCGGCGCGACGGTGTACGCCGCCGTGTGCAGCGCGTGTCATGGGACCGATCGTCGCGGCCGGGACCGTGCGCCGTCGCTCATCGATCTCGGCACGCGGGTGTCGAAAGCGGAGGTGCGGCAGATTCTCGACTGGGGCCGCGGGTTCATGCCTTCATTCGCGAGTCTGCCGGCGGCGGAGAAACGCGCCCTGGTCCAGTACCTTGGCTACGAGGTGGCCCCATCCGACACGGGCGGGTGGGAGGCCCAGCGAGCGACGCGCGCCCCGTATGAATTCGTCGGCTACGAGCGTTGGCGCGATTCGAGCGGCTTCCCCGCCACCAAGCCGCCGTGGGGCACGCTCAGCGCAATCGATCTGAACACGGGCGACTACCGCTGGCGCATCCCGCTCGGCGAGTTCGCGGCACTCACGGCACGCGGGATTCCCGTCACCGGGACGGAACAGTACGGCGGACCGATCGTCACGCGCGGCGGACTGGTATTCATCGCCGCGACCCAGGACGCCAAACTCCGCGCGTTCGACAAGAACACGGGCCAGCTGCTCTGGGAAGCGAGTCTCCCCGCGCCCGGCTACGCGACCCCGAGCACGTTCGCGGTGGACGGCAAGCAGTTCGTCGTCGTCGCGGCGGGTGGCGGTAAATTGGGGTCGAAGTCCAGTGACACGTATGTGGCGTTCAGTCTACCGTAACGAGGCGTCGGGATGTTCATTCAACTGAAGAAGGGTCGCGACGGCCCAGCTACCCTGGCCTGCGTCCGGGCCGATGGCAGCCGCACCTGGGGCAAGGAGCATCCATTCTTCCCGGTCCACGACCTGACCCACTGCGCCGTCGAAAACGTGCTCGGCTTCGATCAAGCCTTCTTTGGTCTGATCGCGACGGGGTGGGACATTGACGACTTCACAAAACCGGGCGCAAGCAGGAAGCTGCCCTTTCAGGCGATCGTCGCGGAGCATGTCGTGGGTGTCTTCGATCGCGAGCGCGCCCTGCGCGAGCCCATGACGGCTGCCGAGTTCAATGAGACGGTGCTCGCAAGCCTGCCGCCGGCCCAGCGTGATGCGTTCAGGCCGCTCCACGATGGCCAACTGTCGCAGGTGCGCGAGCTGCGGAACGCATTCGAGGCCCGCTGGTACGCACTGCCTTCTGGAGCTACGATGGAGCTGACGTTTCCACTGGAGCGGCTCTGATGCCTTCTCTCGCGCCTGCAAAAAAGCAGCTGCAGGCCTACTTCCGGTCGACGCCATCCAACGCGCGAGCTGCCCTGAAGCGGATTCGCGCCGCCATTCGTGCCGCGGCGCCCGGCGCCCAGGAGGCCTTCAGCTACCGCATTCCGGCGTTTCGACTCGACGGGCGGCCGCTCGTCTGGTATGCGGCGTTCCAGAACCATTGCAGTCTGTATCCGATGACTGGTGCGATCCGGCGGAAGCTGGCCACCGCCCTGAAGGGATACGAAGTGTCGAAGGGGACGGTCCGGCTGCCGCTCGCGAAACCAATACCGGTGGGCCTCGTCAAGAAGCTGGTCAGAGCGCGAATTGCCGAAATGGGCCGCTGACCTGCAAGGAGGAACGATGGGACTGCCACCACTCAGAAAAGACCCGGGTCCAGTCAAACTGCCCGAACCGCCCAAGCCGCGCCCACCCGAGCCATGGGAGCCGGCGCGAATCCCGCGCGATCCAGAGCCTCCCAAGCCGCCAGGACGGTAGCCCAAAGAACGATGTACGAAGACCGCCACACCCCACCGCTTCCACGCAGACGTTTCGTGCGACGCATGGCCGATCACGTCGCGTTGGCGGCCGCCCTGGTTGGCGTTTCACTGCTGGTAGGGATGTGGGGCTACGAGCACTACGAACACCTCCCCTGGCGCGACGCGTTCTTGAACACCGCGATGCTGCTCGGAGGGATGGGGCCCGTAGATCCGCTGCGCAGCAACGGCGGTAAGGTGTTCGCCGGAATTTTCGCCCTGTACGCAGGCGTGGTCTTTCTAGTCGTGGCCGGACTCTTCCTCGTGCCAGTGATTCACCGCATTGCGCACCTGTTCCATTTCGAAGCGGGGCCGGGGGGCCGCTGACGTGGACTTCGATCTCAGATTGGCGACCGAGGTTCTCGAACGCACGCCCGCCACGCTCCGCGCGCTGCTACGCGAGGTCAGTACACCATGGGCTCGCGGTACAGAGGGGCCGGAGACCTTCAGTCCTTTCGACAACATCGGTCATCTGATCGACGGTGAGGAAACCGATTGGATGCCTCGCGCCCGCATCATTCTCGCGCAAGGCAGGAACCGACGGTTCGAGCCGTATGATCGCTTCCGCCACCACGCGCGGAATGCGACGCGCACCCTCGATTCGCTGCTCGACGAGTTAGCGCGCCTGCGTGCCGAGAACCTCCGCGTGCTCGAGTCCTGGCATCTCACCGACGCCCAGCTCGACCTCCCCGGTGAGCACCCCAGCCTCGGCCCGGTCACGCTCCGCCAGCTCCTGGCGGCGTGGGTGGTGCACGATCTGGGACACATTGCGCAGGTCGCGCGCGTGATGGCCAAGCAGTACCGGGCCCAGGTGGGGCCCTGGGTGCCGTTTCTGCCCGTGCTCACCGATCACGAAAAACCGCGGTCCTAGCGCAAAACCCTAGCTTCTGCAGTGCCAGTCGTTTATGTTGAGTCGTTCATACGTCTGGCAGTGACATTCGGCGAGGGGTCGAACTATCAGGCGGCGCCTGCGGGCCTCGGCAACGGGTCGAGGTAGCACGCATGGGCGCGCCGCGGTGACTCGACGACCCTCCCCACGCACCAGCCAGCCATAACTACGGCGCAATACGCCTTTACCAAAACAGCCCGACGCAGCAGACACGCGTCGTTCACTCCCTCGCGATGAGGGAGGTGCTACGAGCTTGTCCGGCCCCAGGGCAGGAACAGAATCCGTTATGACACCGCAGCAAGCACACAATCATTTACCACGTCCGGCCCACAAAGAGCCGCCTGCCCACGCGCCCAATGCGGCGCTGATGATCGACTTCGACAACGTGACGATGGCGATTCGCTCGGACCTCCAAACCGAGCTGAAGCGCCTGCTCCAGTCGGAGATCATCCGGGGCAAGGTCGCCGTGCAGCGCGCCTATGCCGACTGGCGCCGCTACCCGCAGTACATCGTGCCGCTCTCCGAATCGTCCATCGATCTCATCTTCGCGCCCGCGCATGGCGCGAATAAGAAGAACGCCACCGACATCCGGCTGGCCATCGACGCGCTGGAGCTCGTCTTCACGCGGCCCGAGATCGGGACATTCATTCTGTTGTCGGGAGATTCGGACTTCTCGTCGCTGGTCCTGAAGTTGAAGGAATACGGCAAGTACGTGATCGGTGTGGGGATCCGCGAGTCCTCGAGCGATCTCCTCATCCAGAATTGCGACGAGTACTACTCCTACAACGAGCTGGCCGGCTTCACGAAGACCAGCGACGTCGAATACGTGAAGCGCGATCCGTGGGAGCTCGTGGTCGAAGCAGTGAAGCAGATGACGGCGCACAACGATGTCATGCGCTCCGACCGCCTGAAGCAGGTGATGCAGGAGATCGACCCCAACTTCGACGAGAAGGACGCTGGGTTCTCGCGGTTCAGCAAGTTCGTCATCGAAGCGGCCCGCCGCGGCCTCATCACCCTGACACGGCTCGACAACGGGCAGTACGAGATTGCCCTCGGCCCACAGGTCGCAGGCGCCGCGGCGCAGCCCGCACTCGCCGCGATGAGCGAAGCGAACGAGAAACCTCGGAGCCGTGGGGGGAGAGGCGGCCGGGGACGGGGACGCGGCGCGCGCGACCGTGAGGAACCGCCAACGGCGCCCGCGGAACCCGCGCCGACCGAGGACCCGGAAGCGCCGGCCGCGAAGGCCGGGTTCTCGTTCGGCGGCGCGTTTGGGTTGATCAAACAGGCCGTCGGAATGGGCACAGACGAAGAGCCGGCTCCAGCCGAAGAGGAGAAGCCGGTGAGTGAGGAGGTGGAGGCTCCGCGTGCGGCCCTTCCCGCCCCAGACGTGGAAGAGGAAGACGACATTCCGATGCCGACCTCCTCGGCGCCGCCACCGCCCTACAGCACGGCGTCCGCGACACCGGGCGGCATTCCGATGCGCAGTGCGCGCTTCCGCCGCGGCTCCCGCGGAGGGGCGCGTCGTCCTGGCGCCGCGGGCGGAGTGCCCGAGATCCCGAAGATCGGCATCGTGGAAGTCGACCCCAACTTCCGGCCGCGCGGCGACGCGATTCCGGCGAAACCGCCCGCACCGCCCAGTACCTCCGGATCCGCGCCGGAGCGCGGCGATCGAGACGGCCGCGGCGGTCGTGGTGGTCGCGGAGGGAGAGATCGTGGCCGGGCTGAGAACGGTGAGCGTGGCGAGCGCGGTGAGCGGGGGGGACGCGGGCGGCGCGGCGGTCGCGGCGGTCGTGGTCGCGGACCCCGGCGCTTTGAGTCCGATCAAGCCGAGACGACCAACCACACCGCACGGCCCATCCAGACGCAGACTCCGGAGCGTGTGGAACCTCCGCCGCCTCCGGTCCCTCCACCAGCAGCCACCAGATTGCCGGAGAGCGAGCCTGGAGAGTCCTTCTGGTCGAAGGTCAAACGCGGGCTGACGGGCGGCGGTGGGGGGACAGCCTAACGGTGCGAGGCAGCGCCGTGCAGGCAGAGTTCTACGCGCGACCGACAGAAGCGGTCGCGCGTGGGCTATTGGGCAACATCCTCGTGAGCGATGTCGGCGGCCGCCGGCGGGAAACCGCCGGCCGGATCGTGGAGGTCGAGGCCTACATCGGCCCCCACGATCCCGCCTGTCATGCGTATGGTCACCGGCGCACCGCGCGCACCGAGCCGCTTTACGGACCGCCCGGAACGGCGTACGTGTACTTCACCTATGGCATGCATTGGTGTCTCAATGCGGTCACCGAACCGCGCGACTTTCCGGCGGCCGTACTGATCCGGGCGCTCGAGCCGATCGCCGGGCTGGCCACGATGCGCGAGCGGCGCGGCAAGGAGCCGCTGTGCTCCGGCCCCGCCCGACTGTGCGAAGCGCTGGGCGTCACCGGCGCGTTGAATGGTGCATCGCTGCAACGCGGGTTGCTGCGAATCGTGAAGGGCACGACGCCGAAGCGTGGGGAGATCGCTACCAGTCCGCGCATCGGCATCAAGCAGGCGGCCGACTGGCCGCTGCGGTTTTATCTCAAGGATTCGCCGTTTGTCTCTAGTGCCGCTCGGTGATGCCTTCTTTGGACGTGCCGAAGCTGATGCGCACGCCGCCTTGCAGGGTGTGTGTGTTGCTCTGGAGCAGGAAGTTCGAGGCGCTCGAGGTCAAGAGGTAGTGCGCAAAGACGTTGAGCTTGCTCGAGTAATTGATCTGTAATCCCCCCATGAGCCAGAAGAACGCCTTGCTCGCCTGATCGTTCACCCGATCGTCCGCCTGCTGGAATTCGGAGGTGGTGCAGCCGCTGCAGTCCACCACCGGGTTCAGCACCTGCATGATGGCAAAACCGCCCCCGGCGAACGGTTCGATGATCTTTTGCGTCGGGAAGGCCAGCACGCCGAACATAAGCCGGCGCACGTCGTGGAATGAGACATCGCGGCACGGGCCATTACCAATCGAACAACCGGACGAGCCCGGATCGAAGATCACAGCCTGCGCGTCCGACAGGAAGAGCGCCTGTTCATAGGCGACGTACAGCGCAGTGCGGCGCGCGGTGATCAGCCAGTGGCCGCCGACGATCGGATCGTAGACGTAGGGCTGCGTGTTTGTCTTGGAGATGAAGGCGCCGCCCTGTGCGCCCCAGTACCATTGATACTGCCGGTTGAAGCCGCGGCCTTGCTGTGGCGGAATGAAATAATACGAGAGGCCGGCGCCTCCCTGAACCTGGCCCGTCCAGGTCCCGCGAGGCGTGGGATTCAGCGGGTCGCGATTCCCGCGGTTATACATAGCCCGCGCGTCCAGCCGCAGCGCCAGATGCTGGCTGAGGAACACGCGGGCCCCAAGGCCGCCATTGATCATGTTGTCGGTGAAATCGTAGGGCGCGGTGGTGCCGAAGACGAGTCGTGACACGCCCCCCGTGGCATACAGCGTCGCCTTGTCGCCCATGGGGAAATTGAACACGAGGTTGCCGCTCACCGTGGACACTGACACGTTTTGCGTAGAGGCGCTGTCCACCGTGTTCGTGAAGTCGCCGGCGACCTCGATGGATAGGCGGTCACTCCAGGCGTAGGCGATGCGCGCACCGCCGCCAAGCGAGTTCTTGAGAAAGAACAGGTGGTCAAAACGCCAATACGAGCCGAACCCGGCGAACTCGATGCTCTGAGACTTTTGCGCCACTGCGGGGGAGGCCGCGACGGCCGCCACGCTCACGATGCCCACCAGGAGATGAATCAGCCGCTTCATCGGGACTCCTCCCACGGCCCCGTTAGGGAGCCGCCAACAGAACCGCGTTGAAGAGCAGCTTGAAGGTGCCGTGCGTCTGGCCCCGGAATTGGGGCCGGAACCCGAACAGGATCACCCGTCCGCTGCCTATCGGTGCCTCCACCAGCGCGGCCTTGCCTTCCAGCCGCTCTGGGAACCGGGCATAGCCGGACCGCAGTGGCTGCTGGGGATACGTCGCCAGGGCCCGCGCCGGGGCCGAAACGGTGAAGGCAGCGCTATTCTCGAAGTAGATGTCGAGGGAGTCAGGCACCCCGAGCGTAACCGGGCTACCCGCCCTCTCCACCCTTCCCAAAAGCACACCGAAAATAGAGCCTGGGGCGTAAAATCGCAAAACTTGAGGACCCGATGCCTCACCTGCTAGAACGTTGACCACCGGGAGGTTAAGGCGTGTAATCGCGAAATTACTTGAACCATCGAGGCAGACGAGCGTGCCGCCACCCCGAACAAACTCCGAAACCGCGTTTGCCCCCGACTCGCCCATCCCGCCAGCGTACTGCAAAGGAATGCGAGTTGAGTCGACGCCGCGCAGGATCGACGACCCGTCGGCATCTGGTAACACGATCACGTCAAATCGCTGCCGCAAACCTCCTTTTTTGACGTCGGCATCGTGTAGTGTCGTATAGCTGATCCCATACTGCTCGAACAACCAGCGCGTCCATCCCTCGTCGATGTTGCCGGTCCACGGTTGGTACAGCCCAATGCGCGGCAAACGCTGGCGCGCGGCGCCCTGACCGCTGGCCGGCGCGGTGCGCACCGCGGTCACGGTGAATCCGTGACGTGCCGCGTGCTCGCTGAGAATGGTCCGAGCTCTGGGGCCCCGCACCATGAGGCTGTCACCCACGACTGAGACGGTTTGCCCCGCGGCCAGCAGCGCTGCGACGGCGCGCGACTCGGCGTTCGTGCGGTTCTTCAAGAAAAAGATCTCTCCGCTTCCCTCGATGCGCCCTGGCGTCGGCGTGACGCTGTCTACTCGCACCAGATTCGCGTTGAACGGCGTGTTCACGACATCGGCCCGCACACCCATCGTGAACGGCAGCGTCCAACCGGCGACGTCATAGGGCGGGCGGTCGGCGACCGGCATGTAGTGCTGCGCCTCGAGCAGATCCTTCGCGTGCGCGCGGTAGGGCTGCCCCATCGGCACAACGAGCGAGCCGGCCGCATAGGTCTGCCCGTCGGCGGTGAACGACTCGGCGGCGCGCCACACCTCGACGCCACCGGCCGCGAGGACGTTAGCGAGCGTCGTCCAGGCCTCCGGATCTCGTTGGTCCGGCGGCAGCACATAGGCGAAGGGATTCCCGGCGAGCCCGTCTGCCACCGCGCGCCGCCCCACGCCGACAAAGCGGTCGATCACGGTGACGCGGTCGCGCGCGGCGAGGCGCACCAGCGCCTGTGACGTGATCAGCTCGTAGCGCACGATGTCGCCCAGATGCCACGTGCCACCCGGCCAGGGCGCCGGATAGTTCACGCCGCGGCCTGGTTGGCGCACGGAGTCGCTGGAAAGCGTGATCGGCGAGCCGAGTCGCGTGCTCGCCGCTTCGGTGAGAATGCCCACGATGTTGTGACGCGTGGGCGTCGAGCGAAAGCCGCCGTGCCACCACAGGTCGTACGTCTGCTGGTGTGCGACGCCGGTCATCCCGGCGTCGTACAGCGCCGCCGCCATCTGCGTACCGACGAGGCTCATCGCTTCGACGAGCGCGGGGTCGAGATTCGGGTTGACGGGATCCTGGAACGGCGGCACGAACAGGCGCACGCCGTTGGAGCCCATTTGGTGCACGTCGTAGACGATCTCGGGGAACCACTCCCGGTACAGCATGCGCGTGACGAGTCGGGTCTCGACTTGCGTCAGCATGAACCAGTCACGGTTGTTGTCGTGGCCGATGTACTTGTGATAGAGCCAGGGCAGCGGTCCGCCTTCGTAGCGTGTACCCTTGTAGCGGCGGTACCAGCTCACCACCGTGTCCAGGCCATCGGGATTCATGGACGGAATCATCAAGACCACGACCGAGTCGAGCAGCCGGCGCCACTCGGGGTCGGTCGCCAGACGATAGGCGAGCGTCATCCCCATCTGGCTCGAGGCGACTTCGGTGGAGTGGATGTTGTTGCTGATCAGAATCACCGCCGGCTGCTTCGCGCGAATGTCCTCGAGCTCGCCATCGGTCAGCCGCCGGGGATCCGCGAGCAGCGCCTGCGCCCGCTTGATGTCCGCCAAACGGTCCTGATTGACCGGCGATGTGATCGTCATCAGCAGGAACGGCCGCCCTTCGGTCGTGCGTCCCAGCGTGTCCACGCGCACGTAGGGGCTGCGTTGCGCCAGATCGTTCATGTAGCCGCTGACTTGTCGCCAATCGGCGAGCATCGAGTCGGTGCCCGGCTCGAAACCGAGAGCGGCCGATGGGCGGATGGGCGGTTCGGCGGTTTGTAACAACGCGAGGAGGAGGAGCGGTGTCATCGGATGAGCCCCAGTTTTGAACCCACCTTCTTGAATGCTCGAAGCGCGAAATCGAGATCATCGCGCGAATGGGCAGCCGAGAGCTGGCAGCGGACACGGGCATGCCCTTGCGGCACAACGGGATAACCGAACCCCGTCACGAAGACCCCTTCGGCGAGCAGCAGCTCGCTCATGTGGATCGCCTGCGCCGTCTCGCCCAGGATGACCGGAACGATGGGTGTCTCGCCCGGGAGCGGCTTGAAGCCGAGGGAGAGCAGCTGCTCGCGGAAGTAGCGGGCGTTCTGGTGCAACCGGGTGACCAGCTCGGGGTGTGCTTCGACGTACCGTACCGAGGCGAGCGCGCTGGCGGCGACCGTGGGCGGCAGGGCGTTGCTGAACAGCTGTGGCCTGGAGCGCTGCGTGAGATAATCGGTGAGCGCGAGGGGTCCGGCGGTAAAGCCGCCGGCGGCCCCGCCCAGCGCTTTGCCCAGCGTCGACGTGATGACGTCGATCTCGCCCACCATGCCATAATGCTCGGCTGTGCCGCGGCCACGTTGTCCCAGGACGCCGCTCGCGTGCGAGTCATCGACGGCCAGGACGGCGTCGTACTTCCGGGCCAACGCGACGAGATCGGGCAGTTTTGCGATGTCGCCTTCCATCGAGAAGATGCCATCGGTGAAGATCAGCTTGCGCCGCGCGGTGCCAGCGGCCCGCAGCTTCTCCTCGAGGTCGGCCATGTCGGAATGCTTGTAGACCGCCGTCTGGCACTTCGTGATCAACCGCGCGAGCGCATGCTCGAGCTCGCGATGCACGGTGAACGTCCCGCAGATGAATCGCACCGAGGCGGTGCCGGCGCCCCAGTGGTCGAGCGCGGCTTTGCCCGCTTGCACCACCTCGGGGACGTCACACAGGCCGAGGTAGTTGTTGGAGGAGAGGATGACGACTTCGCCGCGTCCTTCCATCTGCACGCGCGGGTCCTGGGGGGAATCGAGGTAATTGAGCCGCTTGTAGACGCCTTGCGTCTTGAACTCCGCCAGCTCGTCCTGCAGCTGCCCCATGAAGCTCATGCGATCTCCAGAATGACTTTGCCGGCGTCGCCGGAGCGAATCGCCGCGAGGGCCTCGTCGATTTTGGCGAGCGGGAACTTGTGGGTGATGACGGGACGGGGATCGAACTGGCCGCCGATGAGAAAGCGGCGCATCTGGTGCCAGGTCTGATACATCTTGCGGCCAATCACGCCGTAGACGGTGATCCCCTTGAAGATGATCTCATTGGCAAAGTCCATCGGGACTTCGCCGTCCGGGATTCCGAGCAGCTGCACGCGCCCGCCCATCCGAACGGCCGCGAATGCCTGGTGGAGCGCCGACGGCACGCCCGACATCTCGCACACCACGTCAGCGCCCTCTTCGTCCGTCTCGGCGAGGACCGTCTTCACGACGTCGTCGTTCTTGGCGTTGATGGTGACGTGTGCGCCCATCGTGGCGGCGAGCGCGAGACGTTTGGGATTCACGTCCGACGCGATGACCTTGGTCGCGCCGGCCGCCCGCGCGATGCCGACCGCAAAGCAGCCGATCGGCCCGCACCCCACAATGAAGACTGTACTGCCGGGAATCTCCGCCCCCCCGGTCAGCACCGTGTGGAACGCGTTCCCCATCGGGTCCATGATCGCCCCGACTTCGGTGGGGATGGTTCCCCCATCGAGCGTCAGCACATTGGTCGCAGGCATCGTGATGTATTCGGCGAACGCCCCGTCGCGATCGACCCCGATGATGCGCGTGTTCTGGCAGATGTGACTGTTGCCAGTGCGGCACTGGAGACAGTGCCCGCAGACGATGTGGCCTTCGGCGGTGACGAGGTGGCCCGCCCGGAGCCCCGTGACGCCGTCACCGACGGACTCGATCTCTCCGGCAAATTCGTGGCCGACGACGATCGGCGGCTTGATGCGCCCGCGAGCCCATGGGTTCCAGTCGGCGATGTGGAGGTCGGTGCCGCAGACCCCGGCGTGCCGGACCGCGATCAAGACTTCACCGGGGCCCGGCGTCGGTTTCGGCACAGACTTCACGGTCAAGCCGGGCGCGCGTTCTTCCTTGACGATTGCTTGCATGAACTCGGGGACGGGGGAAGGGGAAGAGGGACGGGTTAAAAGATGGACCGTGTAAAACCGCCATCGACCTCGAGGACGGCGCCGGTAATATAGCTGGCCCGTTCGGACGCCAGAAACACGACCGCCGCGGCGAGCTCCTCCGGCGTCCCAATCCGTCCGATCGGCGTCTCTGCCATTCTTTGCTTGATCATCTCAGGGCGGGCTTTCGACAGCTCCTCGATTCGCTCCGTAGCGATGAATCCCGGGCAAATGCTGTTCACCGTGATGCCGTCCTTTGCGACCTCGTCGGACAGGGCCTTGGCGAAGCCGAGGACGCCGGCGCGCGCCGTCGAGGACAGGATCAAGCCTGGCAGCGGCTGCAATGCCGCGATGGACGCGAGACAGATGATCCGGCCCCATTTCGCCTTCGTCATGATCGGCACGGCCGCGCGGGCCAAGTGGATTGTGGACAGGAGGTTCAGCTCGATCGCCTTTCGCCAGGCGTCCGCCTGCTGATCCTTGAAGGCCGCGGCGGGGGGCCCGCCGGCATTGCAGAAAAGAATGTCGAGCCGGCCGAATCTCTTGGCGACGTCCTGCACCAATCGCTCCGCCTCGGCAGGAACCGTGACGTCCGCGGGGAAGGGAGCGGTTTTGGGATCGCGCCCGTTTACCGCGACCTGCGCCCCCTCGTCGCCAAGCAAGGTGGCGACCGCGCGGCCGATGCCGCGGGTCCCGCCGCAGACCAGGGCGACGCGACCCTCGAGGCCGAGGTTCAAGCGCGCTCGATCCGCACCGCGCAGATCTTCAGCTCGGCCATTTTCGCGTAGGGATCCAGCACCGGGTTGGTGAGCAGGTTGGCCGCCGCTTCGCGGAAGTGGAACGGCACGAACACTTGCCCGCGCGCGACACGATCGCTGATGCGCGCGGCGGTGACCATCGAGTTGCGCCGCGACGTGAGCCGCACCAGTGCACCCTCCTGGACGCCGAGCGCTTTGGCATCGTCCGGGTGAATCTCGACGATCGCCGTCGGCTCCCGTGCATCCAGCCCGCTCGCCCGCCGCGTCATCGTGCCGGTATGCCAGTGATAGAGCTGGCGGCCCGTGTTCATCACGAATGGATACTCGTCGTCGGGGAGCTCGACGGGATCGGTGTACTCGACCGCCACGAAGGTAGCCCGGCCGTCCGCCGTGGGAAACGCCTTGTCGAACAAGAACGATGTGCCGGGATGGGTGGCGTCCGGAACCGGATACTGCAAGCCGGCGCCTTCGAGCCGCTCGTATGTCACCCCCGCCCAGCTGGGCGTCACGCGCGCGATTTCCCGCATGACATCCTCGGCGCCCCGGAACGTGGTCGGCAGGCCGAGCCGGTTGGTAAGCTCCATCAGGATCTCGAGATCGCCGCGCGCCTCCCCAGGCGACTCGACCGCTTTGTGGGTGAGCTGGATGCGGCGCTCGGTGTTGACGAACGTTCCCGCCTTCTCGGCGAAGCTCGCGCCCGGCAGCACCACGTCGGCGTAGCGGGCGGTTTCCGTGAGAAAGAGATCCTGGACCGCGAGGAACTCGAGCTCCTGAAACCAGTGCTCGGCGTGCGCGATATCGGGATCCGAGATGACCGGGTTCTCACCCATGATGTACATCCCGCGGACGCCGCTCTCGGGCTTCACCACCTCGGTCACCATGAGGCCGCTCTTGAGCGACAGCGACTCGGCCGGCACGCCCCACGTGCCGGCGAAGCGGGCGCGCACCTTCTGGTCCCCGACCGGCTGATAGTCGGTGTAGACGAAGGGGATCGCGCCGACGTCCGAAGCGCCCTGGACGTTGTTCTGGCCGCGCACGGGCAGCATCGCCGCGCCCCAGCGCCCGATCATGCCGCACGCGAACATGAGATTGAGCAGCGAAGTAACGATGTCGGTGCCGTTCGCATGCTGCGTCAGCCCCATCGCCCACAGCGTGCTGGTGTTCGGCCCCTTCGCGTAGATCTCGGCTGCGCGCTCGATTTTTTCCGCCGCTATGCCGGTTATTTTCGCCGCCTTTGCCGCCGTGTACGGCCTCACCGCTTCGCGGACCTTCTCAAAATCATGCGTACGCTTGGCGATGAAATCCCCATTCTCCAACCCTAGTCCCAAAATGTGGTTCAGCATCGCCGAGTAGAGCGCGACATCGGTGCCAGGCTGCATCTGGAGGTGAATGTCCGCGCGGCCCGCGAGCTCGGTGCGCCGCGGATCGGCGACGATGAGCGTGGCGCGCTTCTCGTGCGCGCGCTTCAGCGCAGCGCCGAACACCGGGTGCGATTCGGTCGTGTTGGCGCCGGCGACGAAGATCACGTCGCAGGCCTGCTCGATCTCGCGCATCGAGCCCGACGCCGCCGCCGTGTTGATCGCGCGTTGCATCGCCGCGACCGACGTCGAATGGCACAGCCGCGTGCAGTGGTCCACGTTGTTCGGGTCGCGGATGTCCAGGTCGAGCCGCTCGAGCAGCGGTAGCTCGCGCACGCTCTTGCCGGTCGCGCGGGGCGGGGTGCCCGGCTTGGTGCGCCGGCCCTCGCCTTCGATCGTCCGCCATGGCCCGGCACGGCGCTCGGCGCCCTTCGGCCCTTTCCAGATCCAGCGGCCTTTTTCCTTCGTCCATCCCTGCCGGATCAGAGGCCGAGTGAGCCGGTCGCGGTGTTGGGGGAAATCGTAGCCGAAGCGCCCCTTCACGCAGGTGGAGCCCTGATTGGGCGTGTTCAGCTCGATATCGGGAGATGTGACGCGAACGACCTGATTGTTGGCGACGTGCAGATCGACCTGACACCCGACGCCGCAGTAGGGGCAGACCGAACGCACGATCTTCTCGGGGTGTCGAATCTGCTCGGGTGCGAATCGCTGCCGCGGCATCACCTCGAAGATCGCGCCGGTCGGGCAGACCCGAACGCATTCCCCGCACCAGGTGCATCCGGCTCGGTCCGGATCGCCGTCCGCGCCCACGATGATCTCGGCGTGCTCACCACGGTAGCCGACGTCGAGCACGCCAACCACTTGAATATCCTCACAGGCACGCACGCAGCGCGTGCACAGGATGCAGGTGGACATGTCGTGGCGGATCATCGGATCGCCGGGGCGCTCGTCGCCCGAGCGCAGCGGCAGATCGCGCCCTTCGACGGCGGTCGGCACGACGTCGTACTGCACGAGGTAGCGCTCGAATTCGTTGCGCGGGTTCGCCCGGCCGCCGTTGCGGAGGTGATCGGCGGGATAGCGCTCGGCGAGGAGCCGCAGCACACCCTTGCGGTTCTCGACCGCGGCGTGCGACTGCGTGGTCACAACCATGCCGTCGGCGATCTTGGTCGCGCAGGCCGGGATCAGTTTCGGCTGGCCTTCGACGGAGACGAGACAGATGCGGCAGTTGCCGACGATTGGGAGGGTCGGGTACCAACAGAGAGTCGGGATCTCGATGCCGGACGACCGGGCGGCATCGAGAATCGTCTGGCCTTCAGCTGCGCCTACGACACGTCCATCTACGGTGAGGCTCGGCATGCCTGATAGATAGGCAGCCGAATGTGGTGCTGCTAGATCTTGGGGTCTACCGGGAGATGGCGATGCGTGTGATCGCCATCTTCTCCTTCATCGAGGAACCAGCAGTAAGCCCAGATCTTGGCAGGGCGCAGGATCTGCTGACCGGCCCGCAGGATAATCCCCATCGGCTCGTCGTCGAGGACCAGAGGAAGCGTTGTCATGCCTGCATCCGCAGGCAAAACTCCTGCCGCCATGTCCTCATGCTACGTGCTGTCGTGCCAACGGGTTACGGTTTTAGGAAGAATGAGGAGGGTCAGTCCGACACGTTCAACGCCGACTTCGGCGTGTCGTGCTGACGCGGCGGCTTGATCGCCGTGAACCCGGATCGCTTGGAGCGGCGGCTTCCCCCCCGTTGGACCTGCCATCCCTGATAGAGCGATTGGAAGGCCTCGGGGGCGAGGGGAATCACTTCCCGGTTCTCGTTCGCGGGCGGCAAGATCACGTGCACGCCACCCGAAGGCGTCCGCACCTGCAGATCGGCGATCAGCGAGGCGCGCTGTTTGGCGCGGAGCTGGCCGAGACTCCCCGGCGCAATGGCCACCAGTGTGGGCGACAGGTCGGGGAACCAGCTGCCGAAATTGATGACGAGCGCCTGGAAGGCGCCGGCGAGCTGTTCCGCCACCGCACGCCCCTCCGCCGCCTCGACCGCGCCCAGGTCCTGATCCAGCAGGAACACTTCGGCGTCATGAGCGGCGAGGTAGAGGGCTTCGCCGAGCGCCGCGGCGCCAAGGACGACGATGACGTCGCCCGGCTCGAGCCGGTCCGCCCACGGCACGATCGGATGCCCGCGATCGAAGCCCCAATGCGTCGGCTCGCGTTGCGCCTCGCGCAGCGCGCGATGCTTCTGGCGCCAGCGCGGAAACGAGGGGAGGCGCAGGCGGCGGGCGATGATCCGGTCGACGTGCTCGAGCAGCAGCACTTCGGTGAGCAGATACTGGTCCTGCGCGCTCGCCTGGAGCTCGCGCACCGCCTCGTCACCGATTTTGAGCAGCTCGGCGCGGGGTACTGTGTTCTTGTACTCCTCGAGCCGCTGCAGAATGAACTCCTGGTACTCCTGTTTGAGCGAGCGTGGGGCGCGGCGAACGGGGGTCATCCCCGTCTTGGTCGTGTGAAGCGGCACGGAGGTCAGCATGGCTCGACGTGCACCGTCACTTCCTCGAGCTCCAGGTCCTTTTTCAGCCGCGCTTCCACCGCGTCGGCGATCGCGTGCGCATCCGAGACGTTCGCGGCCGAATCCACGGCGATCGTGACTTCGGCATAGCGGACGCCGGCGTTGCCGCCGCGCGAGCGGATGCCGTAGGCGCTCTTCACGCCTGCGACGGCCTGCGCCGTTTGCCGGATCGTGGGTGCGGGAATCGCGCGCTCGTCCACGAGGACGGGCACCGCGCGGGCGAGAATCTGGTAGGCCACTCGCACGATCAGCAGCGCGATCACGATGGCGATGGCGGGATCGACCCACGTCGCGCCGCGCCGGGCAAACAGCACGCCGATCACCACGCCGATCGTGATGAAGACATCGGCGCGCGTGTGCGCGGCGTCCGCGATGAGCAGCTCGCTCGACAGCTCGTGGCCTCGGGCGTTCTCGTACCAGGCCACGAAGATGTTGGTGAGGAGCGTCGCGACGAGTAGCGCGAGGCCGAGATCGCTGACCTGGATCGCGTGGCCGCCCGACAGCAAATGCCCGATCGCGTTGCGCACCAGCTCGAAGCAGGTGACCGACAGGAACACCACGATCCCCAGCGCGCCCAGCGTTTCGAACTTGCCATGGCCGTAGGGGTGGTCTTCGTCGGGCTCGCGGGCGGCGACCCGCACGACCACGAGCCCCAACACGTTGTAGACAGCGTCGACGGAGGAGTGCACGGCGTCGCCGATGACGGCGAGCGACCCAGCCAGCATGCCGATGGTGGCTTTGACGACGAGCACCGCGATGTTGGCGACAAGCAGTCCCGCGAGCACGCGGCGCACGGCGCGGGACCGATCCAGGGCGTTGTCCGGGGCGGACATGGTGTGCAAGCTTGTGCTATGGGCTGATTTAGTCAACGTAGGTCAGTACGGGCGCAGCATGCTGCGCCCCTACCTTGCGATAATTAGATAATTGTATAAATATCTACCCAATGGACGACTCGCTCTTTAGGGCGCTCGCCGACCCGACGCGGCGCAAGATCCTCGAGCTGCTGACCGAGAAGGATCGGACGGCGGGCGAGATCGCCGAGCAGTTCCCGATCGCCTTTGCGTCGGTGTCGCACCACCTCGGCGTGCTCAAGGCGGCCGACCTGGTCGCCACGGAGCGCGAAGGGCAGTTCATCCGGTATCGGCTGAATACGACCGTCTTTCAAGAAGTCGTGCGGTATTTCATGACGCGCTTTGGGGGAGAACCACATGCGTAGCCGCTGGTTTGGTCTCGTGATCGCAGCGCTGGCCGTGGCGATGTCGATCTGGGCGTATCCGCAGCTGCCGCCCACGATGGCCACGCACTGGAGTCTCAATGGCACGCCCGACGGTTTCTCCAGCCGGCTGTGGGCGCTCGCGATCGTTCCGATCGTCCTGGTCGCCATGACGGTCCTGTTCAACGTGCTGCCGAAAGTCGATCCGCGTCGCGAGAACTACGCGAAGTTCGTGAGCACGTACTGGCTCATCGCGAACGCGGTGATCGTGTTTCTGCTGGTCGCCCACGCGATGGTCATTGCCGCCGGCCTCGGCTTCTCGGTGAAGATCGATCGCCTGATGCCGTTGGGCGTCGGCCTGCTGTTCGTGTTCCTCGGGAACTACCTCACGCGCGTCGAGCCGAACTGGTTCATCGGCATCCGCACGCCCTGGACGCTGTCGAGCGACACTGTGTGGCGCCGGACGCACCGCACCGGCGGCGCGTTGATGGTGCTTGGCGGCTTGATCCTGGCGATCAGCGCGTTCCTGCCCCGGCCGGCGTTTCTCGTTCTGTTCGTTACGACGATCGTCATCGTGGCGGTCATTCCAATCGTGCAGTCCTACATCCTCTGGAAGCGGGAGCAATCGAAATAGGAGTAGGGGCGCAGCATGCTGCGCCCCTACATCACGGCACGCAGCAGGACGCCCTTCAGGTAGCCCGTTTCGGGGACGTTGAGCAGCTCGGGATGGTCGGCGGACGCGCCGGTGGCCGCGACGAACTGGATGCGGCGGCCCGAGTCGCGGGCAGCGTCGGCCAGCATCGCGTTGAAGACGTCGCGACTCACGTGGTAGGAGCAGGAGGACGTGAAGAGCACGCCACCCTCGGCGAGGATCTTCATCGCCCGGAGATTGACCTCCTTGTAGCCGGCGACGGCGCGTTCGAGGTTGGCCTTTGTCTTTGCGAAGGCGGGCGGATCGAGTGCGATCGTGTCGAACTGCTCCCGGCGCCGCTCGAGCTCGCGCAGCAAATCGAACGCATTTGCTTCCCGCCACTCGATATTGCCGATCCCGTTGAGACGCGCGTTCTCCGCGCCGCGCGCCAGCGCCTCGGTGCTTTCGTCCACCGCGACCACTTCTTTGGCATGACGCGCGAGGTGCAGCGCGAAGGAGCCGTGGTAGGTGAAGAGATCGAGCGCGCGCCCGCCGGGTTTTGTGTGTCGTCCCACGAGCGCGCGATTTTCACGCTGATCGAGAAACGCGCCCGTTTTCTGCCCTGACCAAGGAGCAGCCAAGTACTTCACACCGTCCTCCACAACCTCGACAACCTCGGGGACTTGGCCGAAGGCCAACACAACCTCCGAAGCCAAGCCCTCGTGGCGCCGCACCCCGGCGTCGTTGCGAAGGAGAATCCCTTCCGGAGCGAGGGCGGCGGTGATTCCCGCAACGACGTCGTCGCGCGCGGTCTCGAGCCCCGCCGACAACAGCTGCACGACGATCCACGGCCCGTAGCGGTCGATGATGAGCGAGGGCAGGCCGTCACCTTCGGCGTGCACGACGCGCCAGGCGCTCGCGCCGATGCCGTTGCGGCGCCGGGCGGCGGCGGCAATGCGCTCCGTCCACCACGTCGAATCGATGGGCTCTTTGCCACGGGTGAGCAGCCGCAGCCGGATCTCGGACTTCGGCGAGTAGAGCGCCTGGCCGAGGAACTTGCCTTTGCGGTCGGTGACGGGGACGATGCCGGGTTGCTTGTCCGGTTCTTCAGCAACGTCGCTCCGATAGATCCAGGGGTGTCCCTGTTTCCACCGTTCAGCGCCTCGAGCCGTGACTTTGAGCGTCAACGATCGGGCCTGAGCTTCGCAGCGTCTCTGAGATACATATGTTTCAGCGAG
>WNGL01003011.1_pt1 | contig 21257 bp, 14 predicted proteins | sample 5400591 | NCBI WGS metagenome assembly WNGL01 (sample SAMN13153377, study PRJNA577476) | soil metagenome | isolation source: 80 cm soil or saprolite under Garry oak tree replicate 1 | place: USA:California | collected 2016-06-15 | reverse complement strand
GGTGATTGGCTTTGGAGCCCTCACCGACGCTGCTCGCCTTGACCTCGACGAAGTTGCCGAGGTGCACGTCGGAGGCGAGGCGCGTGCCCGGCCGGATGCGGGCGTAGGGGCCGACGCGGCAGTTCGCGCCGATGTCGGCCTCCTCGATGTGGCAGAACGGCTCGATCGACGTGCCGGCCGCGATTTTCACGCCCTTCAGAACGCAGTTGGCCCCGATGGAGACGCCGTCACCCAGCCTCACCTCGCCTTCGAACACGCAATTGACGTCGATGGACACATCGCGCCCGCAGGAAAGCGCGCCGCGAACGTCGCAGCGCGCCGGGTCGGCGAGCGTCACCCCCTGCTCCATGAGCGCGTGCACAAGGTTGCGCTGGTAGATGCGCTCCAGTTCCGCGAGCTGGCCGCGGCTGTTCACGCCGAGCGCCTCCCATGCGGCCTTTGCCTGCATTGCCGCCACGGGTACGCGCTCCTTCGTCGCGAGCGCGACGATATCGGTAAGGTAATACTCCTTTTGTGCATTATTTTTTTCGAGCTTTGCGAGCCAGGTTTTGAGCTTCTTCGTCGGCGCCACGATAATGCCGGTGTTGATTTCGCGCAGAGCGCGTTGCTTCGGCGACGCGTCGCTTTCCTCGACTACCCTCACCACCCGTTTGCCGTTTCGTAGGATGCGCCCGTACCCGGCGGGATCGCCGAGCGTCGCAGTGAGCAGGCCCAATCCTTTCCCCGCGGTCTCGATCAGACGCTTGAGCGTCTCGGCGCGAATCAGCGGGACATCGCCGTAGAGCACGAGGGTCGGCCAGCGTTCGTCCAGATGCGACGCGGCCTGCATCACCGCGTGGCCGGTGCCGAGCTGCGGCTCCTGCATGACCCAGACGGCGCCGTTCTCCCCCACCGCTTCGCGCACGGCCTCACCGCCGTGACCATAGACGACACAGATGACGCTCGGCGAGAGCCGTTTTGCCGTTTCGATGACGTACGAGAGAAGCGCGCGGCCCGCCAGACGATGCAGCACCTTGGGCGTGTCCGAGTGCATGCGCTTGCCCAAACCTGCGGCGAGAATGACGATGTTCATTAGAATCGTTTTGGAATACCCGAGAGGGTGGATGTTACAGCGCGAGGTTTCGGTTGGGGAGGGGTAACGGGGAAACCGGAGGGTTCCCCTGTTCGCAATTCGGGGCGGTTTTGCTTGGGAAACGGCAGGGTTTCCCTGTTCGTAATTAGCGCGGTAACTCGGAAAATCCCATTAGGAACTCGTCCACCGCGCGGGCGCACTGACGGCCTTCCCGGATCGCCCAGACGACCAGCGACTGGCCGCGGCGCATGTCGCCGGCGGCGAACACTCTCGGCACCGAGGTCGCGTAGCAACCTTTGCCGTCGGTCGGGGCTTTGGCGTTGCCGCGCGCATCGCGCTCGATGCCGAACGCATCCAGCACCGACTGCACCGGCGACACGAACCCCATCGCGAGCAGCACGAGATCCGCCGGCAGCTCCGACCCCGGCGCTTCGCTCGTCTTGCCGTCCTTCCACTCCAGGCGAACCGTCCTGAGCGCTTTCACCTTCCCGCTCTCGCCGACGAACTCCTTGGTCGCGATTGCCCAGTCTCGATTCACGCCCTCCTCGTGCGAGGACGATGTTCGAAGCCGTGTCGGCCAATAGGGCCAAACAGGGTTCCTCTCCGGATCGGGCGGCATCGGCAACAGCTCGAACTGCGTCACCGATTTCGCGCCCTGGCGGTTGGAGGTGCCGACGCAGTCCGAGCCCGTGTCGCCCCCGCCGATCACCACGACGTGCTTGTCCGTCGCCCAGAGATCCTGAACGCCGCTGTCCCCGGCGACGCGTTTGTTCTGCAGCGGCAGGAACTCCATCGCGAAATGCACGCCGTTGAGCTCGCGTCCGGGAATCGGCAGGTCGCGCGGCTGCTCCGCTCCCCCCGAGAGCACCACCGCGTCGAACTCGGCCAGCAGCCCCTCGGGCGCAACGGTTTCGGTCGCCCAGTCGGTCACGCTCTTGCCGGGGCGCTCCTTGCCGACAAAGACGCCGGGGCGGAACCTCACGCCTTCCGCCCTCATCTGGTCGATCCGCCGGTCGATCAGCCACTTTTCCATCTTGAAATCGGGGATGCCGTAGCGCAGCAGGCCGCCGATGCGGTCGTTCTTCTCGAATAGCGTGACGTCGTGGCCGGCGCGCGCGAGCTGCTGGGCGCAGGCAAGTCCCGCCGGACCGGAACCCACCACCGCGACTTTCTTGCCGGTCTTCTGCGCGGCGGGTTGCGGCTTGACCCAGCCTTCCTCGAATGCCCTGTCGATGATCGCGTGCTCGATCGACTTGATGCCGACCGGGTCGTTGTTGATGCGCAGCACGCACGCTTCCTCGCACGGGGCCGGGCAGATGCGGCCGGTGAACTCCGGGAAATTGTTGGTCGAGTGCAGCGTCTCGATGGCGCGCTGCCAGTCCTGCCTATAAACGAGATCGTTGAAGTCCGGGATGATGTTGTTGACCGGGCAGCCCGACATGCAGAATGGCGTGCCGCAGTCCATGCAACGCGCGCCCTGGATTTTTGCTTCCTCCTCGGTGAGGCGGAGGATGAATTCCCGGTAGTGCTTCTTGCGCTGCTCGGGCGCTTCGTGCGCTTCCTCGAGCCGCTGGAACTCGAGGAATCCCGTGATTTTCCCCATCTACGCGGCCGCCTTGCGTTGCGCCGCGGCGAGCTCGCCCAGGGCGCGCCGGTACTCCTTCGGAAAGATCTTGACGAAGCGCGGCCGGTACTGGGTCCATTTTTCGAGAATCTCGCGGGCGCGGCGGCTCCCGGTGTATTTCGCGTGGTGCTCCATCAACCCCTTGAGCAGGGATTCGTCCGCCTGCCCGAGGTGCCAGAGCTCGCGCGACACCCTGGCCTGCTGCTCCGACTGCGAGAGCACGGGTTCGAGGTCCACCATGGTGGTGTTGCAGCGCTTCACGAGCTCGCCGTCGATGTCGAGCACATAAGCGATGCCGCCCGACATGCCCGCCGCGAAGTTGCGCCCGGTCATGCCGATCACGGCCACCGTGCCGCCGGTCATGTACTCGCAACAGTGATCGCCGACACCCTCGATGACGGCGGCGGCACCCGAGTTCCGGACGGCGAAGCGTTCGCCGGCGACGCCGCGAAAGTAGGCTTCGCCCGCGATCGCGCCGTAGAGCACCACGTTGCCGGTGATGATGTTCTCGGTCGGCTCGCCCCGGAACTTGGGCGAGGGCGAAACGATGATGCGCCCGCCCGAGAGCCCTTTGCCGCAGTAGTCGTTGGTGTCGCCGATGAGATCGAGCGTGACGCCCTTCGCGAGGAACGCGCCGAAGCTCTGCCCCGCGGATCCGGCAAACCGGATATGGATCGTGTCGTCGGGCAGCCCTTCGTGGCCGTAGCGACGCGCGATTTCGTGCGAGAGCATCGTGCCCACGGTGCGGTTGATGTTGCGGATCGGCATGTCGATAGCCACGTGCTCCCCGCGCTCGAGCGCCGGCTGCGCGAGCTCGATGAGGCGGTTGTCGAGCGCTTTTTCCAGGCCATGGTTCTGCGCTTCGCAGCGGTAGCGCGCGACCTCGGCCGGCATGTCCGGCATGTAGAAAATCTTGGAGAAGTCGAGCCCTTTCGCCTTCCAATGCTCGATGCCCTTCTTCATGTCGAGCAGCTCGGTGTGGCCGATGAGATCGTTGAACCTCCGGATGCCGAGTCGCGCCATGAGCTCCCTTACTTCCTCGGCGACGAAGAAGAAGTAGTTCACGACGTATTCGGGCTTTCCGGAAAATTTTTTCCTCAACACCGGATCCTGCGTCGCGACCCCCACGGGGCAGGTGTTCAGGTGGCATTTGCGCATCAGGATGCAGCCGTTGACGACGAGCGGCGCGGTGGCGAACCCGAACTCGTCCGCCCCGAGGATCGCCCCGATCACGACGTCGCGCCCCGTCTTGATCTGGCCGTCGACCTGCACCGCGATGCGGCCGCGCAGGCGGTTGAGCACGAGGGTCTGCTGCGTTTCGGCGAGCCCGAGCTCCCAGGGCGTCCCGGCGTGCTTGATAGAGGACCAGGGCGAGGCGCCGGTGCCGCCGTCGTGACCGGCGATGGTGACGTGGTCGGACTTCGCCTTGGACACGCCCGCGGCGACCGTGCCGACCCCGACCTCGGAGACGAGCTTCACTGAAACCGAGGCCGATGGGTTCGCGTTCTTCAGGTCGTGGATGAGCTGCGCGATATCCTCGATTGAGTAGATGTCGTGGTGCGGCGGCGGGCTGATCAGCTCCACGCCCGGCGTCGAGTAGCGAAGATGGGCGATGTACTCCGATACCTTCCTGCCCGGCAGCTGGCCGCCCTCGCCGGGCTTGGCCCCCTGCGCGATCTTGATCTGCATCTGCTCGGCGCTCGCCAAGTACTCGGCCGTGACGCCGAAGCGGCCGGACGCAACCTGCTTGATTTTCGACTTGAGCGAGTCGCCCTCCTTGAGCTCGATGTCGCGCGCGACGCGGTCCCTGCCCAGCCGCGAAGCGAGCGTCTCACCCGCCTTGACCGGGGCGTATCGATTGCGGTCCTCGCCGCCCTCACCGGTATTCGACTTGCCGCCGATGCGATTCATGGCGACGGCAAGCGTCGTGTGCGCCTCGACGGAGATTGAGCCATGCGACATGGCACCGGTCGAGAAGCGCTTGACGATCTCGGCGGCGGGCTCGACTTCCTCGATCGGCACCGGCTTCACCGCATCGAACTTGAACTCGAACAGGCCCCGGAGTGTCATGTGGCGTTTGGACTGGTCGTTGATGATGCTCGCGTATTCCTTGTAGGTAGAGTAGGACTTCTGGCGCGTCGAATGTTGCAGCTTAGCGATCGCATCGGGCGTCCACATGTGCTCCTCGCCCCTCACGCGCCACGCATATTCGCCGCCCGCGTCGAGCATCGACTTCAGCACCGGGTCTTCCTCGTCGAACGCCGCCTTGTGGATGCGGATCGCTTCTTCCGCGACCTCGAACACGCCGATCCCTTCGACGGACGACGTGGTGCCGGTGAAATACTTGTCGACAAGCGATCGGGCCAGTCCCACCGCCTCGAAGATTTGCGCGCCAGTGTAGGACATGTAGGTCGAGGTCCCCATCTTGGACATCACTTTCTTCAGGCCCTTGCCGATCGCCTTGACGAAATTCTTGATCGCTTTTCTGCCGTCGATCTCGGGGCCGAAGTGGCCCTTCGCCGCAAGATCGAGCAGCGTCTCGAGCGCGAGATACGGATGCACGGCTTCCGCGCCGTAGCCGCCGAGCAGCGCAAAGTGGTGCACCTCGCGTGCTGAGCCGGTCTCGACCACGAGGCCGGCGCTCGTACGCAGGCCTTTCACCACCAGGTGCTGGTGGATCGCCGAGAGCGCGAGCAGCGCCGGGATCGCCACCCGCTCGCGCTCGACGAGCCGATCGGAGATCACGATGATCGAGTAGCCCGCGCGCACGGCATCCTCTGCCTGTGCCGCGAGCGATGCGAGCCGCGCTTCGACCGCTTCCTTGCCCCAGGCGACGGGGTAGGTGACGTCGAGCTCGATCGAGCGGAACTTGCCGCCCGTGTAGCGCTCGATGTGCCGGATCTTCTCCATCTCGAAGAAGTCGAGCACGGGCTGGGACACCTCGAGCCTGAGCGGCGGGTTCATCTCGTCGATGCCGAGCAGATTCGGCTTCGGCCCGATGAACGATACGAGCGAGGTCACCAGCTCCTCGCGGATCGGATCGATCGGCGGATTGGTCACCTGCGCGAAGAGCTGCTTGAAATAGTGATACAGCGTCTTGTTCTTGTTCGACAGCACGGCGAGCGGCGAGTCGTTGCCCATCGAGCCCACCGGCTCCTCGCCGTTCGCCGCCATCGGCGTCATGAGGAACCGGATGTCTTCCTGCGTGTAGGCGAAGGCCTGCTGGCGGTCGAGCAACTGCACCGAGCTCTTGAGCGGCGGAGTCTTTTCGGTTTCCACCTCGTCGAGCTTGACGCGGATCCGCTCGATCCACTCGGCATAAGGCTTGGCTCCGGCAAGCGAGTCCTTCAACTCCTTGTCGTCGATGACGCGGCCGCGCTCGAGGTCAACCAGGAACATCTTGCCCGGCTGCAGCCGCCACTTCTTGACGACTTTTTCCTCCGGGGTCGGCAAGCATCCGCATTCCGAGCCCATGATGACCAGGTCGTCGTCGGTGACGATATAGCGCGAGGGCCGCAGCCCGTTCCGATCCAGCGTCGCCCCGATTTGGCGGCCGTCGGTAAACGCGATCGAAGCGGGGCCATCCCACGGCTCCATCATCGCGGCGTGGTATTCGTAGAACGCGCGCCGCGCAGGATCCATGAGCGTGTGATTCTCCCAAGCCTCGGGGATCATCATCATCATGGCGTGGGCGACTGAATAGCCGCCCATGACCAGCAGCTCGAGCGCGTTGTCAAACGAAGCGGAGTCCGACTGGCCGTCGTAGATGAGCGGCCAGACCTTGTCGAGGTCGCGCCCGAGAATCGGGCTCGAAATCGCGCCCTGGCGCGCGCGGATCCAGTTGACGTTGCCACGCAGCGTGTTGATCTCGCCGTTGTGACAGATCATCCGGAAAGGATGCGCGAGGTCCCACGAAGGAAACGTGTTGGTCGAGAAGCGTTGGTGCACGAGCGCGAGCGCCGATTCCACGCGCGGGTCCTGCAGGTCCTTGTAGTAGGCGCCGACCTGGTAGGCGAGCAGCATGCCTTTGTAGCAGAGGGTCCGCGCCGACATGGAAGGGACGTAAAACTCCTTGCCGTGCGCGAGTTTCAGCGCCTGGATGGCGTGGCCCGAGCTTTTCCTGATGATGTAGAGCTTGCGCTCGAGCGCGTCGGTGACTGTGATGCCCTTGCCCCGGCCGACGAAAACCTGTCGGATCACCGGCTCGATCCGCTTGGCCGGCTCGGCGAGGTCGCTGTCGTCGACCGGCACGTCGCGCCAGCCGAGGAGCACCTGGCCTTCGTCCTTCACTGCGCGCTCGATTTCGTATTCGCACGCAAGACGCGACGCGGGATCGCGAGGCAGGAACACCATGCCGACGCCGTACTGGCCCGCCGGTGGCAGCTTCACGCCCAGCTTGGCCATCTCCTCGCGGAAGTACCTGTCGGGGATCTGGATGAGGCAGCCGGCGCCGTCGGAGAGTTTCGGGTCCCAGCCCACGGCGCCGCGGTGCGTCAGGTTGCGCAGCACCGTCAGCCCCTGCTCGACGATCGCATGCGACTTCTTGCCCTTGATGTGCGCGACGAAGCCTACGCCGCAGGCATCGTGCTCGTTTTGGGGGCTGTACAACCCCTGGGGATGCGGATGAACGGGCTGGATCACTCTTGCCACCTCGATTGCTCACCGGCCGGGCCGCGTATAGCACCTTGCCGCCGCTTCGGGCCGGAATAGGGACTATACCTGTGATTCCTTGCTGCCTCAACTGCTTAGGACGACGTTGCGAGGCAGCAATCCCTGTGTAAGCCGGCGCTTACTCGGCCCATGCTGCCAGCCGAGAAAGGGCCTGCTCGACGGCGGCGGGGGAAACATCGGCACGCAGGACAGCCGAGCCGATCCGCTCGAGCAGGACAAAGCGGATGCTCCCATCCCTGGCTTTCTTGTCTACGCTCATCAGTTCCAGCATGCGCTGCGGCGAAATGCTCTTTGCCTCGATGGGAAGGCTCGCGCGCTGAACCAGCGACCGAATGCGCTGCGTATCGGCCTCCGAAAGATAGCCCAGTCGGCGTGAGAGGTCGGCCGCCATGACCATGCCCGCCGCGACTGCCTCGCCGTGGAGCCAAGCGCCGTAGCCCGATCCGGTCTCGATGGCATGGCCGAAGGTGTGGCCGAAGTTGAGGAGCGCGCGCGGGCCGGATTCACGCTCGTCCTCGGCGACGAGTTCGGCCTTGATCGCAATCGAGCGCAGCACCGCGTGCTCAAGCGCCTCGGGCTCGCGCGCAAGCAGGCGCTCGAGGTTCGCTTCAAGCCAGCCGAAGAACTCCGCGTCCCGAATCAACCCGTGTTTGATCACTTCGGCGAGCCCCGCATGCAGCTCGCGCCCGGGCAGGGTCTTCAACGCATCTAGGTCCGCGATGACCAGCTGCGGCTGATGGAAGGCGCCGATCATGTTCTTGCCGAGCGGATGGTTTATCGCGGTCTTGCCGCCGACCGACGAGTCCACTTGCGCGAGCAGCGTCGTCGGGATTTGAACGAGCGGCACGCCGCGCTGGTAGGTGGCGGCGGCAAACCCGGTCAGATCGCCGATCACCCCGCCCCCGAGAGCGATGAGCGTCGTGTCGCGGCCGCAGCGATGCTTGAGCAAGTGGTCGAAAATCGAGTTCAGGGTGCGCCAATCCTTGTATTCCTCGCCGTCCGCAACGACGACGCGCACCGTCTCGACGCCGACCCCGGCGAGCGTGCCCGCGAGACGCTCCAGAAAAAGCTCGGCGACGGTGGCGTTGGTCACCACCGCCACTTTCTTGCGCGCAAGGAAGGGCACGACGAGGTCGGCGCGGCCCAAGAGTCCCTTGCCGACGTAAATGGGATAGGAGCGCTCTGCGAGCGCTACGCGGAGAGTTTGCATGCCTCGTCGAGCTTTGCGAGCACCTGCGCCAAGAGCGAATTGGCGCTCTGACGGCCGGTGTCCACGACCAGGTCCGCGACCTCGCGATAGAGCGGATCGCGCGCGGCATAGAGCGCCTCGAGACGCTCGCGCGGATCGCCGCCCTGCAGGAGCGGCCGGGATCTGTCGTTGCGGGTGCGCTGCCACAACTCCTTGGGCTGGGCATGCAGATAGATCACGAAGCCGCGTGTCTTGAGACGCTCGCGATTGCGGGGGTCCAACACCGCGCCGCCGCCCGTGGCAAGTACGATGTCATCGAGGGCGGTCATCTGCTCGATGATGTCCGCCTCGCGTTTGCGAAAGCCGGCCTCGCCTTCGATGTCGAAGATCACGGCAACGCGTACGCCGGTTCGGGTCTCGATTTCCCTGTCGGCGTCGTTAAACGCTTTGCCCAGGCGCTTGGCGAGCTGGCGACCGACGGTCGTTTTGCCGGCGCCCATCATGCCGACCAGGAACAGGTTGCGGGTCTTTTTCACAGTCGTATTGTAGCGGTCGCAGAGGGTCCGCAGAAAAACAAAAGGGCCGGCACCGCCGGCCCTCCCGGATCGCGACGGGCCCTGTCAACGTTGGCCGAGCCGGTCCTCGACGATGCGCGGGGTGATGAAGACGAGCAGCTCGGTCTTATTGTCGATGCGGGTGTTATTGCGAAACAGCACCCCGAGGAACGGAATATCCCCGAAGAACGGCACCTTGGTGATCGTGGTCTGCAGGTTCTGGGTGTAGATGCCGCCGATCACCACGGTGCCGCCGTTCTCGACCAGCACCTGCGTCTGGACATGCTTGGTGTCGATTGCGAGGCCCTGCGCGGTGACCTGGCCGACCGAATCCTTGTTCACGTCCAAGGTCATGATGATGTTGCCGTCGGGAGTGATTTGCGGCTTGACCTTGAGCGCCAGGTTTGCCTTGCGGAACGACACCGAGGTCGCCCCGCTTGAAGTCGCCTGCTGGTACGGCAGCTCCGTGCCCTGCTCGATGAGGGCGTCCACGTTGTTGGCGGTCAGCACGCGCGGGCTGGAGATGATCTTGCCCTTGCCGTCCGCCTCGAGCGCGCTCAGTTCGAGGTTTAGGAATTTGGTGAAACTCGGGTTGAAGAGGATGACGGAAAGCTGCGCTGGATTGAATCCCCCGACTCCCGCAGCCGGCAAGTTGACCTGCTGACCGTCCGGAACCAAGTTGGGTGTGCCTGTGACGAGCTGTGCCCCCCCGGCGCTGAGGGTTTCCTGTCCCGTGTTGGCGAGGCCAGCGCCCACGTTGGCGCGAACCTTCCCGTTATCCCCGACGTTGTTGCCGCCGGGCAAGGCTTGATTGTAGCCCAGCCGGACACCGAGGTTCTTGCTGAAACTGTCGTTCGCCTCGACGATGCGCGCCTCGATCAGCACCTGGCGCACCGGGACATCGATTTGACCGAGCAGCTTGCGGATATCCTCTAGCCGGCTGGACACGTCTTGAACGAATACCTGGTTCGTTCGCAGATCGGCCACGGCGCTGCCGCGCTTGGAGAGGATGCGCTGCTGGGGATTGGTCAAAAGTTTTTGAAAATCGTCGCCCTTGGCGTAATTGAGCTGGAACGTCTCGGTGCGCAGAGGCTCCAGTTCGGTGATCTGACTCGCCGACTCGAGGGCGAGCTTCTCCTTGGTGGCGAGCTCGTCGCGCGGGGCGATCCAGATGACGTTGCCGTTCTTGCGCATGTCGAGGCCGCGCGTTTGCAGAATGATATCGAGCGCCTGATCCCAGGGCACGTCCTTCAGCCGCAGCGTCAGGTTGCCCCCCACAGTGTCGCTGGTGATGATGTTGAGATCGGTAAAGTCGGCAATGACGTTCAGGACGCTTCGAACCTCGACGTTCTGGAAATTGAGCGAGAGCTTCTCGCCGACGTAGCCGGCGCGCGTGCCCTGGACCAACTTGTTGGGGTCGTACTGGATCGGCCTCACTTCGAGCACGAATTGAGTGTCGGTCTGATACGCGTTGTGTTCCCAAAGGCCGCGCGGCTCGATCACCATGCGCACGTTTTCGCCTTGCGAGAAAACGCTGAACGTCTGCACCGGCGTTGCAAAATCGACTACGTCGAAACGCTTGCGAAGCGCCTCAGGTAAGCTGGTCTTCAGAAAATCTACGATGACCGATTGGCCCTGCTGACGGATGTCCACACCGGTTGAGGTGTCGGACAGGTCGACGATAATGCGGCCTTCTCCGGCGCGACCGCGCCGGAAGTTGATGTCCTTCAGGGTGTGCTGCAAATCGGAACGTCCTTCCGCGAACCGTGCCGAACCGCTTGACGCCCTCGGCGCCTCTCCCCCGGCCGCGAGGGTGATCAACAGGTCGCTGCCATCGATCTTGGATTCATAGGTGACCATATTGCGCAGATTGAGAACCAAGCGCGTGCGGTCACCTACTTGCACCACATTCATGGAGCGCAGTACCCCCTCGCCAACGTCCTGGCTGTTGCGCCCCAAACCGTTGCCGGTACCGGCAAAGTCGAAAGCGATCCTTGCCGGATTGGCGACGGTGAAGCTCCCCGGGGCGGCGGTGAGCGGGTTCTTGAGCGTTACGCGAACGAAGACTTGGCCGCCCGACTGGGTCGCATTCAAGGTCTCGATGCTGTTCTGCGCTACGGCAAGCGGGGCGAGCGCAAGCAGACTCAACGCGCAAAGAGCTTCCGGAAGAAATTTTCGCAAGGGGACGTTCTTCATCATCTGCCTCCTCCTACCTCCTGCAGTTGCAGCGTACTCTGACGCTCGGTCCAGTCACCCGCCGCGTCCTGGATCAGCTCGCGCAGCTTAATCTGGCTGTCGGTGATGCCGGTGATGAGGCCAAAATTCTGCCCCATGTAGTTGCCGACCTTGACGCGGTACAAGCCCGTGTCGGCTTTTACCAGCCCGAAATTAGCTTTTCTCTGCTGCAGCACGCCGACCATTTTCAATGACTCCAGGGGATACGCTTCAAGCGGCTCCTTCGGCCGGTTGAGATCGGGCTTCAGCCCGCTGCCTCCGCCGCCGGCCGACTTGGTGATCAGCTCGATTTTTGCGACACTGAACGGGTCGGGCTGATCGAAGACCTTGTAGGGTACCGGCTCGTAAGGCTTAACGACCGGGAGCGGCTCGATCCTTCCGCGCAGGTCTTTGGTCTTTTCCTTAAGCTCGGCCTTGAGATCGCCGAACTCCTCCCCGCTGCATGCTGCGAGCGCGAGGACGAACGCGACGACCAAGGCCGCTCTCATTGCTTCCTGGCGCCTCTGGCAGCCCTTGACTGGGCCGCCACCTCGTCTTCGTCCAGATAGCGGAAAGTTTTCGCTGTGACTTCCATGGCGAGCCCGTCCTTGCCCGCCGTGAGCCCGATGTCGTTCAGCGTTACGATGCGCGACAGCTGGCCGATGTCGCTCGCAAATTGGCCCATGTCGTGGTAACTGCCCGTGAGTCTCAGCGTGACCGGCAGCTCGGCGTAGAACTCGCGCTTGGTTTCCTGAGGCGCGGGCTTGAACAGCTCGAACTGCAATCCGCGGCCGAGCCCCGCCTGGTTGATGTCGACCAGCAGAGCGTCCATCTGCGATTTGTTGGGAAGCTGCTTAAGCAGCGCCCCGAACGAGCTGTCGATCTCGCGCAGCTGCTGCCGGTACAGGTCGAGGTTGATCGCCTGCTGCTCTTTCGCGACGTACTCATCCTTGAGTTTCACCTCCTGGGCGCGTCCCTTGTCAAGTTCATCCATCTGATCTTGCCAGTCGAGAAAATAACCAGCGGCGACAAGGCCGACCAGAACTGCAAGCAACAGCATAGCTTGCGGCAGCGGCGGCCACGTACCAGGGTCGCGCGGATTGAGGTTTTGGAACTGTGCGAGCAGTTCTTTCACGACATCCTACCCTTTGGTTGCCGCGGCCTTGGGGACAGCCTTGCCCGCCTTACCGGCGTCTTCGGCCTGAAGCTGCTTCAAGTTGATGTTCATCGTGAATTCCGAAACGCGCTTGCTGCCGACGGTGGCAGCTCTGATCTCGACGAGATCGGGATTTTCAAGATACGGGGAAGCGGCGAAATTTCGCATGAGAGTCGAAACGCGCGCGTTCGATTGCGCGTAGCCGATGAGGTTGACCTTCAACCCGGTTTGCTTGATTGCCTTGAGGTACACGCCGTCGGGCACTTGCTGTACGAGCTCCTGAAGCAGATAGACCGCCTGAGCGCGGTCGGACTGTAGCCGCTCGATCACCTGTTTGCGCGCGAGCAATGCCGCGATTTCGCTCTTGAGCTTCTTGATCTCTTCGATCTCCTTGTCGAGCCGGGCGTTTTCCTTCTTGAGGAACTCGTTGCGGTTGTTCTGTTCCGAAATGTATCCCGCTATGGTGAGGTGCACCGCACCCACGATGAGCAGACCGAGCACGCCAACCATCCCCGCGAGGATGGCGACGTGCTGGCGCCGGGCCTTGCGGCGCACTTCGCGCCAAGGCAGCAGGTTGATGCGGATCATGGGTCAAACCGCCGCATCGCCAACCCGCAAGCGACCATCAGCGACGCCGCGTCCGCAACAAGCCTTTTTAACTGGACGCGCGACGAACTCGCCATGTTGGCGAAAGGATTCGCCACCAGCGTGCTGATCTGGACGCGGCCCTGAACCGTGCCGTCGAGCCCAGGTATCACCGCCGAGCCGCCCGTCAAAAGTATATGCTCGACCGACGTATACTGGGTCGAGGTGAAAAAGAACTGAATCGCCCGTTGAACCTCGAGTGCGACGTTTTCCATGAAAGGGCGCAGTACTTCCGCTTCGTAGGTTTCAGGCAGACCTCCGGAGCGCTTTGCGGCTTCGGCTTCCTCCTGAGTCATGCCGTACTGACGCATGATGTCCTGTGTCAGTTGGCTGCCGCCAAAAGCCTGTTCCCGTGTATAGACGGCCTGATCATTGCGCATGACGGTGATATTCATGACGTTCGCGCCGAGATCCACCAGCGCGATGTTCTGGTCCTTGCCCTCCTCGGGAAACTGTTGCTGGATCAGTTCGAACGAGGCCTGGACGGCGTAGGACTCCACGTCCATCACCAGCGTTTTCAGGCCGGAGGCTTCGGCCACGGCGATGCGGTCGTCCACCTTCTCCTTGCGCGAGGCGGCAATCAGCACCTCGACCTCTTCCGGACCCGAAGGCGCCGGTCCGATCACCTGGAAATCAAGGTTCACCTCGTCGAGCGCGAAAGGGATGTATTGGTTGGCTTCCGTCTCGACTTGGACTTCCAGTTCCTCGTCACGCAGCCCCGCCGGTACAATGATCTTCTTGGTGATCACGGCCGCGGTCGGCAGCGCCAAGGCGACGTTCTTGGTGCGCGTGGCCATCTTCTTCCAGCCACGCTGCACCGATTCGACCACCGCATCGAGGTTGGTGATGTTGCCATCCAGCACCGCGTCCTTCGGCAAAGCCTCGATGGCATAACGCTCAACCCGCATGTTGCCCCTGCCCGCTTCGGTGAGTTCCACCATCTTCACCGAAGACGAAGAGATGTCCATGCCAAACAGCGGCGGTACCGCTGGCTTAAAAATATCAAAATTCAGCCGCAAACAGAATTTCCCCTTCAAGTATGGCCGGTTAGGCGCGATAAGTATAATTTACGTTAAATCCTAGCAACAACTACACACTGTGTAAAGTAAATTTTTAACGCGAGTTTTTAAAGTGTTATGGCGAACTTGGTGCCCATTCGCCTATCTATAATGGGCCGACCTTTTTCCGGATGTCCTTGAATGAGGCTGCGATGGCTCGCCTTCCCGCTGCTGGCGCTGGCTGGACTGGGTGTAATGACCTTGGCAGTAGGCGGCTTCGTGCTGCTGCTCGCCTACCCCAACCTGCCCTCCGTCGAGGCCTTGGCCGAATACCAGCCTAAAATCCCGCTTCGGATTTACACCGCCGACGGCGTCTTGATAGGTGAGTACGGCGAGGAACGCCGCTCCGTCGTTCGCATCGACGAGGTGCCCGTCCTGATGAAGCAGGCCATTCTGGCGGCCGAGGACGAACGTTTCTACCAGCACACCGGGGTGGACTATCAAGGAGTGCTGCGGGCAGCCTACTCCAATCTGGTGACGGGCGGCAAGACCCAGGGGGCCTCGACGATCACCATGCAGGTCGCCCGAAACTTCTTCCTGTCTCCGGAAAAAACGCTGACCCGCAAACTCTACGAGGCTCTGCTTGCCTTCAAGATCGAGAACACCCTCTCGAAAGACCAGATCTTTGAGCTGTACGTCAACCAGATTTACCTCGGCCAGCGTGCCTACGGCTTCGCCGCAGCAGCGCAGGTGTATTTCGGCAAGACACTCGATCAGTTGAATACGGCCGAGATCGCAATGCTCGCCGGCCTGCCCAAGGCGCCGTCTTCGTTCAATCCCATCGTCAATCCCAAGCGCGCGAAGCAGCGCCAGCTCTATGTGCTGCGGCGCATGCGCGAACTCGGAATATTGGATGACGCGCAATACGCCGAGACCCAGAAAATCCAGATCAGTGTCAAGCACGACACCAACAACGAATATGCCATTCACGCCGAATTCGTGGCCGAGATGGTGCGCCAGATGCTCTTCGAGCGCTATCCCGAGGATGTCTACACACGCGGCTTTCGCGTCTACACGACCATCGTGCGGTCGGATCAGGAAGCGGCATACGAAGCGCTGCGCAGCGGTCTGCTCGAGTACGACCGCCGCCACGGTTATCGCGGTCCTGAAGCGTTCGTCGACATGAAAAACGTAGAAGAAGAGGACTACGAAGAGGCGTTGCAGGACTATGCGGACAGCGACGACCTCTTTGCCGCCCTGGTGCTGGAGGCGTCCCCGAAACAGGTCAAGGCGTACCGGCGGGGAGGGGAGATCGTCACCGTTTCTGGCGACGGTCTCAAATTCGTGGAGCGGATGCTGGACGCCCGAACACCCCCCAATCGCAGGATCCGGCGCGGGGCGGTGATTCGCATCCAGAAAGACGACAAAGACAGCTGGCAGATCCTTCAGCTTCCTGAGGCGGAAGGGGCGTTCATCTCGCTCAATCCACAAAACGGCGCGATACGCTCGCTGGTCGGCGGGTTTGACTTCTACCGCAGCCAGTACAACCACGTAACCCAGGCGTGGCGTCAGCCGGGTTCGGGATTCAAACCGTTCATCTACTCGGCCGCACTGGAAAAGGGTTTCACGCCGGCAACGGTGATCAACGACGCGCCGGTCGTGGTCGACGCGGCGCTCACCGGCGGCCAAGTGTGGGAGCCGAAAAACTACGACGGCAAGTACGAAGGGCCGATGAGTATGCGTACCGCGCTCGTCAAGTCGAAGAACATGGTTTCGATCCGTATCCTGCAAGCGATCGGTCCGCAATACGCGCAGGATTACGTGACCCGATTCGGCTTCGACGCCGACAAGCATCCCCCGTATCTCACCATGGCACTCGGGGCGGGCTCGGCCACGGCTTGGCAGATGGCGCGCGCCTATTCCGTGTTCGCCACAGGCGGCTACCGAACCGAGCCGTATTTAGTGCAAAAAGTGGTCGACGACCGCGGCAATCCCCTCGCGCAAGCACAGCCGACCCGAGCCGGTGATGAATCGCTGCGGGTGATTGACGCCCGCAATGCTTTCATCGTGGACAGCATGATGCACGACGTAGTCCGCTATGGGACAGCCGCGCGCGCAATGTCGCTCGAACGCAAAGACCTTGCCGGCAAGACCGGGACTACCAACGACTACGTCGACGCATGGTTCAGCGGCTACCAACCCACGCTCCTGGCGGTTGCGTGGATCGGCTTCGACCAACCCAAGAAGCTCGGCCCCAACGAAACCGGTTCCGTAACGGCGTTGCCGATCTGGATAAGCTACATGGCAAAGGCGCTGCCAGGCACGCCGGAGATGTTCCCGATTTTGCCGCAGGGAGTCGTATCGGTCAGGGTCAACGAAAACGGTCTGCAGGCGGCCGACGGCAAGCCGGAATTCTTCTTCCGCGAGAGCATCCCGCCCGAGCAGGGCCCGGTCGAGCCCGGCGCGAGTACGCCGGAGGAAGTGAAGAACCAGTTGTTCTAGCTGCCTCCGTCGTGCGACTCCCGCCGGCCGCCAAGGGAAAGAATTGATCAGCGAAGCGTTACGGTTTGCCCCGATTGCCTGCTTACCAGCTCCGACAGCGCTGCGAACAATTCGCTCGCGTCACGGGTGTTGATCCATTTCTCGCCGTCCCAGCGAAAATGATAGCCTCCAGATTTCGCCGCGACCCAGAGCTCCTGTGCGGAGAATTGGCGGTTGACGACGATGCGGCTGCCGTCGCCAAACTCGAGCTCGAGCACGCCGCCGGCCTTCAACTCGCAGTCGCATTCGACAGCGCTCCGCTCCAGCGCATCCGAAATCCGCTCCAGCGTCGCCTCCGCGAGCGCGATGAACTCGCCTTCCTTCATTGCCGTGATAGACTAGTTTGAAAGCACCGCTGGCACCATGCGCTCCGTTGCAGGCCTCATGCTGATGCTCCTCACCCTCTGGGCCTGCGGAACCAAAGGATCGCTCTACCTTCCTCCGCCAGAGCAGAAGCCGCAGCAGCAGGATAACAAACCTGCGCCGCGCCAGTGAATTTTTTCTCGTACCGGGACGGCGCTTTGCGCGCGGAGGACGTGCCGCTCGCGGCGATCGCAGCGCAATTCGGCACGCCTTGCTACGTGTATTCCCGCGCAGCGCTGCAGTCCGCGTATCGGGAGATCGAGCAGGCCTGCGCGGGACGCGATGTTCTCATCTGCTATGCCGTCAAGGCGAATTCAAACCTAGCGCTGCTCAACCTGCTCGCGCGCCTGGGCTCGGGGTTCGACATCGTTTCGGGGGGAGAGTTCGCGCGCGTGCTGGCCGCCGGCGGCGCCGCTGCGAAAACCGTTTTCTCAGGAGTCGGCAAAAGCGAAATGGAAATGCGGGCAGCGCTCCAAGCCGGCATTTTCTGTTTCAACGTCGAATCCGAGGGTGAGCTCGAGCGGCTCGCCGGACTCGCATCGACGCTCGGCAAGGTCGCGCCGATGTCCCTGCGTGTCAACCCCGACGTCGATCCGCGCACACACCCTTATATCGCCACCGGCCTGCGCGAGAGCAAGTTCGGCGTCCCGTATGACGAGGCGCCGCGGCTCTACCGCAGGGCGGCGTCGCTGCCGGCGCTGCACGTTGCGGGCATCGACTTCCACATCGGCTCGCAGCTCACCGAAATCGAGCCTTTCGTTGCCGCGCTCGACAAAGTCCTTGAATTCGTCGATATGCTGGAGGCGACGGGAATTCCGCTGCAGCACATCGACTTGGGTGGCGGGCTGGGTATCCGCTATCGAGACGAAACCCCGCCCGCGGTAAGCGATTATCTCTATGCCCTGTTCAAACGCATCGGCAGGCGCAAGCTGAGGATACTGATCGAGCCGGGACGATCGCTGGTCGGCAATACCGGGATTCTGCTCACCCGGATCGAGTACCTCAAACACGGCCCGGCCAAGAATTTCGCCGTGACCGACGCCGGGATGAACGACCTGCTGCGCCCAGCGCTGTACGAGGCGTGGCACGAAGTCCTGCCAGTCCAGAAGCGCCGAGGTCGGGAGCAGTCCTATGACGTTGTCGGGCCGGTCTGCGAATCCGCGGATTTTCTTGCGCGCGAGCGGCCTCTGGCCCTCGCCCCTGGCGATCTTCTGGCGATCATGTCGGCGGGCGCCTATGCCATGTGCATGAGCTCGAACTACAACTCAAGACCGCGACCCGCCGAGGTGATGGTCGACGGCAAGGTAGTTCACCTCGTACGGGAACGGGAACTTCCCGAACGTCTTTTTGCGTCCGAACGTCTTTTGCCGTAGATTTAGTTATTTGTCGAGCGAGACACCCGCACGAGCGGCACCACTAGTCTAGTGGTCCGTCGAAATTGAATCTGTCGACAACACTATGACGGAATACCCAGGCTCCCTACATTTAGCGTTGCCATGGATTTTTCTCATCCGCCGTACGCCTCGCTGACCACCGGGTCCAAGCGCTTATTCCTGATCGGAGGGATCGGCTTGCTTGTCGTGGCCGTGGTGTTGCTCGCCTATTTCGGCACGGAGATCCGGGCAAACGAGCGCAGGGCGGCGAAAGGACCCCCGGCAATTCCGGTATCGGTAGCGCAGGTCGCACAGGAGGTCGTGCCTTTCCGGCTCCTGGCGATCGGCAACGTCGAGGCTTACGCGACGGTGTCGGTCAAGGCGCGCGTCGACGGACAAATCGTGGAAGTCGGCTTCAAGGAAGGCGCGGAAGTTTTGCGAGGCCGCGTGCTGTTCAAAATCGATGCGCGCCCCTTCGAGGCCGCATTACGTCAAGCCGAGGCGAATTTCCTGCGGGACACGGCGCAAAAAGACCAGGCCCGCTCGCAGGAGCGCCGCTACCAGGAGCTGCTCGCCAAGAATTTCGTCTCGAAGGAGGCCTACGCGCAAATCCGCACCAACGCCGACACCGCTGGGGCCGTGGCCCAGGGGAGCCGTGCCGCGCTCGACAACGCAACTCTGAATCTGGAGTACTGCACGATCCGCTCTCCCATCGACGGCTACCCCGGAAAGATCCAAATCCAGATGGGAAACCTCGTCAAGGCGAACGACACGCTTCCACTGGTGGTGATCAACCAGGTCCATCCGATCTACGTGAACTTCTCAGTGCCCGAGCAGCAACTCCTCGCCGTGCGCGGCTACATGTCCTCAGGCCCGCTCGCAGTCGATGCGCTTGCCCCTGGCTCGGATCAGCCCACCGCGTCGGGCACGCTGATCTTCGTTGACAACGCCGTCGATCCGAGCACAGGCACGATCCGGCTGCGAGCGCAATTTCGAAACCGCGAGAACACGCTGTGGCCGGGCCAGTTCGTCAACGTGAGGGTCAAGCTCTACGACCAGAAGGACGCTCTTATCGTGCCGTCAAAATCGGTACAGACGGGTCCGGACGGGCAGTACGTTTTCGTGGTCAAACCCGATATGACCACCGAATTGCGTAAAGTGACCGTGGAGCGCACTGAAGGAGACAGCGCGATCATCGCGAAAGGCCTGGAAAAAGGCGAACAGGTGGTCACACAAGGCCAGTTGCGCCTCGGCCCTGGGGCGAAAGTCACGGTCAAGTCCTCGTGAATCTTTCCGCACTCTTCGTCCGCCGTCCCGTCATGACGGTGCTGGTCATGGCCGGGATCCTGATCTTCGGGCTGGCGAGCTACCGCTTGCTTCCGGTTTCGTCGCTGCCCAACGTCGATTTCCCCACGATCCAGGTCTCGGCCCAGCTTCCCGGCGCGAGCCCCGAGACCATGGCGGCGGCAGTGGCGACGACGCTCGAAAAGCAGTTCTCGACGATCGCCGGAATCGACCAGATGACCTCGCTCTCGGGCCAGGGCATCTCCACCGTCACCGACCAGATGACCTCGCTCTCGGGCCAGGGCATTTCCACCGTCACCATACAGTTTTCGCTCGACCGCGACATCGACGCCGCGGCACAGGACGTCAATTCGGCGATCGCGGCCGCTGCAAAGCAGTTGCCGCCGACCATGACGACGCCGCCCTCGTTCAGGAAGGTGAACCCGGCCGATGCGCCGATTTTTTTCCTGACCCTCACTTCGGACACCTTGCCGTTGTCCACGGTCAACGAGTACGCGGAAACCCTTCTCGCGCAGCGCATCTCGACGATTTCCGGGGTAGCCCAGGTTCAGGTGCAGGGGCAGCAGAAATATGCGGTGCGCGTGCAGGTCGACCCCAACGCGCTCGCCGCGCGCGGCGTCGGCATCAACGAAGTCGAGCAGGCGGTTGCCAACGCCAACGTCAATCTGCCCACCGGCACGCTGTACGGAAAGGACCGCATGTTCGCCGTGCAGGCGACCGGCCAGCTTTACGACGCCGCCGCCTTCCGGCCCGTCATCGTCACCTACCGCAACGGCGCGCCGATCCGCTTGAGCGAGCTCGGCCGTGTCATCGACAGCGTGGAAAACGACAAGCTCGCCGCGTGGTTCAAGGATCAGCGCGGCATCATCCTCGCGATCTATCGGCAGCCCGGCACCAATACCATAGAGGTCGTGGACGCCGTCAAGAAATTGCTGCCCACATTCCGCGTTGAAGTTCCGGCAGGGGTCGGCATCAACGTGATGTACGACCGGTCCACCTCCATCCGCCAGTCGGTCGAGGACGTTCGGTTTTCCCTGATTCTGGCGCTCGCCCTCGTGGTGATGGTGATCTTCATTTTCCTGCGCAACATTCCGGCCACCGTCATTCCGACGGTGGCGCTCCCGATGTCGATCATCGGCACCTTCTCGCTCATGTACCTGTTCGGCTACAGCCTCGACAACATCTCGCTGATGGCGCTGACTTTGTGCGTGGGCTTCGTGGTGGACGACGCGATCGTCATGCTGGAGAACATCTCACGCCACATCGAGATGGGGAAGAGCCCGCTGCAGGCGACGTTCGACGGGTCGAAGGAGGTCTCCTTCACCATTCTGTCTATGACGATTTCGCTCGCCGCCGTGTTCATCCCGGTCCTTTTCATGGGCGGTATTCTGGGACGGCTGCTGCACGAATTTGCCGTCACCATCATCGTCGCCGTGCTGATTTCGGGATTCGTCTCGCTCACGCTGACGCCGATGATGTGCAGCCGCATCCTCAAGCCGCACGCCGACGTCGAGCACGGCAGGCTGTTCCTCGCGAGCGAGCGGGCGTTCGA
>WNGL01000243.1_pt1 | contig 21258 bp, 19 predicted proteins | sample 5400591 | NCBI WGS metagenome assembly WNGL01 (sample SAMN13153377, study PRJNA577476) | soil metagenome | isolation source: 80 cm soil or saprolite under Garry oak tree replicate 1 | place: USA:California | collected 2016-06-15 | reverse complement strand
CTTCGTGCGCGGTCACCTGGACGCCACGCGCCGAAAGCCAATCCGCCACTCCCCACGGCACCTCGCCGGCGGCGATCGACGGCGCCGAGGCAAAGCGGAGGACCACGGCCTGGTCGCCCACGCGAACCGGACCGTCGGAGCGAACGGCTCGGCGCGCGGCCGCGATTCCAACCCCAGCAACGGGCGCGACCACGTCGTGCTGCCCAGCGCGCCAGGCGGCGAGTGCATCCACACGGCCCGCCGCCTGCTGCAACCTTTCCTCTCCCAGGCGCCCGGAGCGGACCGCCTCGGAGATCGCCGCGACGATCTCGTCGACGACGTCTTCCCCGGCCAGCTCGCCGCCGATGCAGATTGCGTCACACCCGGCAACCAGAGCCAGAACCGCGCTCTCCGGAATGCCGCGATCTCGACTCAGACCACGCATCTCGAGCGCGTCGCTGACCGCCAGGCCGTCGAATCCGAGCTCGTCGCGCAGCAGCCCCGTCATCACTTTGCGGCTGATCGTGGAGGGCAGGTCGTCGATCGCGGGCGCCACGATGTGCGCGCTCATGATCGCCCGCACCCCGGCGGCGATCGCTGCCTTGAAGGGCTCGAGGGCGTGCAGGCGGGGGTCCTCCCCGGCCACCGGAAGCGCGAGGTGCGAGTCAACGGCGGTGTCGCCGTGACCCGGGAAGTGCTTCGCGCATCCCGCAACGCCCGTGCGCTGGAGGCCCGTTACCCAGGCCGCGGTCTGGCTTGCGACCGCCACGGCGTCTGACCCGAATGACCTGACGCCGATCACCGGATTCAGCGGGTTGCTGTTGACATCGGCGACGGGCGCCAGGTCGAGGTCGATCCCGGCCTGGCGCAGCTCAGAGCCGATCGCGGACGCGACATCGGCGGTCAGGTATGCATCGGCGGCTTGGCCAAGCGCCAGGTTGCCCGGGAATGAGCTGCCGGTTCGCGCCTCGAGTCGTGTGACGTCGCCCCCCTCCTCGTCGATCGCGATCAGCAAGCCCGGGCGCTCGGAGTGCAGTGATGCGGTCAGCCCTTTCAATTGCTCGGTGCTGTCGACGTTGCGCGCGAACAACGTGACGCCGCCCAGCCCGGAGGCGGCCCTGCGGCGCACCCAATCAGGTGACTTGGTTCCGATGAAACCAGGCACGATGCACCGCAGGGCAAGCGCTTCGACCGAGCTCATCCCTTCACCGCACCGGCGGTCAGACCGCCGGCCAGGTAGCGCTGCAGGACGAGAAAGAATGCGACGACGGGCAAGCCGGTCAGAGTGGCGCCGGCCATGAGCGGCCCCCACTCAGGCCCATGGTTGGTGGTGAAGGAGGCGAGCCAGACGGTCAGCGTCTGGTTGGTCGGGCTCGACAGAAGGACGTAGGCGATGATGTACTCGTTCCACGCCTGGATGAAGCCGAAGATGGCGGTCGCGACCAGTCCTGGACCGACCAGCGGAAACGTGATGCGCAGGAAGGCGCCCACTCGGGTGCAGCCGTCGATCATCGCCGACTCCTCGAGCTCGACCGGAATATTGGCGACAAAGCCGCGAAGCGTCCAGACCATGAAGGGCAGGACCGCCGCGAGGTAGACGGCGATGACGCCTGGCAGCGCATCGACCTGCCCGACCGAATCCAGCATCAGATACAGCGGGATGATCAGCGCGTTCAGCGGCACCATCTGCACGCCGATGATCATCACCAGGAACGCGGTGCGGCCCTTGAATCCGAAACGGGCGGTCCCCACCGCCGCGAGGAATGCGATCGCCAGAGCGAGCGCCAGCATCACGGCGACGATGATCACGCTGTTCCGCACGTCTTCGAGAAAGAAGGGGCGCGCGATCGCGTCGCGAAAGTTTTGCAGCGTGAACGGCGACGGGAACCATTTTGGAGTCAGGGCCAGGATGTCACGGCCTGGCTTGAACGCCGTAGCGACCATCCAGTAGATCGGAAAAAGCATGAGCGCCGCGACGGCGATCCCGGTCGCATCGAACAGCAGCTGCTTGGAGCGCTGCCATAAATTCAGCTCGACGTTGGCCTGCGCCGCAGCGCGGGCTCGACCCAGCTGAACGCCTTGCGTGGTGCCCGGCGCGATCAAGCGATCTCCGCCACTTTGACCGTCTCCCTCACATAGAAGAAGGTGACGATCACCAGGACGATGACCATAACGACCGCGATTGAAGCGCCGAGTCCGTACTGAGTCACCCCAAACGACTCGCGGTATGAATAGATGGCGATGGTGAAGTAATCGGAGCTGGGGCGCGCATTCAGCATCACGTAGATCTGGTTGAAGACTCCGAAATCCCAGATCGTCGAGAGACAAGTCACGATCAGGAAGATGGGTTTGAGAATCGGCGCAGTGACAAACCAGAAGCGCTGCCACGCGCCCGCGCCATCGACGTGGGCCGCGTCGACCACGTCGCTCGGTACCTGGAGCAAGCCCGCGAAGAGCGTGATGGTCACAAACGGAATCGCACCCCAGACCACGACAAGCACCAGCACGCCCAACCCCTGCACCGGGTTGTCGAACCAGTTGTGGTGGATGAAATTGCCCACGTGCAGCTGGGTGAGCAGGTAGTTCATCACTCCGAACTCGTAGTCGAACATCCACTGCCAGATGTCCACGCTGACGATCACCGGCGTCGCCCACACGAAGACAAGAGCGCTCATGACCAGCACCCGGACCACACGCCGGACCTTGAGCAACAGAAGAGAGAGGAGGGTGCTGAGGACCAAGGTCAAGGCGACGCACGCGAACGTGAAGAGGAGCGATCGAACGATGACCTGGTGGAACAGGGGATCGACCAGGATGGACCGGTAGTTGTCGAGACCCACCCACCGGCCCTGGTGCGCGATCAGCTCACGCAGGCCGTAGTGCTGGAGCGAGAGCCATACCAGCATGCCGAGTGGAAAGGCGAGGATCCCGCCGATGACGGCGACGCTCGGGCTGATCAGCGCATAAGGAAGGAAGTTGGACCGCAGCCACGCCCGGCGCCTGAGCATCGAGGGGTCTGGCTCGAGGTCGGGCGCCGAGATCGCCACTTCCATCGAACCAGCCCCCTTTGCCTTGTTTGTGGAGTTAGCCGCCGCCGTTGAGGATCGCGGTGATCCTGGTGCTGGCGGCTGCTGTCGCGTCCGGGATCTTCTGCTGCCCGGTGAATATCTTGACGAGCATGTCGGGAAGTACGTTCGCGTTCTCGACGTTGGCCCAGTTCTCCGAGTTGGGCACGAACTTGCTGTTCTTGGCCGCGTTGTAGAAGACCGCGTTGAGGCCGGTGCCCAGGCCGAGCATGGAGGTCGTGTTCGGAATCACGCCGCCCACGGTGGCCATCTCGGTCATGTGCTTGCTGCCGGTGAGCATGGCGATCCAGTCGTTGGCCAGGTTCTGGTGCTTGCTCTTCGTGGCCACGCCGAGGTCGGAACCGCCGAGGAACACCGGAGCCGTCTGGCCCGAGACGTGGCTCGGGATCGGGAACGCGCCGAGCTTGTCAGCCAGGCTCGGGTCGCCGCCTGTGGCGCTCGTGATGACGCCGACCTCCCAGCCGTTCGCGATGATCATCGCGATGTGGCCCTGCGCGAAGGCCTGGTCCTGCTTCGCCTCATCGCCGGTCTTGTCCGCGCGAGAAAGCTTGGTGACCAGGTTGTCGAGGGTGGTCAGGCCTTGCTGCGAGCTGGACGAGCTCAGAGTGCCCTGCCACTTGCCGCCGGACTGGCTGGCGATGTCGCCGCCGAAGTCCCAGACGAATGGAAGTGCCGCGTACCAGTACTTCCCGGGGTAGTAGAGGGCCGAGAAGTTCGGGTCCGAGCTGTGAGCGGTCATCAGCTTCTGACCCACGGTGAGCAGCCCGTCCAAGCTGTCAGGAGGCGCGACGCCGGCTGCTGTGAAAAAGTCTTTGCGGTAGATGATCGCGCGGCTGCCCGCGTAGTACGGGACGCAGTAGAGCTTCTTGGACACCGTGCAGGAGTCCGTCAGGGACTGGAGCCAGGTTCCGGAATTGGCGAAGCTCGACTTCTTGCCGCTGATGTCCTCGAGCGCCCCGGCCGCGGCGTACTTGGCCACCAGCGTGTTGCCCAGCTCGATCACGTCAGGCGGGGTGCTGCCCGCGAACGCGGTGTCGAGCTTGGTGCCGATGTCACCCCACTGCTGAATCTCGACGTTGACGGTGACGTTTGGATACTTGGCCTTGAAGTCGGCGTTCACGCCATCGACGACGCTTTTCGGCGCGCTGCCGTTCATCAGCCAAACGGTGAGAGTCCCGGTCTCGTCGGCCGGGTTGGTGCTGCTCGGTGTGGAGCCGCCACACGCTGCAGCCACGAGCGCAACGGCGATCGGAACGACGCTAAACCATGTCTTCCTGAGGTTCATCCAGGCAATTTCCCCCTGTTTTTTGAATGCGGCGCCTCAGCGCCCGGTGAGTGGTCGCGTCCATTGCCCCGCACCGCGGCAGGCGAGCTGCGCCGGACGCCGGCCGAGCGCCCGTTGCGGCTTCGCTGCAGCACGAGGTCGGCGACCAGGCGATATCGGTCGCCGCGGTAGATGGAGCGGACGAACTCGACGATCCGCCCTGACTCGGAGACGGTCGTCCGCTCGAAAAGGAATGCAGGTGTGTGAAGCGGGACACCGAGGACCTCTGACTCCTCCTCGCTGGTCACGGTGGGCTCGATCGACTGGGTGCCGCTGGCGATGGTGATTCCATACCTCTCGCGCAGCAGCTCGTAGAAGGAGTGGTTCTCGAAGTCGGCGCGTGTGAGGCCCGGCACGAGCGCCTCCGGGACGTGAAGGACCTCCATCGCCATGGGCTGCGAGTCGGCAAGGCGCAGTCGCTTGACCCGGACCAGCCGCACCTCCGGTGAAACGCCAAGACGATGCGCCAGCCGCGCGCCCGCCAGCGTCGTCGTGAGCTCGAGGGTCCGGCTGCCCGGCGTCATTCCGCGGCGGCGCATGTCGTCGCTGAACGAGGTCAGCGTCAGAGGCTGGGCGATCTTCGGCTCGGTGACATAGGTGCCGCTGCCGTGGCGGCGGTCGAGGTAACCGTCGCGGACGAGATCGTCGAGAGCGGCCCGCACGGTGAGCCGGGAAACGCCGAGGTCAACCGCCAGCTGGCGTTCAGCGGGGATGGGCTGGCCGACCGCGAGCGACTCGATCAGGTCCAGCACGCGGTCGCGCGTCTCTTCCTGCTTGCTCACAAGTGGTATTGCCCTCCCGGTCGGTGCATCTGGGGTAGTTAAACACAGATTAGGGAAGTGGTCAATACCACTTTTGGCAAAAGGCTCGAGAGCCGCGAACCGGGCATATATAAGGGGACGCGCGAGTTGGCTCCCTCAGGTAGTCGACTCCTGATCAGGGTTAACAAGTTGAGTTCGCTTCCAAGCGGGCCACATTCACCCTGGAGGTCTGGAGATGCATCTGATCGGGTTTTTGATCATGGGGGCGATCGCCGGCTGGCTTGCGGGCAAGATCATGAGCGGCCATGGCTACGGCCTCATCTGGGACGTCGTACTAGGCATCGTCGGCGCCTTCGTCGGCGGCTTTGTCTTCTCGCTGATCTTCGGCACGCAACCGACCGGCTTGATCATCTCGTTCGTCGTCGCGCTGATCGGGGCGATCGTCCTCGTCGCGATCGTGCATATGGTCAAGCGGGAGCCGATCCGGACGACCTGAGCTCAGGTCGTTTTTTCGTCACCAGAACGTTGGGGTGCGGTGAATTCCGCACGTCTGGCGTCAGCCGTTCGCTGAGAAGCAGGGCCTTGCGCACGTGTGGCGTCAGCCGTGCGTTTCGTTGCTGACGTCGATCAGCGTTTGATCGTCGGGCCACGCTGCTCACCACGTACCTGCCGTCGCGCGCCGCGGCACGCGTCGCTCCGGCGGAGGCCCTCCGGTATGAGTAGCAAGCGGCTGGGATTCGGCACGTCTGGCGTCAGCCGTGCGCTATGACGCACCCCTTAGCGCACGTCTGGCGTCAGCGATGCGCTACCTCCGCCCCGCCCTAGACTGTTGTCGCTTTAGGTCCTAGCTCGGCGCCGTCTACATCGGGATCGCCATCGCGGTCGATGCGTCATATGTCATGAGCGCGGCGGCCCTCTCGAAGCGGTTCATCGAGAGCGCGGCCGCTCCGAGGCGGACCGGCCGCATCGCCGGTGCGAGCTACGTCGCGCTGGGACTTGCCGCGGCCGCGACCGGAGTCAAGAAGCCCTAGCTGAGACGCCTTCGGGTGCCGTTGCGGCACACTTTGCGTTGCCTTGCGAACCCTGGTCACCACGGCCGGCAGACAGGAATCGACCGCGACCGATGCGATCGTCCGGTGCTTCAACGAGGCTCACGAGCTCGGGTTCTGGCTCGACATCGAGGCGCCGGACGAGGCGGACTTCAACCTCCTCGAGCAGACCTTCAAATTCCATGCCCTGACCATCGAGGACATCAGGCACCAGGACCAGCGCCCGAAGGTCGATGAGTACAACGACTACAACTTCACGGTGCTCTTCGTGGCGCAGTGGGAGCAGGAGGAGATCGTCCTCCGAGAGCATCATCTGTACGTCGGTTCGCACTACCTGATCACCGTGCACAACGAGCCTTCATCGCAGCTCAAGGACCTTCAGGATCGAATCCACAAGAGTCCCGAGCTGACCCACGGCAAGCCGGCCTTCATCACGTACCTGGCCATCGACGCCCTGGTCGACGCGAACTTTCCCGTCCTAGACAAGCTCGACGACCTGGTCGACCAGCTCGAGGACGACATTCTCCAGAAAGCGTCGCCGAAAGCCCTGGGCCGGATCTACAACCTCAAGCACACAGTCACCGAGCTTCGGATATTCCTGGGCGCCCAGCGGGACGTTTTTCAGCGCTTGATCACGCACGGCATCCACTTGCAGCAGGAGGACCTGACCCTTTACTACCGCGACGTCTACGACCACATCGTGCGCCAGTACGAGACCGTCGACTCGCTGCGCGACCTGCTCTCGAGCGCGATGGACGTCTATCTGTCGACGGTGTCGAACCGCGTCAATGAGACCACGAAGGCGCTGACCGTGATCGCGAGCCTGTTTCTTCCGTTGAGCTTCCTCACCGGTTTCTATGGAATGAACTTCGTGTATTTGACCCAGGTGCTCGAGACGCCCTACTGGGCGTTCGCCGTCGGCGTGGCCACAATGCTGATAGCCACCGCGATCCAGCTCTGGCTGTTCCGGCGCCGCGGCTGGATCTGACAATTCAGCCGTGAGCGATTGCTGCTCGCCGAAGGGCTACCGGTGGGTTTTCAGCGAGCGCAGCGCCCGCGCGGAAGCGAAGCGATACCGGCGCAAAGGCCTTGATTCCACATCGCGCCGGATCGTCGACTTTCTGAAGACTCACGGCGTCGAAGGCAAGACGGTGCTCGAAGTCGGTGGCGGGATCGGTGCGATCCAGATCGAGCTATTGAAAGCCGGCGCGTCCCGTGCGGTCAGCGTCGAGCTGACGCCGACCTATGAGGACGTGGCATCAGGTCTCTTGCGTGAAGCTGGGCTGGCGGACCGCGTCGAGCGCACCGTGATGGACTTCGCCCAGGCGGCGGGCCAGGTGAACAGTGCCGACATCGTGATCCTCAACCGGGTCATCTGCTGCTATCCCGACATGCCGCGTCTCACCGGGGCGGCCGCCGACCATGCGCGCCAGCTGCTGGTGATGAGCTTTCCGCGGCAGGCGTGGTGGCTCAAGGTCGGACTCGCGATGGGCAACTTTCTGCTCACACTGCTGCGGCGCGAGTTCCACATCTTTCTGCACCCCCCGAAAAAGGTCGTCGCCACCTCACGGGAGCACGGACTCGAGCCGGTGCTCGACGAGGAAGGCGTGATATGGGAGGTGACCGCCCTCCGGCGGGTCGCTTAGCTGCGGCCCAGACCGGGTAGGACCCTCTCCCTCCAGAAGGTTTCGTCGTTCGGTATCGACCGACGTGCGGCGATCGGCGGCGGCTCGGATTTGAAGCCGGCGCCGGTGTCGAACAGCACGACAGAGTCCCCCCGCCCGACCCGGCCTGATTCCACAAGCGCCTCGAGGCCCGCCCCGGCCGCGGCCGTTTCGAGGCTCACGTAGCCAACGCCACGCGAACCCATCCGCCGCTGCATCTCGAGCATGTCCGCCTCCCGCACGGCAACGGCCGAGCCGCCCGACTGGCGGATGGCATCCAGGATCAGGAAGTCCCCCACCGCGCCAGGGACGCGGAGGCTTGCGGCGGCCGTGGAGGCGTTCTCCCAGCTCGTCGCAAAACGCGAACCTTCCTGAAACGCCCGGACGATCGGCGCGCAGCCCTCGGCCTGGACGCAGAACATCCGCGGCCGGTCACGTCCGACGAGACCCATCGATTCGAGCTCGGCGAAGGCCTTCCACATGCCGACGACGCCGGTGCCGCCTCCGGTCGGGTACACGATGGCGTCCGGCAGGCGCCAACCGAATTGCTCGGCGATCTCCAGGCCCATCGTCTTCTTTGCCTTCGACCCGGTACGGCTCCTTCAGCGTGCTGAGGTCGAACGCCCCGGTCTCCTCCGCGATCAGCCGGGCCAGCCTTCCGCAGTCGGAGATCAGGCCATCGAGGAGCAGCAGGTCCGCACCAGTGGCGAGCACCTCGACCTCATTGGCGGCGGGTGAGTCCGAAGGCATGATGACCGTCGCGCGGACGCCGGCCGCGGCGGCGTACGCGGCCAGCGCGCCGCCCGCGTTGCCGGCCGACGGGGCCACCAGGTGCTGCGCGCCAAGCTCGACGGCGCGGCTGACCGCGACGGCCATGCCTCGTGCTTTGAACGACCCGGTCGGGTTGAGGCTCTCGCGTTTCACGGCGAGATTGGAGAGACCGAGCGAGGCGCCTAGTCGAGGCGCCGGCTGCAGTGGAACATCGCCCTCTCCGAGATAGACGACGTGCTCCCAGCGGTGGACCGGCAGCAGCTCGCGCCAGCGCCACAGGCCGCCCGACCTGCGAGTCGCGATCGACTCGCGATTCAGTGTTTGAGAGGCCCGACCCAGGTCATAGCGCGCGAGCAGCGGGCGCTGGTCGCCTGGGTCGAGCCCGATCAGCCGGTCGGCTTCATATCTCGCGCCGGAAAGGCCACCCTCCAGGTGGCTGAGCGTCGATCCCGTGTCGCCTTCTCTCAGGCGAAACGTTGGACGAAGGCGAGTGCCGTTTGCGCGACCTCCTTCCAGCCGCTGTCGATCGTGAGGGCGTGGCCGCGTCCCGCGATCTTTGTGATCTCGGTCACCCCCGGGTTGCGCTTCTGGCGCTTGTACGACGCGTTGGCGATCGCCCACGGAACCGTGTTGTCCTTCTCCCCATCGATTATCAAGAGCGGTCCTCGGTCGGGATTTATCGTGTTGACCTTGGCCTCGGTCCACGGGTTCAGGTTCGCTGCCGCTGCCTGGAACAGCGGAGCGCCTGACGCCGGGACGGCAAACGTCTCATAGAGCTGCTTGGCCTCATCCTCGCTGACCGCATTCGCGAACGCGAAACGGAACTGCTCATACGTGAGCGGGATGGCCTTGCTTCGGTTGGCGGGATTCGAGAGCACCGGTGAGGAAGCTTTCAGCGCCGAGATCGGGAGCGGCAGCACGCCGCGGAACGGCGCCGGGTCGATGGCAACCGTCACTGACGCAAGGCCGCGTCCGGCGATGATCTGCGCGAGCAGCCCACCGAATGAGTGGCCGATCACGGCCGGCTTCTTGTTCAGCCTGCGCACGATCTTGTCGACGTGATCGGCAACCTGGCCCACCGTCTTGCCGGCAAAAACGTCAGGATGCGCTTTCGCGTCAGCGACCGTCTCCGGGTCGTCAGGCCACCCCGGCGACACCGCGGTGTAACCGGCGTCCTCGAACAAGGTCGCCCAGCGGTCCCAGCTGCTCGGCAGCAGCCACAGCCCGTGGATGAAAACCACCGGCTTCCGTCCAGACGTGTTCGCGCGCTCGACCTGGTCGGACTCATGCTGGGTGATACCGGTGACGTCGGCGGTCGTCATGGACATGGTGTCTCCTTTGGCGCTTGTATCCCACCCGCTCGCGACTCCCGCGCTGGACGTATCGTACGCGGCGCAAACTTGGGCTGTTGTAGCCTCACGGCAGTGACCGCCGATCCCGAGGTGACCTATCGCAGGACAACCCCTGGCTCGCATGCACTTCATGAGAAAGCGCAGGCCGTCATGCCAGGCGGGACCACGCGCACGACGACCTACTTCGACCCCTATCCCCTGTTCATCGAGTGGGGCGACGGCTGCCGCGTATGGGATGTCGACGGCGCGGAGCGAATCGACATGCTCGGCAACTACACGGCGATGATCCTCGGCCACGCCCACCCGAAGGTCGTGGAAGCGATCCATCGCCAGGCGGCTCGAGGCACCGGTTTCGCCGCCGCGAACCCGGTCGAGGTGCAATTGGCGACGCTGCTCTGTGAGCGTGTTCCGAGCCTCGATTCAGTCCGGTTCTGCAACTCCGGCACCGAGGCGACGATGTTCGCGATGCGTCTGGCCCGCGCTTTCACGGGCAGGCCCAAAATCGCGCGCATGGAGGGCGGTTATCACGGCACCCATGACTACGCGGAGGTCAGCACACATCCCGGGCTGTCCGAGGCCGGTCCGCCCGACGCGCCAATGGCGCGGCCAGACTCAAAGGGCACGCCCGTGTGGGTGCTCGAAAACACGGTTGTGCTCCCCTTCAACAACTCCGACGCTGCCGCGGCCATCATCCGCCGGGAAGGCAAAGAGCTGGCGGCGGTCATCCTGGAGCCGATTGTCGGAGCGGGTGGCGTCATCCCTGCTTCGGTCGAGTTCCTGGAGCGATTGAGGAAGCTGACCATGGAGCTTGGCATCCTGCTGATCTTTGACGAGGTGATCTCGTTGCGGGTCGCGCCAGGCGGGGCGCAGCAGATGTATGGCGTCACACCCGACCTCACGACGATGGGCAAGATCATCGGCGGCGGCCTGCCCGTCGCGGCCTTCGGGGGCCGCGCCGACGTGATGGAGCAGCTCGACCCGCGGCGCGACGGGAACATCGCGCAGGGTGGGACGTACAACGGCAACCCGCTTGGAATGGCGGCCGGGCTCGCGACGATGACCGAGCTCACGCCCGACGTCTATGAGGAGCTCAATCGGAAAGGCGAGCGCGTCGCCGAGCTCCTCGCCGAGGTGTTCGCCTCCCACCACGTCCCGGTGCAGGTGAATTCGGCTGGCTCGATGTTCGCGCTGCATTTCACGGACCGGCCGGTGGTCGACTACAGAGGCGTTGCCGGCGCGAACAAGAAGCGAACCCGAGATTTCTTCCTTGGGCTTGTGAACCACGGCGTGCTGATGGCGCCGCGTGGGATGGGTGCGCTTTCGACGCCGATGGCCGAGCACGACATCCAGCAGTTCATCGACGCCGTCGATACAGTCGTCGCCGAGCTGCGCCCGCGTTGGGACAAGGACTCGGCTTAGCCGGATGATCGTCCGGCGCGTGGTCCCCCTGTTGCTCATTGCCGCCGTGCTGGCGGGGTGTTCCGCGACACCCTCGCCCCGCGCGGCTTCGCCAACCACATCAGGCCTGACGCTGGACGAGGAGATCGGCCGCGTGATGATGGTCGGGTTCGAAGGTCCCCTGACCGACTCGGTCCTCGCGGACTGGAAGGAGCGCCAGTTCGGCGGCCTCCTGATCGTCAACCTCAACCGCAACGCCTCGTCCGACGCCGGCATGAGCACGCTGATCGCCACGCTTCGCGGCGCTTCGCGCCACCGGCTGATCGCCGCCACCGACCAGGAAGGCGGAGCCGTCTGCCTCGCCGCCGCCTCGGTTCCGTGCACGCCCATGCCGGTCGGCGAACCGGACACCACGAGGATGGCGGGCGCGCTGCGCGCGCTCGGCTTCGACCTCGACCTCGGACCCGTGTCAGACGTCTGCTCCGGCCCATCTTCGATCATGTGGGGTCGGTGCTATGGCACGACGCCGGATGCCGTCGCACCAGCGGTTGGGGCGGTGGTCGATGGAATTCACGCCGCGCACCTGCTCTCCGCGGCCAAGCATTTCCCGGGCCACGGCGACACCGCCGTCAGCTCGGAGACGCAATTGCCGAGGATCGATGAGAGCCTGGCCACCTTGCAGTCGCGCAGCCTGCCGCCGTTCCAGGCTGCAATCGCGCACGGAACCGACTTCGTCCTGCTCGGGCATCTGTTTTATCCGGCGATCGACGGACAGAGGTCGGCCGACCTCTCGCCGGCGACGATGGCCATGCTGAGAACCCAGCTCGGCTTCAAGGGGGCGATCATCTCGGACGACATGGAGATGGGCGCCATCGCTCCGAGCACGGCGACCCCGGAAGCCGCGGTCGAGTTTTTGATGGCGGGCGGCGACATGGTCATGGTCGCCCACGACCTGCCGGTCGCGGACGCGACGTTCGACGCGGTCAGGTCTGCCGTCGAGTCCGGCCGCCTGCCGCGAGCACGCCTCGACGAGGCGGTGGCGAGACTCGCCGCCCTCACCGCGCCGTAGCGCCGCCCGGCGGCGCAATACTTTGCAGTCAATGATCTCGCGGCGCCTGGCGGTGGCAAGAGGTGACGAGCCCGCCGACCTCGTGCTCACGGGCGGCAAGGTGTTCTCGGTGTTCACCCGCGAATGGATCGACGCGGACGTCGCGATCGCCGAGGGATTCGTGGCGGGTCTGGGGACCTATCGCGGACGCCAGCAGCTGGACGCGCGCGGCGCGTACGTCGTGCCCGGGTTCATCGACGCTCATGTGCACATCGAGTCCTCCAAGCTCATGGTCGACCAGTTCTCACGCGCCGTGCTGCCCCACGGCACTACGGCGGTCGTGGCCGATCCGCACGAGATCGCCAACGTGCTCGGCACCGATGGCGTGCACTGGCTGCTCGATGCGTGCGATCGCCTGCCGCTCGATGTCTTCGTCATGGCGCCGTCCACCGTTCCCGCATCGCCGCTCGAATCGCCTCGCCGCGCGCTCACCGAGGGCGACCTGGCGGGACTCCTGCGGCGCCATCGGACGATCGGGGTGGCCGAGATGATGAACTTTCCCGGCGTCATCGCGGGGCAGCGGAGTGAGCTTGCCAAGCTGGACACCGGACTCACCACGCACGTCGATGGCCATGCACCTGGGGTGCGCGGACATGAGCTCAACGCCTACGTCGCGGCAGGCATCGCCTCAGACCACGAGTGCTCCACCTACGCCGAAGCCCTGGAAAAGCGGCGGCTCGGAATGTGGATCATGCTCCGCGAGGGATCAGCGGCTCGCAACCTCGTCGACCTGCTTCCGCTGGTCCTCGAGCACGGGCCCGAGCGATGCATGTTCTGCACCGACGACAGGGAGCCGGTTTTCCTCGTCGACGAAGGGCATATCGACCAGATGCTGCGCGTCGCGGTGGCACACGGCGTCCGGCCCGAGGACGCGCTCGTGATGGCAACGCTCCACCCGGCGCAGTACCACGGCCTTCCCCACCTCGGCGCGATCGCACCTGGCTATCAAGCCGACATCGTGGTGCTGGAGGATCTCAGCACCTTCAAGCCGCGGGTGGTGCTGAAACGGGGTGCCGAACCCATGCATCAGGCGATCGAGATCCCCGAATGGGTGCGGCAGACGGTGAACGTCGGCGCTCTTGCCGAAACGACCTTCGCGGTACGCGGCCCGGCGCGGCACATCCGCGTCATGCGAGTGGTCCCCGGCCAGCTCGTGACCGGCAGCGAGATCGTGGAACCAACCGCTCAGGACGGCCTTGTGGTGGCCGACCCCGCGCGCGACCTGGTCAAGATCGCGGTCGTCGAACGCCACCACGCGACTGGGCGCGTCGGCATCGGATTCGCCACCAACGTAGGGTTGAAGAGGGGCGCGTTTGCCTCGACCGTCGCGCACGACGCGCACAACATCGTGGTGCTCGGCGTTGACGACGCGGACATGCTGCTGTGCGTGCGCAGGCTCGCCGAGCTCGGTGGCGGGATCGTCGTGGTCGAGGGCGGGGAGGTGAAGGGAGAGCTGGCGCTGCCGGTTGCCGGCCTGATGAGCGACGCGCCGCTCGGCGTCGTGCACGAGCAGATGCTCGGCATGGAGAAGGTCCTTCGCCAAGACGGCGTGACGTGGGAGGCGCCGTTCATGTGCCTCAGCTTTCTCGCCCTCTCGGTGATCCCGGAATTGAAGATCACCGATCGGGGGCTGGTCGACGTCAACCGGTTCGAGCTCGTGCCGCTGGAGGTGGATTAGTGGCGCGCTACGTGGTCCGTGTGCGGCGCGGTGGGCCGTGGGACTTCGCTCGCGACATGCGCGAACAGGCAGGGTGGGATGAGCACGCCGCCTTCATGGACCGGCTCTTTGAGGAGGGATTCGTCCTCCAGGTTGGACCGCTGGAGGGCGATCGCGAGACCTTGTGGATCGTCGAGGCGGAGTCCGATGCGGTCATCCGCCGGCGCATGGCTGAAGACCCATGGTCCGCCAACGGGATGCTGCGGCCGATTCGAATCGAGCGTTGGACCATCGTGATGGACGCGTTGAAGCGGAGCACGCCCACGGGTCGCGAGGGCTAACCCCTCAAGGTCACAGCCATCCTTCGCGGGTGGCCCGACTTGCTAGCTCGGTGCGGTTGCCTGTACCCGTCTTTTCGAGGATGCGGCGGACATGGAACTTGATCGTGTTGGCGCTCCGATGCAGCCGTTCGGAGATCTCGCCATTGGTGAACCCCTCCACGATCAGACGCAGCATCTCGGCCTCCAGTTCGCTCAGCTCCGGTTGTGGCGCACCCGTGGCCCGGCGTCCGGCGTCTGACGGCGCGGTGAGGACCGCGTAGTCGATCGCGACCCCAGACAGGTCACCAAGCATGCCGAAGAAATCGAGCCAATCCTGGTCCCAATCGACCAACGAGCGGTTGTAGATCTCGAGCATGCCCAGGAGCCTGTTCCGGGCGTGGAGAGGCACGCGGAGAACTGTCTGGAAGCCCTCGCGCGCGAACAGAGACCGGCGTGGATTCCGGCCGGCTCGATCGAGGTCCGCCAGATGGTCGAGGTGGGGCCGCGCAGTCGCCTGGGCCGGGATGTCGGCGTCGACCGACAGTCGATATTCGGGGGGTGAAGGCGACCGGAAGCCCGCGCTGGCTGCGACGACCAGCTCCGTGCCGGACTCGGTCACAAGGAGGATGTCAGCCGCGTCGACGGCAAGTCGCGCGGTGACCTGCTCCACGATCACCCTAAGCGTGAGCCGAAGGTCCTGGCCGTATCTGTTGGCCAGCGCGATCGCCCGCATCAGGTCCATGCGCTCGAGCCGGTCGTGGGTGCCTGCCACGAGCCGGGCGTGCTCCACCGACAGCGCGATGCGATCCGCTATTGCCTGCACCCACGCCACGTCGGCCTCGACCAGGAGGGGGTCGCGGCGCCAGTCCAGCATCCCCAACGTCCCGATCGTTGCGCCGCCGACTTGCATGGGAACCATCAAAACGCCCACCGTCTCGACCTCGACGGGCGGCGGACTGGCCTGGATGAAAGCCCGGCCTTGTTCGGAAAGCATCTTGACGAATTCGTCGTACCGCACGCCGGGGTTGAAGATCGCGTTCCCCGACTCGATGACCTGCTGCGAGAGCCCGGCCGTCGGCGTGCGGCCATGCTCGAAAAGCGCGGCCACGTACGTGTGGATGTAGTCGGCCACCGCCGGCGCGTCGACGTCCGCCGCCACGACCCGAGAGGTGCCCGGGTCGGGGTTCATGATGACCGCCACCCAGGTGGCCTTCCTGATCCGGCTCAGGCTCGAGGTCGCGGTCGCAAGGATGGCGGGGACGTCAAGGGCTGCCGCGCCGAGGGCGCGGCTGACCGCGGCGAGCCGTTCGCCCCCCGAGTTCGAATCGAATTCCACGTCTGCGACCCTGATCGGGTTCATCGCTCGTTGCAGTGACTAAGGACATGCATCGCGTCGACTTTGGTCACACGCCCGCCGCTCGAATCAGGGCATCAGGGTCCAGCACGGTTATCCCTTCGGCGTTCGTGGCGACGACGCCTTCTCTGCGGAGCTGGCCCAACGCGCGTGACACCACCTCGCGCACCGAGCCCGTCGCATCCGCGAGGGACTGTTGGGTCACGTCGATCTGGAGCCCGGCGCGCAGCGGCCCGCGCCTCTTCGCTCGCTCTACGAGATCCATCGCCACCCGCGTGCGCACGCTCATGAAAGCGTGGGCCGCCAGGGCGCGGTAGGCCAGACGAAGCCGAGTCACAAGCTCGTCGATCAGCGCCCCCGCAAGATCCCTCCGGCGGTCGCTGATGGCCATAAGGCGGTCTCTGTCCAGGTGGAGGAGGACGCCCGGCTCGAGGAGCTCGATGTGCGATGAGACGTTCGACTGCTCCGCGATCGCGGTGCCGACCAGGTCCCCCGGGAGGAGATACCGGATCGTCAGCTGCCGTCCGTCAAGAGCAGAGAGGAAATAGCGGAGAGAGCCGGACACGACCAGTGCGGGCCCGGATTCTTCGCGCGACGAGGAGATGACGGTTCCAGCCGGGTACGACGCCAATCGCCCGGATCGGAGCACCTCCTCCACCAGGTCCGGAACCAGGCGGGCCAGGAAGCCGCGGCCGGCGATGTCGGAGAGCCGGGCGCCATTGAAATCGATCTCGCTGCGTCCGCGTCGAGCGGACGTCCCCTTTGCCAACTATTCACTTCCTTTTGCTGGATGCCTAAAGCTATCATTCAATGTATCTCTATGGTAGATACAAAGACAGCCTGGCTCAGCACACGGCAGGCCGCGGAGCGCCTGGGGGTGAGCGAAGCTTCGGTCCGCCGCTGGAGCGACCGCGGCGTGCTGCCCGTCCAGCGCGTTGGCAAGCGCCGGGAGCGGCGGTTCAAGGCCGAGCACCTCGACCTGACTCCCCGTGAGGTTCGGGCAGGCGCGCCCCCGGCCCGGTCCGACAAGGCCCAGGTCTGGCTAGGCGGCCAGGCGTTCGACGTACCCCTCCACCTCGCCGCCTTTTACGACTCCGACGCCGGCCGCGTGCGTTTGACGGCGCCATTCCTGGCCGACGGCATCCGCGCCGGTCAGCCCTGCTTTCTTCTGGCTCAGGGTGAAGAGCTGGACAGCTACATGGTGGCGCTGGACCAGATGCCCGGCGTGGACGTTGACGCAAGCCTCGCCTCAGGAGTGCTGGTCGTAGCCGGTGCGCCAGGCCACACCGCTGCCGCGGCTCTCGACTACTGGGAGAAAACCCTGTGGTCGGCCATGGATCGGCACGTGCCCCTGGTCCGCGCCGTCGGAGAGATGGTGTCGGAGCGAGACAACTTCGAGTCCGAGCAGGAGATGCTTGCCTACGAGGTTGCTTTCAACACGACGGCAAGGCGCTTTCCGTGCGCTGTCATCTGCCAGTACGACGCGAGGAAGTTCTCGGGCCCGGCGATCCTCTCTGCCTTCCGCGCCCATCCGGACATGCTCGGCGTCTCACTCAACCTGCTGCTTAAATAGGCGGCTAGACCGTCGGTTCGCCCAAGCCGCCATCGGACACGGCGACCGTCTCCTCCTCGCCGGGCCACGGAGGGACCGTGAAGCAGAGGAAGCGCAATTCCTCTTCACCGCCAGCTCGGAACTGGAAAGCCCAACCGGTCGGGATGACGACGACATCACCCTTGGCGACGCTTCGCATCTCACCGCTCGATGTTTCGGGCGAGCGCAGCCAGACCTCGCCTGAGCCGCCGAGGAAGTACCAGACCTCTTCGACGGTTTGATGCCGGACCGGGCGGCTCGTGCCGCCCGGCCTCAGAACTATTTCCACCAGACTCGCCCGGCTGGCGTCGAGGACCCGGAAGTAGACCTCAGATCCATCCGGCGCGAATGCATCGGGCAACGGTTACATCATGGGTAGCTGACCACCGGGACCACCGCGTCGGGGTTGGCGATGGTCGACGATCCACCCGTCTCATTGACGACATGCAGGATGCCGCCCTTGCCGTGCACCTTGTCGAGGAAGATCGTCAGCAAGTCGTGCAGGCTCCCGGCTGGAAGCGAGTCCGGCACTTCGAAGGCACGCTCCGCGAAGATGTCCTGCCCCTGGTTGAAGAAGCTGTAGCTGCCCATCCCGTATCCGGAGAAGCTGGTCACGTTGTCGGCGACTTTGAACGCCGCGTAACCGTCGACGCCCGATGCCTCCATCCACGCGTCCTGGCTCGGCACGTCATAGGGCATCTCGTTCTGGAAGAAGACGTCCGTGCCGCCGTTGCCGTTCCAGATCACCTCGTATTTCTGGAAGTGCTCGACGAACAGGCCATAGGCGGTCACGTTGTCGCCATTGACGATGACGCCTGTGTCCGCTCTGTTGACGGTCCATCCGACGCCACTGCCGTGGTCGGCCCGCCACGCCCAGATGTCATCGAGGATCACGTTGCTGCTGTTGACGATGAGCGCCGTCGTCGCCTTACCAAGCCCTGCGCCACCGATGCGGAAGAAAACGTCCGAGAGCACCGACGGGTCGGAGGAGTCACCGGGCTCATGTCCGCTTCCCACCTTCAGCAGCGACTGAGAGCTCCGCGCTCCCGCATCGAAGATCAGGCCGGACACAAGATCGCCTCGTGCATTGACAGCTCTCATGGCAACGTTGCCGTTGTCCGGAACCAGGGTTGGGAATCCGAGACCGAGTACGACTGTGTCGGGATGCATGACCTCGATGGTCTGGTCAAGGTGATAGACGCCTGGGGTCAGGATCAGGTTCTTGCCGGAAGCCAGCGCCGACGTGATCCTGGCTGCGGAGTCAGACGGATTCGCGATGAAGAAGGAGCTGATGGGGAGCGATGTTCCGGGCGTTTCCCCGGCGCCCCATGTCGTACCGGAGGAGTTGTGCTGGACCGCGGGCACAAAGACGTTGTAGCTGCCGCTCGCGTCCAGATAAAGGTACGGCGCCTCACGAGTCACCGGGCTGGTGGTCAGTGTCGTGTACGGGCCACCACATGAGCTGTTGGCGGGAAAGCACTGCGCCGGAGCGCCGATCACGCCCGAGAAAACCTGGTTCCAGACCCCGTTTGTCCAGCCGTCCAGCCTGCTGTTCCTCGTGAACCACTGCTGCTGCGAACCGTTGACGATCGTGCTGCCGTCAAACGCGGAGTCGGCGATGAACCCGCCGCTTGCGAACGATGGACCGGTGCAGTAGTCCATCAGCGTTGCAAATCCGTTCACGTGGACGCGGCGCATCGGCGCCGCCTGAGACACCGGCCAGAACTCACCGGAGTAGCAGCCAAACCCTGGAGTGTTGACGTTGATGGTCAGGTTGGAGAGGGAACGCCAGAAGTTCACCAGGGCGGTGCAGCCATTGGCGTCGCACTGATTGCGCGCGAACACCGAGCCGTTGATCACCACGTCACCCGGCGACTGACCAAGTCCGGCGACCGACGTGTAGTAGCCGACCTGAAAGTTCAGGGGATGCTGTGCTGTGCCATAAGTTCCGGGCTCGAACAGAATTGCGTCACGCCGCGAGCCGAACTGGTCGTTGACCTGCGCGTCAGCGATCGCGTTGACCTGCGACTGGATCGTCGCCTGGTCCATGCCGGAATTGAAGATGTGGACGTTCGGCCCGAAGTTCGGTGCGCTCGGATCGTCCGCGACGGCCGTGAGCGCCGTGGTTGTCGCGGCTGACGCGAGCGCCAACAGGCCTGCCATGAATAACGCACGAAGACTGCGCAATCTCATCTCGTTCTTCTCCCCCTGGCTGAATCCACCGGCAGCCGAAAACTCCCCCGCCGCTATTTCATTTGCAGCACCACCTTTGTTTGCAACCTCAGGTCTCGCGACGACCGTCCGGCGTGGACCGTGTACACGCCTGGCCGCGACACCCACTTGTGGAGGAGCTCATCGAAACGCGCGAATGCGCGGGCCGGCACCACGAGTCGCGCGACAGCCGCCTCGCCAGGCTCCGCCGCGATGGTCGCGAAGGCGGCGAGGGTGCGAACCGGGACGTTCGGATCATCGTCCGCGCCATCGAGATAGAACTGCACGACCTCGCGGCCGGCGCGCCGGCCTGAGTTGCGAACCTTTACCGTCAGCTCGACGTCTTGACCCGCCGCGATCGACGATTCCGCGGGCTCGATCGATTCATAGGTCCAGTCCGTGTAGCCGTTGCCATGACCGAAGCAGAAGAGCGGATCTGTCCCGTTTCGGTCATAACCCCGATACCCGACCAGGAGGCCCTCGGCGTAGACGAGGCTGCCGGCTTCGGGGTGTGCTCGAAGGACCGGTGAATCCGCCTCTCGCCTCGGCAGCGAAACCGGCAGTCTGCCACCTGGCTCGGTGTCCCCGGTCAACACCTCGGCGAGCGCCTCGCCGAACGCCTGGCCGGGGAACCAGACCTGGAGAATCGCGGCGACCTCATCGGCCCATGGCATAAGCACCGGCATGCCCGAGTTGACGACGACGACCGTGTTCGGGTTTGCCGCCGCGACCCGCCGGACCAGCTCGTCCTGCCGGCCGGGAAGGGCCATCGTCTCGCGGTCATATCCCTCGCTCTCGGTCCCGTCCGCGGAACCGACTACCACCACGGCCACCTCGGAGGCAGCGGCGGCCTGGGCGGCCTGCTCGATCAGGTGGTCGTCCTGGAAGTGGGGCGCGATGCCAAGCCGCATCGTGACAAACCGCCCCTCGGGGCGATAGTCGACCTGCACCTCGACCTCGTGGCCCGCCCGCAGCTGCATCGGAACCCGCAGCTCGGGCGGACGTGACAGGGCTTCCACCACGTCTCGCGGCGGGAGGCTGGTCGACTCGGCGATGACTGTGCCCCCGACGGCGATGCTCGTGTGGCCCACGCCGGCCGCCCCGATCACGTGCGGGCCATCGACCTCCGCGCGAAAGCGGGCTCGCATCATCACCTCGGCGCCGGCCTGATGCACGGCTTCGGGCAGGCCGTCCCACCACGTGACCACGCTCGTGGGAAACGGAGCGTCGTGCAGCACGCTTCCGTCGGCGCTGCGGATCACGAGGTGCACGCCCGCCTTTCCGGTGGTCGGATCGTGCAGTGTGCCCTCGCCCGGCACGGCGATCGTGGCGCTGGTGACGCACCCCTGGTGCACGCTGACGTGGGCGTCGATCGCGTCGCGCAGCGCGTCCGCGATGCTCGGGCGGTTGACCGGCAGCACGCGAACGCTGCCACCGCCTTGCGTTTGGGGATCGATCGAGTTGGGCCCGATCAGGGCGAGCCGCTCGACGCTCCCCGCCGGCAACGGGAGCACCCCGCGGTCGTTTTTCAGAAGAACGAAGGAGCGGGCGGCCGCCTCCCGCAGCAGTCCCGGATCGATGAGGGCCGAGTGCGGTGATGCAACATGGCTGGCGCCTTCCCCGTCGGCCGCGC
>WNGL01010218.1_pt1 | contig 21266 bp, 23 predicted proteins | sample 5400591 | NCBI WGS metagenome assembly WNGL01 (sample SAMN13153377, study PRJNA577476) | soil metagenome | isolation source: 80 cm soil or saprolite under Garry oak tree replicate 1 | place: USA:California | collected 2016-06-15 | reverse complement strand
GCCTTTGTTTATTCCACCTATCTCGGCGGGAGCTTCAGCGACTTCGCGAATGGCATAGCGGTCGACGGCAGCGACAATGCTTACGTCACCGGCGAGACGCTTTCGACTGACTTTCGGACAACAGCCGGAGCTTTTCAAACAACTTGCGGAACTGACGCGAACTGCAACGCGGCTGGCGGCGCAGTTTTCAGCGATGCCTTCGTCACTAGAATCAATGCGAACGGCGTCGGGTTGCAGTATTCCACATACCTGGGCGGCAGTTCGGATGATACGGGCATCGCGATCGCTGTCGACAGCTCAGGAAGTGCCTACGTGACTGGCGAGACCACCGATACCAACACAAGCGTGGCCACCGGCGACTTCCCAGTAACCACCGGGGCTTTTCAGCCCAGCTACGGTAATGGGTCTGCTGCGGCGGGATCGAATGCTTTCGTCACCAAGCTCAACGCTGCCGGTTCGGGGTTGGTGTATTCCACATACCTCGGCGGAAGCACTGCCGATGTAGCGGTAGGGATATCGCTCGATCCTTCAAACAACGCCTACGTCACTGGCACAACCCTGTCCATGGATTTCCCGGTCGTTAAGCCGTTCCAAAATGCATTGAGTGGAGCTAGTGGAGGCGCGGACGCCTTCATCACAGAAGTCAACACGAGTGGGGCCGGTTTGGTCTACTCAAGCTATCTTGGAGGCGACGGGGACGAGAACTATGACGCTAGCACCGGTTCGTTCTTCGGCGGCGGCATCGCCGTGGATCCCTCTGGTAACGCGCATCTGACGGGATCCACAACATCGACGTCTGGCTTAGCCACGACCGGAGCGCTGCAGGCAAGTTATGGCGGCGATCCGTTCGATGCCTTCGCCGCCGAGGTTCCCTCAGCCGCCTCGGTCGACTTTACGATCACGGCAAACGCTGACTTAGGCGCCGTCAATCCCGGTAGCTCCGCCAGTTCCACGATCACCGTCGCCGGAGAGAACGGCTACAGCCAAACGGTAAATCTGTCCTGTACCGTTTCCGGAGGCGGAACACCCGCACCCACATGCTCGTTCAGTGCAAACTCTGTGGCCGGAGGCTCTGGCACCTCAACGCTTACGGTAGCAACGACCGGGCCCACCGGAGCCTTGTTCCACAGATCGAATATCTTCTACGCAATGTTTCTGCCTCTCTCGGGGTTGGCGTTGATCGGTACGGGCTTCGGCTGCGCAAACTCGCGACGTAGGAAAGTGCTGGGTTTCTTGATGCTCTATGCCATTCTGGCCGGGGTGCTGCTCCTGCCTGCGTGCGGCGGCAGCAGCAGCCACACTACTGGCGGGGGTGGAACCCCAGCTGGAACCTACACCATTACCGTCACGGGAACCGATGGAACATTAAGTCACTCCGTGGCGCCGCCCCTAACCCTGACTGTCAACTAACTGCATCACGTATCATCGCGACCGTCTCCACCGGGGAGACGGTCGCAGTCTTTAATCCGCGGACAATCTGGGGAACGGACGCTTCTACCGGACTGGCGTTCGACGCAACGGTAGTCTAAGATTCTCACTGGCGATGGCGCGAGTGGGGCTCGCATATCCTCGACAGACGAGAGCACCTTGGGCAGCCCCTCTGCTCCGCGAATCGAACCACATTAATCGAAAAGAATCCAATCAATCTGCTCATGCTTAATTCCAGGCACGCTGCGCGGCACATCGTCACAGTTCTATTTTTCGTCATCACAGTCGTGGTCATGGTTCCGCGCGCGTACGGGCAAGCGAATTTCACGCTGGCAGCATCGGCGGCTCACCCCTCCGCGGTAGACCCGGGCGGATCTTCGATTTCGACGGTAGCGGTCGGTGCCATCAACAACGTCTCCAGTGGTTCGGTTGCACTGTCGTGTACGGTCGCGCCGCTCGAAACCAATGGCGCGACGTGCTCCATCCTCAGTTCGGTGACGCCTCCCGCCAGCCCCACCCTGACGATTACAACCACCAGCCTCACTCCCCCGACGCTCTATACCATCACGGTGACGGGTACTGCGGGGACTTCGACCTTGACCGTGCCAGTGAATCTTAGCGTGCTTGCGGTGACTCCTGCGTACACGCTCTCGGACACGACACCCAACCCCAGCAGCGTTCACGCGGGCAGCGCGGCTACGGCGACCGTGACGGCGACGCCTATCAGCGGCTATTCTGGCAGCGTCACCTTTTCCTGCAGCACGATTTCGCCGACGGTCACGCCCGCACCGGTTTGTTCGTTCAATCCCGCAACCGTAACCGTGACCAACAGTGCGGCGGCAAGTTCGACTCTCACAATCTCCACCACTGGCCCGTCGGCAACGAGGCTGCACCGCTCAACCATTTTTCATGCATTGTGGCTGCCGCTTCCCGCACTGGCGCTGATTGGAGCCGGGCTGTCCACGACCAGCAGACTCTGGAAGAAATTGCTGGGTTGGCTGCTGCTGGGCATGATCGTCTCAGAGATCATGGTCACGATCGGCTGCGGTAACAGCACTAGCAGCAGCAGCAGCGTCACCAGCACACCCAAGAACACATATAAGTTTACGGTTTCGGCCATTGATCAAAACAAGGCGGCTCCGAGCAACGGGACACAGTCGATTAGCCTCACGGTGAACTAGTCCTTGTATTTTCACAGTTGCCACCTAGGTTGAAGCCCGGATTCAAGCCGGCTATATACTTCCCTCGCATGCCTTCCTTTCGACATCTCGCGCGTCATGGTTTCGCGTTGCTCTTCGGTGTCTGCATGCTCCACGTTGCACCCGCGTGTGCGGCGCCGGGCAAGGAGAAAGCTCAGATCCCGACGTTGCGCTGGGACGAACAGCAACCAGGGTGCACATTCTCGATCACGCAGGACGGCAAGTATCATTACGGTCTATGGTCGGGCGATGTAGGCGTCACGCTGGCAGTCGATGCACAAGAACTGGCGAAGGTTCGCCGGCGGCACCAGCCTATCTTCGGGGTTCTGCTGACTGTCCGTTACCGCGGACCGGGCTCGCTCGATGTTAGCGATCAGAACATTTCGCTTGAATTTGTAAAACACTTCCATGTCATCCAGACTTCGCTCGATCCGGACGATTTCTCGGCGCGGATCCAGAACGACGCCGACGAACTTGACCACCAAACCATGCGCGAGATTGAAAAACATCCAGAACGCAAAGAGACGAAAGAGGGCTACCTGCGCGCGTTTCAGAAGGATGTGAGCGAACTATTGGAATTCCTTAGCAAGAACAGCCTGCGGCCCGCCGAGCTAAATCCAGGGAATCCCGAGATTAGCGGATGGGTTTTCTTCAATACCAACATCAAGTGGATCAGTGAGTGGAAAAAGCAGGAGGAGTTCGTACTGCGCCTGCCGCTCGGCGAAAAGATTTTTGAATTTCCCTTCCGGCTCCCGCCCAAGCAAGGCGAGTTGTTGCTGCGGCATCGGGAGTGAAGGGAAGCTTCAAGCTTTTGGCTCATGCTCGGCGGTTCGGAGACTTAGCCCTTCAAACTCGAACGCTTTCGGAGTGCTGAACCTGAAGCCCAAAGCCTGAAGCCCGATGCCTGCCCTATGACACTGCCCGACGCGCTTCCGTCTCGATCTCCGCCGCGCGGCGCATCAGAATATCGCGGAGTGACACCAGGCCTTTCAACTCCCGCCCGTCCACAATTGGAAGATGACGGAAGCCAAACTCGCGCATGATGAAGAGGCACTCCTCGACAGTCTCATCCACGGGCACAGCGCGTGGATTCGGGGTCATCACTTCCGACACCGCGGTCGTTCCGGGAGTGCGCCCCACCGCCACCACGCGATTCATAATGTCGCGCTCGGAAAAAATGCCGGCTAGCTCTCCATCGCGAAGCACAGGCAGAGCGCCGAGGTTGTGCTCCATCATGAAGCGCGCCGCCTCCAGCACGGTGTTCCCTGCATTAATGGAATAAACTTTGCGGTCCTTGATGAGGTCGCGGAGGGTCGCCATAGCAAACTCCTTGTTCAACGATTGGGTAGTAATGCGGATGTCCCGCCCGAAATCGAACGGCCCGTGCCGCTTTTCGAGGACGGCAATACTGTACCACACAGCCGTCTCCAGCGGCAGAGTGAGGATCGCTGACAGAAAAGCGCCAGAAACAGAGCCGGCGGCCGATGTGGCCGCCGGTTGACTCGTACGAGGTCACGAATCGCACATCGTCAAAAGCGGATCTGCGGCCCCAAGGTCACGCGTAGATTGTTGTGGCCGCCGTGATCAAAGTAGATATCGTCGCCCGCTTCCAATCGAATGCCAATCGGCCCGGCGAAAGCCTCGACTCCTGCCGCGGGATATAGGGCAAAATCCGTCTTGCCATTATCCAGGCCCACGGTACTCTTGAAACCTGCTGGGGCGTTCTGGTTGTTGATGGTGAAATTGTCAAAGCCCACTTTTCCTGTCACGAAGAAGCGAAATGCCCCCGAGCCGGTTTGGAATTTCGGACCAAAGAATCCATGCAAAGTGCGGAACTGAGTGTTCACCAACTGCGTGGTCACGCCATCAGAGAAATCCTGGGTGAAGTTCCGTTTGAAGTCGTAGGCCATCTCCGCTTCCAACTGTACGTCTCGGTGCAGGTTGAAAGCGGCCCGTCCTCCCACACCGATGAAATTTCGTACAGGAGATGTCTGGCCGAAGCGAAGATAATCAGCGAAGGCGCCGACTTCGATGTGGTCGGAATGCTCTTGCGCCAGCAACATAGGAGCAGCAAAAAATAACGATGCTATGAGGAGGCCCATACAACGTTTCATAATATTTTTCTCCGTCGATCGACTGAATTTCTGCCGACACTTATCCCCTTTCACGGCGGAGAGCGAGCGGGGATACGAGGCAGGACTACGAAACATTTGATGCCCATCACGGCCCGAGAGTTGGTTCGAACGAAAGACCGCAATCAGGGTTTTCCGTCGGAGATAGTGGGTAAAAACGCATGCATGAAATAAGCGCGGCGCGAATTCTGGAGAATCCGCGCCGGCCGAAAGCACTACACAAATGTTTTGTGAACGTTCTTGTGACGCAGCAGCCAATTTCCGGACTGCGAGCGGACTATTGCAGGTGATTCAAGCGGAGTGTGCTCGCGGCTTTATCATCGCCACGCGGCGTCATCGAAACCACCAAGTAGACGTGCTCTCTGTCGACCAAGCCTTCCACACGCAGGAGCATCTTGTCTTTTTCCAAACGAAATTGCGTGCGCTCACCTATCGGCAGCAGCACAGGATGCTTCTCGTCTTTAGGCCGAATACGATAGATCACCCTATCGGTCTGAAGTACATACTCCTGGCAGAGTAGCTCGTGCGTCTTCTTATGTCCGGAGTCGGTCCCCAGCATTTCGCCGGCGACACTTTTCGCGTCTTTTTCGTCCACACCACACGCCACTGAATCCATTTGCAGCAATTTGCCGGTCTGATAAGCCTTAGGCTCTTTGGCGTAAGCCAGGGAGCACAAGATAGCAGCCAATACGATGAGCTTGCGACGCATGATTCCTCCTCGAACTGAGACGAAATGCGGCCCCCGCGGCAGCACCACGGTTTCTCCACTCAAGTATTGTTGTTTAGCGGCGAGGTGATTAGATCACTACGGTCATCGCCCGAAGGTAACCGGGCCGTGGGATTCGACTCTATTGACTCTGCCTCTCTCTAGCGCTCGACCAGCCCTTCAAGTGTCGGGAAAAAAGCCGGGTAGGAGACAGCGGCTGCCTCGGCGCCGCGGATGAGGCTTTCGCCCTCAGCCCGCAACGCAGCCACGGCAAATGCCATGGCGATGCGGTGATCGCCGAATGACTCGAGCTCGGCGCCTCGCAGATTTTGCTGGCCGGGAATCTTCAGCCCGTCTTCGTTCTCTTCTACGTTCGCCCCCATCAGGCGCAGGTTGGCAGCTATGGCGGCGATGCGGTCTGACTCTTTTATCCTCAGCTCCCTTGCATCCCGAACCTCAATCCCCTGCTCCGTATAAGGGGCGATCGCGGCCAGCACCGGAATCTCATCAATCAGCGCCGCTGTATCCGCACCGGCGATGGTCGCGCCCTTAAGCCGTCCACCTTCAACTTGGATTGTGCCCACCATTTCTCCATGCGCCTCATCGAGTTGCGTCATTGAGATTTTTAGCCCCATCTGCATGAGAATGTCGAGCAGGCGCGCACGTGTTGGATTCATCAGCAGACCATCAATCAGCAGGTGTGACCCCGGAAACAGCGCCGCAGCGCACAAGAAAAAGGCCGCGCTCGACAAGTCTCCCGGCACGCGCGCCTCGATACCTCGGAGCGCTTGACCCCCACGGATACGAACCTCATTTCCGCTGCGCGCCACTTCCGCACCAAATGCCCGCAGCGCCAGTTCGCCATGATCGCGGGTCCGAACCGGTTCTTCGATGCGGGTTTCGCCATCCGCCAGCAGACCCGCGAACAAGAGGCATGACTTCACCTGCGCGCTGGCCACCGGCATCTTGTAGTCAATAGCTTTCAGTCCGGCGCCGGTGATGCGGAGCGGTGGCTTTCCACGGTGCGACTCAATCTTAGCGCCCATACCCGTAAGCGGCTTGATTACCCGCTCCATAGGACGGCGGCTAAGCGACGCGTCTCCGACCATCTCGCTCTTGACCTTCTGCGCCGCGACAATGCCACTCAGCATGCGCATGGTTGAGCCCGAATTGCCGCAGTCGAGCGGTTCGGAAGGCGCGGCTAACGAAGGTCCGAGCCCTCGAATCGCGATCACGCTCTCCGCGCCGTCTGTGCGCTCAGCGAACACACCCAGGGATTTCAGACAACGCAGGGTACTGGCACAGTCAGCCCCGGTGGAATAATTCTCCAGCCGGGAGCTTCCATCCGCGATCGCGGCCAGCATGGCGTAGCGGTGCGAGATAGATTTGTCCCCGGGCAGGCGCACGCTGCCGCGCACGGTGCGCGCTGGGCACACGATCGTTTCCGACTTGCTGACCATCCTGAATCAATATAGCGGAAGCATCCGTATGCTGCTGCAGCGCAGCGGTCTTTGCGGTGAGAATTATTGATTGTTGATTTTTGGATGAAAGGCTCAGGGCGCCAAGCTCAAGGGAATCCACAGAATTGGCAGACGGGACCGACGTTGACGGGATAATCGTCGAATGTGGATGGTTGATTCTGAATCGAATAGCAGTCTACACACGAGCAAGACCGCCGAACCCGAGGGGACATTCATTCAACCGTCCAAACTCAACCATGCATAATCCTAAGCCAGCGCCTTGGCTTCGGCCGTGACTTCTCTCAAAATCTCTGCCGGCACTTCCTTCAGCCTTACGCTGAATTCGAACATCGGCGTTTCCGTGCCTCGCCCCCAGCGAGCCACCTCCCAATGCGCCCGTACGAACTTCACGTCGGGATGCGCTGTCAGGTCCAGCAGCATCGGCGATTGCTCGCAATAGAACTTCTGCGGAAACGACATGATCGGCTTCGAACTCCATGTGGTTCCGTCGACTGCGCCATAGACGCTCAGTTCGAGGGACTCCTGTTCGATGATCTTGGTAATCTCCAAGCTCAACAGAAAGACGCGGTTGACAGCGCTACTCACGTCCACCGCCGTGCCATCTCCGTTGGCGTTGACCAAGGTTTTTTCAGGGACTAGGAATGTATCAATCATGGTTTTGGGGATTGTAGCAAAACAAAATAGCCAATGCTTACGAGGAGAACCGCCAGGAGCTTATGACACACCTCGCGGCCTTTTTTTAATTTCAGGCGTCAGACTCCATCGAGGAACTGCCGCAGCAATCTGCCCACTGCTTCGGGCTGTTCCCAAGGCGAGTAATGGCCAGCTTTCGGAAACACTCTCACCTCACTACCCGCAATGTGCCGATGCATCAGTTCCGCTTCGTTCAATCCAGTCAGGATGTCTTCTTCTCCGGTCACGAGCAGCGTAGGTACACTGATGGTCTTCAGCGTATCCACTGAGTCCGGACGCTCGGCCATGCCGCGCTGTACGGCGGCAACGTCGGCGGGCGACATTGCTCGCATCATCTGCAGTGCACCCTCGACCAAGTCCGGACGCGTCTCGCAAGTAGTTTTACCGAGCAGACGCGGGATCATACTTTGGAAGAACGGCTCAGTCCCGCGCTCCATAACGTCTGCCGCGGCTTGTAGGCGTCCAGCTTGAGCTTCAGGGGAATCTGCGGGCGCCTTGGTATTGCAGAGACCCAGCGCAGCCACGCGTCCACGCTGTTGCCGCCAGAATTCGAACAACGCGTAGCCGCCGATCGAAACCCCAACCATCGGCGCGCGGCCTACATCCGCATCGTCCATTACGCGGGCAATGTCGGCCGCATGCTTCGCCATAGAGGCCGGGCCTTCGCCAATATCAGAGTCGCCGTGCCCACGGAGATCAGGCATGATGAGGCGGTATCGCGTGGACAGAGATTGCGCGACCGGCAGCCAAAATTCATGATCAGCGGGAAAGGGATGCAGAAGGACAACCGAAGGCCCATCCCCAAGGATCCGATAAACAATTCCCGCGTCGCCGCTCTTGATTCGCTGCATGCAGCCGATTTAATCACAGAGCGTCGCGAGCTGTCGTCCGAGCGGTCCTAGGAATTCGTCACGCGCTGCGCGCCAACTGGGGCCGTCAGCATAAGCGGCTCTTCCGGCATTACGATCCAGGCTATGGGGTATGACAACAAGCCAATTCCCGTCATCAACGATACGATTAGCCACACCAGCCGGACCACGGTCACGTCGATGTCAAAATACTCGGCGAAGCCGAGACAAACCCCCGCAATCTTGCGTCCCTGGCGAGGCCGCACTAAGCGCTTCCGCGCCACCGACGCTCCCACTCGGACGCCGCAATAGGCACAGACCGCCGCGTCCTCTTGAATCGCTTTTCCGCAATAGTTGCAGTACATAGTTCCGCCGTCTCGCACGACCATTTAGCAGACTATACGTAATTGTAGACCGAAAGCTCCATTCACCTGACTTTACTCGCGATAGGCCTCCCGCATATGCTTCCTTGCCGCTTCTGCCGGAGGTGTGGTGCTGCTCTGTGCCAGCACCGTCCGGTATTTGATCAAAGCCAGATCGCGTTTCTGCATCAAGTCATACATCTCTCCGGCGGCGAGATTCGCCTTCTGCAACGTTTCCGGATCGGGTGCTGGAGCCTCATTCACCAGTTCGTACGCTACTGCCGCCCCGCCATAGTCTTTCTGGCTGCGCAATAATTCACCAAGACCCCACGCAGCCATTTCGTAATGCAGGCTGCCGTATTTCCCCTCGCGCCCGCTCTGCCGCTGCTAATTCATGCATCATCGCGCGAGCCTCAGCGTAGCGCTGCTCGCGCCGCAAGAATAGGCTCAGAACGACTTTGGCATCCACGTTATTTTCGCCGCCACCATTGGCCACATCGCGCAGGTACTGGAGTCCTTTCTCCTTCGATCCGCTCAGCCCGACCATTGCTACCGCCACCTTCACACTCCAGGGAAGGCTCCCCATGACGTAGTTGTGAGTGCCCACGACTAACTTCGCGTCGACGTATTTGGGATCAAGTTCCAGGACGTGTTCGTGATCATGACGCGCGCCCACCGCGTTGCGCAGAGCGGAAAACCATGCCCGCTCGACCAGCCCCGTGTACAGAGCGAATTGCGCCCGAGTTACTCCTCGGGCGTAGAGGGCTTCGACATTGTTGGGATTTACCTTGAGCTGCTGTTCTTCCAGATCCTCGGCCCGGTCCACGAGCCGCTTGATGCGCTCCTTGACCTTTGGATCGGGGGGGTGGTGTACCTGTCCGATGAAGCTGTCGCTCGCATACTCCCCGGTGTTCATGGCCCCCATCTTGTAGAGCTCGCGCATGAGCAGCGACGTGATCAGATGATTGCAGGCAAAAACATCATTCGGATGCTTCTCGACGACCTTCTCAAACTCCTGTGTCGCCCGGTCATAGTCGAGATTGTAGAAGTGTTCTAAAGCGGCGTCGGTAAGCGGATCGTGACTGGAGACCTGGTTATCAGGAGCTGGCGCCCGGGGCGAGTGGAAAACCGGATGCACCGACACAACTGACGGAGAAGACCCGTGTGCGGTGAACTCCGCCCGCACCGCCATTCCGTTCGATATCAAACCCAAAATCGTTGCGCACAACAACATGGTGCTCGAAAGCACCAGATTCTTGGACGTGGTTCTCGCTTGCTTCCCCACTCGTGTTTCTCTAGTCTAACCGAACTGCGCTGCCCCTCGGAACGAACCAAGAACGTAATCCAAAAGGATCTAAACACCTCCAGCGGAACCGCGCACGGAGCCTATAATCTGCGCAGCTGCGAATCGGGTATTCGGCAATGCCACCGGCGGTAACCAGTGCATCTTTACGCAGGGGCGCGCGTAATTATTGCGCGAGGCAGCACAACAAAAGTGGCGAATAATTTGCTAAGTAATTGGTGAAAAAGGTGCTTAGCAGAACAGCGATTTTGGATGTCCGCTTGCCTTCACATTTCAAACGTCCCTAGCATAGGTTTAACGATGTCAGAAGTGATTCATGACGCGCAACAAGAGTTCTGGCGTCCGCCAGCGCCTCTCGAGGGCGCCGGCGGCGTAGCCACTTCAGTCGCAGCGCCTACGATGGCTGAAACGTGTTCGCACTGCGGCACGGAATTTCTGGTGGGCTCTCGCTTTTGTCACGCTTGCGGCGGGCGCCGCGCTCAATTAGCCATCGCCGGAACTGGAGTCCATGCAGGTTCTTCAGATGTCTTGTCAGACGGAATGACGTGGTTGCGGGGAGCGGCACAGGATTTCTCCTTTCCCAGGGTTTCCGCCCCAACTTGGCTTCGCTACTTGCACTTCCACGAAATCAAGCGTTGGGTCGGCTTGCCGACCGCGTCCCTGGTTGCTTTCATGATCGGACTAGGGTGCATCGCTGGAGCCATCTGCGTGAGCTTCATCTACAAGGCGCAGACCTTCGCTGATTGGCAGGCCATTCAATTCTGGCGCATCGAATGGTTGTTGGGCGCTACGGCTTCCTTCGTGGTGGCGATACTCCTAAAGCGATCAACCGACAGGTAAGTCATCGCCCGATTCGGCTCTGCCTTAGCATTCCCTGCCTCACTGCACATCTCGGTGACTACTGCTCACTCCCGAGAGCCCGCAGCTCGCCGCTGCTGGTACATGCGATACAGATGGTGCACCGGCCCCGTGCCCTTACCTAGAGGGTAGGCGTTGGCGATTGCAGATGTGACGTAGGTTTTGGCAAGAAGAGTGGCCTCGGCCAGACCCCGATCAAGTGCCAGATGGCAGGCCATGGACGTGGCAAAAGCACAGCCAGTTCCATGCGTTGAATTGGATCGCTGCCGCTCCGCCTTGAACGCTTCTGTCTCGATCCCTCGCTTGGTGGAATAGCTCAACAGCTCGATGGCCTGATCGAGGTGACCTCCGGTGACCACGACTGCGGAGGAGCCCATTTTATGAAGTTTGGCCGCCGCTGCCTTCATCTCGTCCATGCCAGTTACCTTGATCCCTGTCAGCGCAAACGCTTCATCTGTGTTGGGGGTAAACACGTCCGCCAAGGGGATCAATCTTTCCTGCAGTAATTTTGTCCCCAGGGGATCAAGCAGGGCTATCCCGGAAGACGACTTAAGGATGGGGTCCAGAACCACATTCGGGAGCCTTGCTTTGCCTCCCCGCCGGCCCAGGAAATCTGCTACCGCCTTAACCACTTTCCCGGAGCCCAGCATTCCAATATGCACGGCGGCGATATCGAAATCGGCAACCAGTTCTTCAAGGGTTTCGGTGACCAGATCCGGGTCGCTAGGCTCTACTCGACGGACGCCAGCCGTAGATTGCACTGTCATGGCGGTAATGCAGCCGACTCCGTAACAGCCATGGGCGGCTATGGTCTTAATATCGGCAGTCACGCCGGCCCCAGACGAGGGGTCGAAGCCGGCAATCGTAAGTACGATGGGCGGTTTCTCAGACATGACTTTCAGCTTCGTCCGGAAGAACAATTCCAACCATTGCCCGATCTCCCATGCGGCAGATGACCCTACCGGAAAAAATATTTTCTTTTCTTCTTGGCAACTTTTCCACTAACCTCATATATATCAACTGCTTACGGCGTATTACCACGCAACTCGATGAAAACATTGAGGATGAAATTTCTTCCAAGCCTACGGGCCTCTGGTTATTCACTTTTAAGTAAATAGTTAAGCTCATTGTTATGAGTAATATCCTATCTATATTCCATAATTAACAACAAGTTACGTACGACATCAGTTACTCCAGGATCATCCGACACCCCTTCACTTTCGTGTTGACACCCTCGGTCCCCCCCCCTAGGATTTACAGGATAAGCTCTTGACAACCTAGCTAGGACGACTTTTTGAGATGCGAGGAGAACTGAATGCGAAGACGTTTAGCTCATGGACTGGCAATGGCCTTTTTAGTTGCCAGCCTGGGAGCGGCTCAGGGCCCAAACAACTCGGAGGCGACACCGGCTCGCGCTAGGTCAGTCGAATCCAAGCCCGAAATCCGTAAACAGGCCAGCAAGAAGGCTCCGAATCAAAAGGCTCCGTATCAAGTTGGAACAGCTTCCTGGTATGGCAGCTACTTCGATGGCAAACCAACCGCCAGCGGCGAAGCCTACGACATGCACGATCTGACCGCCGCCCATCCGACGCTTCCCTTGGGAAGTTACGTCCGGGTCACCAATTTACACAACGGCCGGGCTGTAGTGGTCCGCGTCAACGACCGTGGACCTATCGTCCAGGGCCGCATCATCGATCTGTCCTATGGCGCCGCCCGAGTGCTGGAGTTCCAGGAACAAGGGTTGCAACGCGTCCGCCTGGATGTGGTCAAGCGTGGTAACCGTCCCCACGTTGCCCTGCTGCAGACTGTAGCCTACTCCAGACCCGTAGCGGAACTTCCATAAAAACTCTACACTGACAGGGATGCACGCCCAGAAGCCCCACGGCATCCCTGTCAGCAGTATTGTCGCAAGTGACGATCCGCGCCAGCGTCTTATCGTGGCTTTGGATGTTTCCACGGCCGCCGCGGCCCGAAAGATCGTGATGGCCGTGGGCGATGCCGCACTAACCTATAAGGTCGGCATGCAACTCTACACTGCCGAAGGTCCGCAAGTTGTGCGGGATCTGGTGGCTTCCGGCCGGCGGGTTTTTCTCGACCTCAAGTATCACGACATTCCCAGCACCGTAGGAGCGGCTGTTCGCGAAGCCGCACAGTTGGGCGTGAGCATGCTCACGGTGCACGCCGCCGGCGGTGGAAAGATGCTGCGCGTCGCCGTCGAAGCCGCGCGATCTAATCCCCAATTGATGGTGCTGGCCGTCACGGTGCTCACCAGCATAGAGGAGAACGATCTGGACAAAATTGGTATGCGCGGCAACGTTGTGGACAGCGTGTTGCGCTTGGCTACGATCGCCCTTGCTGAGGGCTGTCATGGAGTCATCACCTCCGCCCGTGAAGTCCCGACGCTGCGCGCCAAGCTCGGGGACGATTTCGCCATCGTCGTCCCGGGCGTCCGCCCAGCCGGAAGCGGACATGGCGATCAAGTCCGCGTCGCTACGCCTGCCGAAGCCATCACTGCCGGCGCCAGCTATATCGTTGTGGGACGGCCCATCACCGAAGCCGCCGATCCTGTCGCAGAGGCACGCGCAATCCTAGAGCAGATGGGTCTCTAGACGGGCTGCGGAAAGACTCCCTCACATTTGGATAGGAAAGACGCGACTCCGGACCCTCTGTAAGTTATGTTGGTGATACGCAAGTGAAGACATCTCTCACCCTTTCACCCGACGTGCTTTCCGCTATTGATCGTCTAGCCGGATCGAAGCATTCCCGCCCCGCCTTCATCAAGGCCACCCTCCATCGCTACGGGATCGCTGAACACTGCGGCTGAAGACGTGCTTCGCTACCAGCACTTCGAAGACCAGCGAGAACCTGCGATGAAACCGGAGGGCATCTACCGCGTCTACCGGAGCGAGCGTGCGCAAAGCACAGCTTGCGCAATTCGTGGGATCGCTTTCGTGGTCGAGGTTAACTGAATTGGATCGCGCACTAAAGACGGCGCTGGAACTCGAATAGGAAAATGATGGTAGAACAGATTCGCTTGACGGAAGTCACGAAACCCCAAAGGCCGAAGTCCTCGTTACAGCTTCTCGAAGAACTCGCAGGCCGAGCACGAAATGTAAATCCCGCCCGGGACGCCGCGCTCGCGGTCCTTAACCCGTTTCACGATACGCGTAGCCTTGCCGCACTTCGGGCAATCCGTGCTCTTGGTGGTGTCCATGACCTTCTTGCGGTCCGCTGTCTTTGCAATCTTTCCCATGGCTGCCATTGATTCGCTGCTCCTGACAAAAATCTCCCGCCGGCCGCGGCCCCGGGACGTTTAAGGTTGTAGCTGGTTGCTCTGATAGGATGTACTGCCTATGACTCAGCGCTTTAAGTTTACATGAAGCTTCAGCCGCTTGTCGCGCACCCTGTTTCGTTGGCAGGAGGACTCGCATCCATTTTCCGCCCTGATCCCCGACTTTTTTTTCTTTAGAGGCAAGCTGTCCGGCATAGACGCGACCTTGAAGGCTTGCATATCGAGCAGCCGTTCGCTAAGGGCCGCCAGCGCTTACGAAAACCGCACCTTCACATCTGGCCCCTTCTCGAGGTGGATGCTTTCCACGAAGCGCACCTTGCCCGTACGCAGTGTCAGGATCACGGACGAGGTCCGCGTGCCTTCGCCGAAAAACCGTACACCCTTCATCAGCGCGCCGTCGGTGACGCCAGTCGCGGCAAAGATGAGCTGCCTGCCTGGCGCAAGGTCTTCGGCTTCGTATATGCGATTCTTGTCCTTGATGCCCATCTTGGCGATGCGCTCCTCATGCTCGGGCTTGATGACAAGCCGCCCCAGCATGTAGCCGTTAAGGCAGCGGATGGCGGCCGCAGTGATCACACCTTCCGGAGCCCCGCCAGATCCCATCACAGCATGCACGCCAGTGCCGATGACCGCCGCGGCAATTCCAGCCGAGAGGTCGCCGTCGCCGATCAATCGAATGCGCGCGCCGGCGGCGCGAATGTCGGCAATCAGCTTTTCGTGGCGGGGGCGGTCGAGCACGATGACGACGAGATCTTCCACGTCGCGCTCCAGCCTCTTGGCTATATTCTTCAGGTTGTCGGCAACGGGAGCGTCGAGTTCGACAGCATTCTTGCACGACGGCCCAACGACAATTTTTTCCATGTAACAATCGGGGGCATTGAGCAATCCGCCGCGCTCGGAAGCAGCCAGCACGGTGATCGCCCCGGGTGCTCCGGTGGCGCAGAGATTCGTGCCTTCAAGCGGATCGACCGCGATGTCGACTTCTGGAACCTCGGTGCCATCGGGAAATTCGGCTCCGACTTTCTCGCCGATGTAGAGCATGGGCGCTTTATCGCGCTCGCCCTCGCCAATAACGATAGTGCCGCGCATCGGAATCGTGTCCATGGTGCGCCGCATCGCTTCAGTGGCCACCTGGTCGGAGAATTTGCGTTCGCCCTGACCCATGGTGCGCGCGGAAGCGATAGCAGCTACCTCAACCACCCGCAAGAATCGCGACGCCAGGTCGCTTTCAATGTTTTCGCCGAAACTGCGAGCCTTGCCTTCCGGGCGGAGCTGGGTTGCCATGCGAACCTCCAATCGATGCCGGCGGAATGGATATCCGCCGAGAGCACCGCGCATCATCCTCCATTGCGGGGGGTGTGGTCAAGAGGGACGAGACCATAGATTAATGGCAATCTTGGTTAGGGATTGCTCTCGATGGACTTCAACCAACGAGGCAGATCAGCGGAAACTCGGAGGTCTCGGCGATTCAACGGTTCCTAGAATGCATCAATCCCAGTGACGCTCTGGCCAATGATCAGTGAGTGCACATCGTGTGTGCCTTCGTAGGTTTTCACCGATTCCAGGTTCATCATGTGGCGCATGATGGGATAGTCGTCGGCGACACCGTTGGCGCCGAGGATGTCCCGCGATAGACGGGCGCACTCGAGTGCCATCCAGACGTTATTGCGCTTCGCCATCGAGATGTGCTGGTGCTCGACCTTGCCGGCGTCTTTGAGTCGGCCGACCTGCAGCACAAGGAGCTGTGCCTTGGTGATCTCGCTGATCATCCAGGTGAGTTTGTCCTGCACGAGCTGGTGCGAGGCGATGGGTTGGTCGCGCCACTGCTTACGCAGCAGCGAATACTGCAGTGCGCAGTCATAGCACGCCATGGCTGCGCCCAGCGCTCCCCAGGCGATGCCGTAGCGGGCCTGATTCAGGCACATCAATGGAGATTTCAGGCCGCCGGTCTTGGGCAACAGATTCGACTCAGGGATGTGAACATCTTGCAGCGAGAGCCCTGACGTGACTGACGCACGCAGCGACCACTTGCCGTGGATGTCGTCGGCTTTGAATCCGGGACGGTCGGTCTCGACCAGGAAGCCACGAATCTTGTCGTCTTCGTCTCCGACCTTCGCCCAAATCACGGCCACGTCGGCAATCGTGCCGGAGGTGATCCACATCTTCTCGCCGTTGAGCACGTACTGTTTGCCGACTTTGCGGGCACGGGTACGCATGCCGCCGGGGTTGGAGCCGAAATCCGGCTCGGTTAGGCCGAAGCAGCCCAGCTTTTCGCCCTTCTGCATGGCCGGCAGCCAAGTTCGCTTCTGCTCTTCGCTGCCAAACTCATAGATGGGATACATCACCAGCCCCGACTGCACACTGACAAAGCTGCGCACGCCACTGTCTCCACGTTCGAGTTCCTGTGTCATCAGGCCGTACTCAACGTTTCCCATTCCGGCGCAACCATAACCTTTTAACGAAGCGCCAAAAAAACCTAGGTCAGCCATTGGCTTGACCAGCTCGCGGGGAAAGCGTCCGGCACGGTTGCACTCTTCGATGATGGGGATGAGGTTGTCTTCAATGAACTGACGCGTGGTTTCGCGGACTAAACGTTCTTCGTCGGTGAGTAGTGAGTCGTACTGAATGAAATCTACCCCGCGAAATTTAATGGCAGGCATGAACGTCTCCCGTGATCAGAAAGTAGGCCGAGTGCACCAGCTCGCAAAAGGTTTGCCGCAGGATGGAGCGCCTGCTGGAGGGCAAACATATGACAGTAGCAAGCGCAGGGAAACAACGTCAAACCATCAGACCACGTCCATCAGACCACGATCAGCAAGAGACCGTCCATGCCTACCCGTGCCAATAAGTCCAGTATGCATTTCAAGACCATGGTGCAGGCCGATGTCCCGCAAGGCCGAAACGGTAAGCACAAACAGGTTGTGACTACGATTCTGAATGATCTTGATCAATTGGAGGATGGGACTGCGATCAAAGTCCCACTGGCGGCGCTACCGGAAAAGAAAGAGAATGTTCGTTCGGCGCTGAATCGGGCCACCCGGAAAGCTGGACGTAGGGTTGCGACCGCCACGATGCGACGTACTTGTACGTCTGGAATGCAGGTAAGTGATGGCGGTGGCTGGTGCTCCGCTGTCGAGCGGGAGAAGCACTGCCGGGACTATTCGAATGTCCGCATCCAGCGGGAAAAGCGCGACAGTTCGCGCTATCCATCGCTATTTCAGGTACTCCGAGTCTTTCTTCAAGTCCTCAGGAATTTCCGGGAATGGCGGGAATTCCTGCGAGTATCCTTTGAGCAGGTTTACTGCTACCTCCGCGCGATGCGTGCCGTCATGGATGGCAATCTTGTGCGGGTTACCCTTCGAGTACCCCTCCCACAATGAAACGCCCGCATAGGCTCCGTCTTTGCGCAGGATGTAGTACGTCATGTCAATGAAGCGCAGCCTGTTCAGGTCTCCGTTGTAGTTGCGCACAATGCGCTTGAGGGCGTCCAGGCCGGCTTCCTGCGGGGACATGCCATGGCGCATGTTTTCGACAATAGTGTGCGCGCCCGCGACTTTGATGTTCTCTTCTCCGCTTCCGGTAGCGCCAGCAGAGCCCACGTCCTGATCGGTATAGCAGCCCGCGCCGATGATCGGCGAATCGCCGCAGCGTCCCGGCAGCTTGAAGGCAAGACCGCTCGTTGTCGTGCAGCCGGAAATCTCTCCCTTATCGTTCAGCGCGGAGCAATGAATGGTACCGGTCGGCGGGAATAAAACCGTTCGCACGGCCGCGAGCTGAAGTTCAGGTGGGATGCCCAAGTCTGCCGCGCGAGCTTGCAGGTTCCTAATGCGATCCTCCCGTAATTCCGCCTGTGGTTTATCGCTGGTTGTCTTAGAAGCTGGCGGCTGCCAGTGCGGATCGGCGAGGCCTGGCCCCCACCAGTCGTCAGTTGAGTGAAATTCCTTCCACAGCAGCCAGATCTTTCGGGAGTGCTCGGTGAGCAGGTTCTCGCGCGGGAATCCCATCGCCACCGCGAAGCGCTCGGCGCCTTCGCCCACCAGCATGAGGTGGCCGGTATGCTGCATCACCGCATTCGAGACCAGCGATACGTTCTTAATGTTCCGCACTCCACCTACCGAGCCAGCGCGTCGCGTTGGGCCGTGCATGCAGCAGGCATCGAGCTCGACAACGCCTTCTTCGTTGGGGAGGCCACCGAGGCCAACACTATCGTCCTTAGGATCATCTTCCGGACCCTTGACGACTTTGAGGGCGGCATCAAGCGTATCGCCGCCGCCTTTCAGGAAGACGAACGCGTCCTCGAGATGCGCGTATCCATTGTTGGCGCAGACGATGATGGGACGTTTGAAAGAACCGGACTGCGAGGCATTTGAGGAATCCTGACTGGGCCAGCCATTGCCGCCAAGGTTGCTGGCGAGGCTGGCTTGTGCTCCGACTCCGGTAGCGAGTGCTCCCACAACTGAAGTCTTCACAAAATCGCGGCGGGAGAAAGGCATCGATCCTCCTGACAAGTACGTGCGTGTATAGGGCAGCTTACTTAGGAACTGACTTCCAGTGTGCCGTTAGGGCCAACCATGCGTGCTCGCAACTCAGGCTTTTCGCCGCGTTCAATGGGTGTTTCAATTCCAAGACGTTGGAATATCTTCGACAGTTGGGCGGGATCCCGACCAGCTACAGCGAAGCGCTCCAAGTGACACCCCGCAGGGGCATCGGCGGAAGGATGAAGCGAGCCGGCACCCCACTCGATAAAGAACGGAAGGATGCCATCGTGGTCGTCTGTAAGACTGAGAGTCTTCCAGTTGAGGACCCTGCCATCAGGGCGCGTACGAGATCCGGGCCACGGTCCTCGAAAAGCTATACCTGATTCGCGTAGCTTCCTGGCGAACACCTCCAAGTCTCCGGGATGCGCGGCCCAGCCGATGAGGCGTGGAGTCTTTAGTTCCTTGAGAAGGTTCCATTGTTTAGCAGCGAATGATTCGACGCTGTCCTGTTTAGGATCGGGCGCAATGAGCTCGAGATAGTGGCGTTCTCCAAGCGAGAGCAGGGAATTGCGTGTGCCGCGACCGGGATGGACTCCACCCAACGCGGCCCGGACACCCGTGCGTCCCTCGACGTACGCCATACAGGCATCGAGATCGCTGCAGCCAAGAAGAATGTGATCGAACAAAGCGGGAAATTCCTCCGCCGCCCACAAAAAAGACGGTGCCAGAACGGCACCTCCGGATAGCGCAAGGAAACATCTCCGCGAAATCATCTGGGGGGACCCTATCAGGGGTCAGATTGTAGCTCAGATCACCGCCCAAAGGAATTGGCCGGTCCGATGGGCACGCCGGCACCGACTAGCCCGCATTTCTCATTAAAAAATAGCAAAGGCTGTCGTTTCGTGGCATAAAAGCTATTGAGAGTAGAAGTTACGCCACGAAGGAAGACAGCCTTATGACAACAGAGTGTACCCAAGAACCGTTTCCATTTCATCCCCTAAATCAGCGAGAAGTACGCGGGCAATTTGACGGCGGATCCATCACCAGTGACGCTGGGGGCTTGCTGCGAGTTGGTGGCGCAGCGGATCTACGGACTGGCCTTGGGCTACGAAGATTTGAACGATCACGAGGAGTTGCGGCGCGACCCGCTGTTGGCGGTGTTGGTGGAGAAGGAGGATCTGACGGGGAAGGATCGGCGGCGGGTCCGCGATCAGGGCACGACCCTGGCGGGCAAGAGCACGCTGAACCGAATGGAACTGGGGGCGGCGAAGTTGGGGGAAAAGGAGCGGTACAAGAAGATCATCCTGGACGAAGCTGCCGTGGATCGGACGCTGGTAGATATTTTTCTGCAAGCGCATGGCGAAGCCCGGAAAGAGATCGTGCTGGATTTGGATAGCACCGACATTGCTTTGCACGGGGAGCAAGAAGAACGATTTTTCCACGGCTACTACGGGCATTACTGCTATCTGCCGCTGTACATCGTCTGTGGCGAGTATGTGTTGTGCGCCCGCTTGCGACCGTCCAATATCGATGGGGCCGAAGGCAGCGTGGCGGAGGTGGAACGGATTGTGGCCCAGATCCGGCAAGCGTGGCCGCAAGTCCGGATTATCCTGCGAGCCGATTCGGGTTTTTGTCGGGACGAGTTACTGAGTTGGTGCGAACAGCATGGGGTGGACTATGTGGTGGGCTTGGCGCAAAATGCTCGCCTGCTACGGGAGATCGCGGCGGCCAGCGCACAAGCGGCGAGCCAATATCAGCACAGTGGAACCGCGGAGCGGGTGTTCACCGAGTTTGTCTATCAAACCAAAGACAGTTGGTCGCGATCCCGGCGAGTGATTGCCAAGGCGGAACACTTGGAGAAAGGTGCCAATCCACGGTTCGTGGTCACTTCGCTGAGCCCGCAAGAAACCATCTTTCCCGCTCCACCCCGCTGGGGGGCGCAGAGCTTGTATGAGGAGTTTTACTGCGCCCGTGGCGATATGGAAAATCGGATAAAGGAACAGATGATGTTGTTTGCCGATCGCACCAGCACCTCCTGGCTGCGCAGCAATCAAATCCGGCTCTACTTCTCGACGGTGGCTTACCTGTTGATGCAAGCTCTGCGGCGGTTGGGGTTGGCGGGCACCGAACTGGCCAAAGCGCAATGCAACACGGTGCGCTTAAAGTTGCTCAAGATCGGGGCCCAGGTTCGCATCACGGTACGCAAAATCTGGGTGTCGCTGTCGACCGGCTATCCTTATCTGGAACTATTTCGCCAGGTGCACCGGCAGTTGCAAGTTGCAGTTCTGCGCTGCTGAGAGGGAGGAAGTAGCGAGACCAGTTGCGCTGCACAACGAGTCGGGAGGAATGGTGTGTCTTTCTCTGACCAAAAATCCGAACCCCCGGGGCGAGGACGACCAGCAAGACCGCCGATGAAGGTCCGCACGAGGATTTCCGGATCTTGACCTGCCTCCGTCGTCGGCTCGAGCTACTTTTCGCCGCCACCC
>WNGL01002736.1_pt1 | contig 21268 bp, 23 predicted proteins | sample 5400591 | NCBI WGS metagenome assembly WNGL01 (sample SAMN13153377, study PRJNA577476) | soil metagenome | isolation source: 80 cm soil or saprolite under Garry oak tree replicate 1 | place: USA:California | collected 2016-06-15 | reverse complement strand
CTCCGACGATCACCGGCAGGCCCGCAAGCTCCGGCCGGTCCCTGATCTCCACGCTGGCGTAGAACGCGTCCATGTCCACGTGCAGGATGTGGCAGCCGGTGTCGTCCCTTGCCCCTGGGCCGCCGGTCACTGGTGCCTCCCTCGCGGCGTCGGCACGCACCCCCGAATCTAGCCCGGACCACCGACAACGCGGCGCGGCTCAGGCGTCAGCGGCGGGCCTGAGCTCCAGCAGGCGCGCCAGCAGCCCGTTGATGAACGCGGGCGACGCGTCGGTGGACAGCTCGCGGGCGAGCAGCACCGCCTCGCTGATCGCGACGCCATCGGGCACGGCCGGGTTCCAGAACAGCTCGTAGGCGCCGATCCGCAGGATGTTCCTGTCCACCGCGGGCATCCGCTCCAGCGTCCAGCCGCGTGCGTTGGCCGCGAGCAGCTCGTCGATCTCGGCCTGGTGCTGCTGGACGCCGCGGACAAGCTCGGCGGCGTACTCGGGCACCGGCGGGCTGGCCGTGGCGGCCCGCTCGGCGAGCAGGCCGAGCACCGGCTCGCCGCGGATCTCCGCCTCGAACAAGATGTCGAGCGCCCGCTTCCTCGCCTTACCCCGCGCTGACATCGCCGCCGCCCCGCCGCCCGCCCCGGTGCCCGGAGGTCACGCCCGGCCGAGGTATTCGCCGCTGCGGGTGTCCACCCTGATCTTCTCGCCGGTCGTGATGAACAGCGGGACCTGGATCTGCGCGCCGGTCTCCAGCGTGGCCGGCTTGGTCCCGCCGGTGGACCGGTCGCCCTGCACCCCCGGGTCGGTCTGGCTGACCGTCAGCTCCACCGAAGCGGGCAGGTCCACGTACAGCGGCACCCCGTCGTTGAAGGCCACCGTCGCGGTCTGCTCTTCCAGCAGGTAGTCCGCCGCGCCGCCGACCGTGGCCGCCGGGATCCGCGGCTGGTCGTAATCCTGGGTGTCCATGAAGACGAAGTCCTCGCCCTCCCGGTACAGGTACTGCATCTCCCGCTTGTCGACGTTGGCCACCTCGACCTTGACGCCGGCGTTGAAGGTCCGGTCCACGACCTTGCCGGTGAGCACGTTCTTCAGCTTCGTGCGCACGAAGGCCCCGCCCTTGCCCGGCTTCACGTGCTGGAAGTCCACCACGCCCCAGAGCTGGCCGTCCAGGTTGAGCGTCATGCCGTTCTTCAGGTCATTCGTCGTGGCCAAGTGTGTCGCGTCTCCTGCATGGGGCCGGTGTTCGGGCCGGGCGGGCGTCCTGAGCTGCGGCTAAGCTGCGTCCTTGGCTAGAGAACGAGCAGTTCCCTGGTTACCGTGGTGAGCAGCTCGCCCGGGATCGCGCCAGGGCCGGCCCGCACTACCAGGGTGTCCTCGATCCGGACACCGCCCTTGCCAGGCAGGTAGATGCCGGGCTCGACGGTGACCGGGACGCCAGCCGCAAGTCTACCCGTCCTGCCGCGGGAGATCATCGGCGCCTCGTGGATCTCCAGGCCGACGCCGTGCCCGGTGCCGTGGCCGAAATGCCCGGCGTGGCCTGCCGCGCTGATCGGGTCCCTGGCCGCGGCGTCGACGTCGGCCACCTCGGCGCCGGCGGTGACCGCCTCGAGCCCGGCTCGCTGCGCCGCGGCCACCAGGTCGTAGATCTCCCGCTGCCAGGCGGCAGGCGGGCCGATCGCCACGGTGCGCGTCATGTCCGCGTGGTAGCCGGCGTACCGGGCGCCGCAGTCGATCGTGACGAGATCCCCGGCGGCGAAGGGCCGGCCGGACGGCACGTGATGCGGGGTGTCGCCGTTCGGCCCGCTGGCCACGATCGTGTCGAAGGCCGGCCGCTCCGCGCCGCGGTCGATCATCTCGCGTTCCAGCGAGATCGCGAGCTCGCGCTCGGTGACGCCGGGCCCGAGGCCGGCCAGCACCGCCTCGAACGACTCCGAGGTGATCTGGCAGGCGCGGGCGAGCAGCCCGATCTCGGCCTCGTCCTTGACCGTCCGCAGGCCCTCCACCATCCGGCCGAGCGGTACCAGGGCGAGGCCGGCCGCAGTCAGCGCCTGGTGGCGCTCCACCGTCATCTCGTGCTCCTCGAAGCCAGCCGCGGCCAGCCCGCTGGCCGCCGCGCGGGCGGCAAGCGCGGGCTCCGGGAGGCGGTCGATGACCAGCTCAAGGTCGGCGCAGTCACGCTCAGCGGCCGGGGCGTAGCGCGAGTCAGTCGCGAGTATGGCTGCGCCGCTGACCGGGAGCAGCAGCGCGGCATTCGAGCTGGCCAGCCCGGTGAGGTAGCGGACGTTGACCAGGCTGGTGACGAGCGCGGCGGCAACGCCGGCCGCGGCGGCCTGCTGCCGCGCGCGGGCCCGGCGGGCGGCGTGGATATCGGGCATGCCCACGACTGTACGGCGGGGTGCCCGGCCGGCCAGCGGCACTCGCCGTCGCGCGGGCGGCGCCGGCTCCGGGCGGCCCGTAAATCGTGCATGGCATGTTTATTTTCCGCTGAGCGGGCAGGCTGCCGGTCGGTCAGCCATCCCGGCTGCACGGAGGTGAACATGACGAAGCCGTCGGCCCCCGACCTGGCGGCAACGCCAGCAGCGGATCTGTCCCATTACGATGACGGTGAGCTGCTCCGCCTCGTCCGCTCGCGGCCACCCGGCGACCAGCGGCGTGCCGCAGCCTGCGAGATCCTCGTCACCCGCTACCAGCCGCTGGTCCGGTCGTGCGCGCGGAAGTACTGGAACGGCCAGGAATCGGCGGACGAGCTGATGCAGGTGGGCTACGTCGGGCTGATGAAGGCCATCAACAAGTTCGACCCGGAGGTCGGCGGGAGTCTCGCCGCGTATGCGTTCCCGAGCATCAGCGGCGAGCTGAAGCGGCATTTCCGTGACCGCTGCTGGCAGGTGCACGTGAAGCGATCCGCCCAGGAGCTCGTGCTTGAGATGCGGAAGGCGGCCAGGGAACTCACCCAGCAACTCGGCCGGACCCCCGCCGACGCCGAGCTTGCCAGCCGCCTGCGGGTTAGCGTCGGCGAGCTGCTGGACGCCAGGCGCGCCGACCTCGGCTTCCACGCCTGGTCGCTGGACGCGCCGATGTCCGGCGAGGACGACGCGGCCAGCCTCGCCGAGCTGCTCTGCGAGGAGGACAGCCAGGTGGAGCACACGCTCGACATGGCAGCGGTGTCGGCGCACTGGAACGAGCTGCCCGAGCGCCAGCAGCGCATCCTGCTGATGCGGTTCTACGGGAACATGACCCAGGCTGAAATCGGCGGCATCCTGGGCATCTCCCAGATGCACGTGTCCCGCCTGCTGACGCAGTCGCTCACTTACCTGCGCGAGTGCCTGCTCGGGCCGGACAAGAGGCTATCGGCGGTTGGAGGATCATGAAAATCGCGACCGGGCTGACGCTGCTCGCGGTCGGCGCCATCCTCGCCTTCGCGGTCAGGACCAACCCGCCTGCGCTGAATATCCACACCGTGGGCTGGGTCATCATGCTGACCGGCGTAGCCGGGATGCTGCTCCCAGCCAGGGCGTCGGGCTGGCTGCGCAGGCGGGTCGTGCGGCGGACGGCCGCGGCCGGGCAGGACCTCGGCGAGACCGACGACGGCCCGTCGTATGTCCTGCACGATCCCGCCGCGCTCGCCTCGGCGATCCTGCGGGATGCCGGGCTGGCCAGCGCAGCGGACGATGACCAGCAGACGGCGCCCACCGCGCGGCAGGCAGCTGCCGGGCCTGGCGACGACGCGACGGCCGGCCCGGCTGGCACGCTGGATGATCTGCTCGGGGACCGGGCCGACCGGGACCCGCGCTGACCAGGCGGCCGGCCGGGTCAGGCGGCCGGCCAGGGGGGTTTGAGTGTGCCGGAATCGGGAAATATCGGCAACGTAACGGTGCCTACGACGCAGGCACTCCCCCACGCCGCCACGGCGTGGTCGCGGAGCGTGCCTGTAGGGATGGCCTTTCGCTGGTGCGGCGGCCCGTCGTTGCGCCAGTCTCCCCGGATCCCCTTCGCGATCTTCGGCCCTTCGCCGTGGCGATCACGAAGGAGACAGCGTCATGAAGATCGCCCTTGTCGCCGAACAGGCCAGCCAGCACTCCCGCGCCCGCGGCGCGGCGGCAGCTGACGACGGCAGCCAGGCCGGCATATCCACGCTCGCCCGGACGCTCGGCAGTCTCGGGCATCAGGTCACCATCTACGCACGGAAGGACGCCCCGGCACTGCCCGCGCGGGCGAACGTGGCCGCCGGGGTAACGGTCGAGCACCTGACCGCCGGGCCTGCCAGCCGCCTCCCGGCCGACCAGGTACTGCCGTACATGGCGGCATTCAGCGGTCAGCTGGTGCGGTGCTGGCGCCAGGCCACGCCGGATATCGCGCATTCCCATTTCTGGACCGGCGGCCTGGCCGCGCTCGCGGCGACCCGCGACGTCGAGGTGCCAGTGGTGCAGACCTTCCATTCGCTCGGCACCGCCGAGCGGAGGCATCTCGGCGCGGTGGCGGGCGGATCGCAGGCCCGGCTGCGGCTCGAGGCCCTGATCGCCCGCAGCGTCAGCGCCGTCCTGGCCAGCTCGTCCGGCGAGGCAGCCGAGCTAGCCAGGCTCGGCGTGCCGAGGGCGTCCATCCGGGTAGTTCCGTACGGCGTCGACACCGACGAGTTCCTGCCCGATGGCCCGGTAGCGAGGCGCAATGGCCGGCCCAGGCTGCTGGCCGTCGCGCCGCTGACCGAGCGCTCCGGGCTTGACGTCATCGTGCGCGCGATGGTCGAGGTGCCCCGTTGTGAACTCGTCATCGCTGGCGGCCCGGCCCGTTCGCAGCTGACCAAGAATCCGGTCTACCGCCGCCTGGTCCGGCTGGCCGGCAAGCTCAGGGTTGGCGACCGGGTGGTGTTCACCGGCCAGGTCAGCCGCGCCCGCATGCCCGCCCTGCTCCGCTCGGCGGACCTGCTGGTACACACCACGCTCTACGAGCCGTTCGGCATGGTCCCGCTGGAGGCGATGGCATGCGGCACGCCGGTGGTGGCCGCCGCCGGCGGCAGCCACCAGGACGCGATCGTGGACGGGACAACCGGCGTCCTGGTCAGGCCGGGCCAGCCTGCCCTGCTGGCCCGGCGGATACGCCAGCTGCTGGCCAGCCCCATGCTGCTGCAGGGATACGGGATCGCCGCGGCCGACCGGGCCCGCGCCCGGTACTCGTGGGAGCGCATCGGCCGCGAGACGCTCGCCGCGTACGAGCGGTCGCTGCGGCGGCAGCTGCCTGCCGCCGCCTGATCTGCCGGCTACCTGGATGCCTGGCCGCTGGCCCGGCTGCCTGGATGCCCGGCCGCTGGCTGGGGCGGCCCTGGGCCGCTGACGGACCGGTGCGCCTTGATGATCGTCCTGGCCACCTCGGTCACCTTGACGTGGCGGGTCTGGGAGATCTGCCGCATCCGGTCGAAGGCTTCCTTGGCGCTGCAGCCAAGGGCGTGCATCAAGATGCCCTTCGCCTGGTCCACCAGGGCCCTCGACTCGGCCGACGCGCGGAGCTGCAGTGCCGTCCGCTGCGAGTCCCCGTAGATGGACGCGTTGCCCATCGTCGCGCCGCCGAAGGCAATGAGCAGCTCAGCGAGCGCAACCCGGTCGGGATCCAGCGACCGGGGCCGCGCCCCGAACAGCGAAAGCGTCACGGTCATCGGGCCGAACTTGTGCACCAGCGTGATCGAGCACCGGACGCCGCGGCATAGCGCGGCGCTCGCGTACTCGGGCCATCTGTCCTCCGCGAGGCTGTCCGCGGAGGCTACGGTCTCGCCAGTGCCGAGCGCGGCCAGCCACGGCCCGGTCCGGTCGTGCCAGGAAAGCTCGAAGAGCTCGGCCAGATCCGGGTGGGTAGCGACCATCTCAACGGGCTCGCCGTCGCGCCAGAGGGCCGACGTCGCCCCCGAGCACGCGGGCACCTGCCGGGCAGCGAGGGCTGCCAGCCGGTGCAGCGACCTGACGTCCGATGCATCCGCGATGCTCAGCAGCTCGGCGGCGGCGCGCGCAAGTTCGGCGGTGACGTTCTGGTCAAGCACCGCCAGCTCCGTCGCTGGAAGCGGATCCGGCCAGGTCGCGAACCTGCTCGATCAGCCGGACCCGGTCGGCGTGCGTTTCAGCGAGCGGCGCGACATTGAGCGTCGTGACGCCAGACTCCCGCATGGCCGCCACCCGCTCCGCCACCAGCGACCGCGGCCCGATCAATGACGTCCCGGCCAGCAGCGAGGCCGGCACGAGCGCGGCCGCCTCGTCCTTGCGGCCGGCCAGGTAGGCGTCCTGAATGGCCGCTGCCTCGCGCTCGTAGCCGAATCGCACCGCCAGGTCGTAGTAGAAGTTGCGGCCCCTGGCGCCCATCCCGCCGATGTAGAGGGCGAGCATCGGCCGGCCGAGTTCCAGGTAGCCGGTCACGTCCTCGCCGATGGCCAGGCCGGCCTGCGCGACCACGTCGAGCGGGCCGAGGGCCGGATCGCGCCGCGCCGCGCCGGCCGCGAGCGGCGCGGCCCAGACCGACGCGGCCTTCTCCGGGAAGTAGAAGATCGGCTCCCAGCCTTCGGCCAGCTCGGCAGCAAGCTCGACGTTCTTCGGCCCGAGCGCCGCCAGCACGATCGGAATGCGCTGCCGGACCGGATGATTGATCAGCTTGAGCGCCTTGCCGAGACCGGTGCCCTGATCCGGCGGCAGCGGGACCGTATAGTACCGCCCGTCGTACTGCAGCCGGTCGCGCCGCCATACGCTGCGGCAGATCTCGATGATCTCGCGGGTACGGCCGACCGGCGCATCGTAGGGCACGCCATGCCAGCCCTCGATCACCTGCGGACCGGACGCCCCGATGCCGAGCACGAACCGGCCGCCGGACACGTAGTCAAGGCCGGCCGCCGTCATCGCGGTGAGCGTCGGCGTCCTGGAGTAGATCTGGAGGATGCCCGAGGCAATCTGCAGCCGCTCCGTCTTCGCGGCGATGAACCCGAGCTGGCTGACCGCGTCATAGCTGTATGCCTCGGGGACGAAGACGATATCGAGCCCGGCTTTCTCGTAGTCGGCAAGCTCGGTGACGGTCTCGGCGAACCCGCCTGCGTAGTTCAGGGACATCCCGATGCGCATTCCCGCCGTACCTTTCGCCGTCGGAGTGCGGCCGGCTAAGGCCGGGCACCCGTCCAGCGTAGGTGCGCCGAGGTCACCCTGCCTGCCAGGGCTTGCCAGGCCGGGCCCGGCCTGGCCGAGGCCGGCCCCGTCGGCCCGGCCCGGGCGAAGTTGCTAGGCGGCCGCCGAGATCAGCGCGGCGACGGCGCGAAGCGCGAGCTGATACGACAGGACTCCGAACCCGGCCACCGTCCCGTCCGCCACGCCGGCCACGACGGAGGTGTGCCGGAACTGCTCCCGCGCGGCCGGATTCGACAGATGCACCTCAACCAGCGGCGCGGTGCGCATCGCCAGGGCATCACGCAGCGCGTACGAGTAATGGGTGAAGGCGGCCGGGTTCAGCACGACCGGCGTTCTCGCATCTGCCGCCGCGTGCACCCAGCTGATCAGCTCTGCCTCGTCATCGGTCTGCCTGACCTGCACATCAAGCCCGAGATCCCGGCCGGCCTGCTGACAGGCGGCAGCCAGGTCGGCGAAGGACACCGTGCCGTATACCTCGGGCTCGCGGGAGCCGAGCCGCCCTAGGTTCGGCCCGTTCAGCACCAGGACCTGCCTCATTGACCGGTCACCTCCCGGTATGCCTGCCGCAGCAGTTCCTCCGGCGGGTCGTCCAGCATGCCGGGCCGGGCTAGCCCGTCCAGCACCACCAGGCGAAGCCGCGCGCCGCGGGCCTTCTTGTCCACCGCCATCGCGTCCCGCAGCCGTGGCCAGGCGCCCGCCAGGTAGCTGGTCGGCAGCCCGACGGCGGCGAGCACCCGGCGGTGCCGGTCGGCGGTGGCTGCATCCAGCCTGCCCGCGAGCCTGGCCACGGCGGCTGCGTAAACCATGCCGATTGCCACCGCCTCGCCGTGCCGGATCCGGTAGTGCTCTGCCCGCTCGATGGCGTGACCGAGGGTATGGCCGTAGTTCAGCATTTCCCTCGGTCCCGCCTCGCGCAGGTCGGCCGACACAACTGCCGCCTTCACCCGCACCGCTCGCTCGGCCAGTTCGCGCTCGCTCCGGCCGGACGGCGCCGCCGCGCCAGCCGGATCGGCCTCGACCAGGCCGAGTATCGCCGGATCGGCGATGAACCCGGCCTTGATCACCTCGGCCAGCCCGCTGCGGTACTCTGCGGCCGGCAGCGTCGCCAGCATGGCCAGGTCGGCGAGCACGCCGGCCGGCGGGTGAAACGCGCCGACCAGGTTCTTGCCCGCCGGAATGTTGATGGCCGTCTTACCGCCGATCGCGGCGTCGACGACGCCGAGCAGGGTCGTCGGCACGAGGACGTGCCGGACGCCGCGCAACCAGGATGCGGCTGCGAACCCGGCCAGGTCGGTAACTGCCCCCCCGCCGATACCCAGCATTACATCGGTACGAGTCATCCGGAGTGCTGCCAGCCGCGACCACAGGCCGACCGCCACCTCGATGTCCTTGGCCGCCTCGCCGTCCGGAATCGGCTCGGCATGCACGATGTAGCCAGCGTCCGCTAGTACCCGGCAGGCAGCCCCGGCGATCTCGCCGAGGCGATCTGCGTGGATCACGACCACAGCGCGGGCATCCTTGCCGACCAGCGATGGCAGTTCGCCGAGTATGCCGGTGCCCAGGATCACCTGGTAGGGGCGCTCGCCGCCAACCGGGATGCGGGTTACGCTCACCGGCGCGCATCCGCGCCGCGGAACTGGCGGGCGATCTCGTCCGCTACCTCCGCCGCGGACCTGCTGTCCGTGCCCACGGTGAGCCAGGCAAGTCCGGAGTAGACGGGCAGCCGTTGCTCAAGCAGCGCCTTCAGCTGCGCCCTCGGGTTGCCGAGCAACAGCGGCCTTGCCTTGTCCAGGCCGACCCGCCTGGCTGCCGCGGCGAACCCGGTCTCCAGGTAGACGACCCGCTGGCCGGCCAGCAGTTGCCGGGTGCCGGGGTCAAGCACCGCGCCGCCGCCGAGGCCGAGCACGCCCGGATGGGCGGTGACGGCGCGGGCCACCGCGTCGCGTTCAAGCGCGCGGAAGGCCGGCTCGCCGTCATCGATGAAGATGTCCGCGACCGGCTTGCCCGCCGCCTCCTCGATCGCGCTGTCCGTGTCCAGGAAGGCAACCCGGAGCAGCCCGGCTAGCAGCGGGCCCACCGTGGACTTGCCCGCGCCAGGCGGGCCGATCAGGATAGCGGCAGGACCGCTCATGAGATCACCAGTGATTCCAGGTAACTGCGCAGGTTGCGGGCTGTCTCGTCGACCGAGTCGCCGCCGAACTTGTCGATCGCCGCGGCCGCGAGCACCAGCGCCACCATAGCCTCGGCGACCACGCCAGCCGCCGGTACCGCGGTCACGTCGCTACGCTGGTTGATCGCCCTCGCAGGCTCGCCGGTGCGCACGTCCACGGTGGCCAGCGCCCTGGGCACGGTTGAGATGGGCTTCATCGCTGCGCGGAGCCTGATCAGCTCGCCGGTGCTCATGCCGCCTTCGATCCCGCCCGCCCGGTTCGTCCGCCTGCGGACCCCGTCCTGGTCGCGGCCGATCTCGTCGTGTGCCACCGAACCGCGCCTGCGGGCGGTGGCGAAGCCGTCGCCGACCTCGACGCCCTTGATCGCGTGGATGCTCATCAGGGCCGCGGCGAGGCTGCCGTCCAGCCGCCTGTCCCAGTGCACGTAGCTGCCCAGGCCCGGCGGCAGCCCGTAGCAGACCACCTCGACCACGCCGCCGAGCGTGTCCCCGTCCTTGCGGGCCGCGTCGATCTCCGCGCGCATCGCCTCGCTGGCCGCCGGATCCAGGCAGCGCACCGGGTCGGCGTCCACCCGGTCAGCGTCCTGCGGGCCGGGCAGCATTCCGTCCGGTGCGCTGACCGTGCCGATGGCCACGACGTGACTCAGCACCTGGGCGCCGAGAACCTGCTGAAGGAACCGGCGGGCGAGCTCGCCGAGCGCCACCCTCGCCGCGGTCTCGCGCGCGCTGGCCCGCTCAAGCACCGGACGGGCGTCGGCATGCCCGTACTTCTGCATGCCCGCCAGGTCGGCATGGCCGGGACGCGGCCTGGTCAGCGGCGCCGCGCGGGCGAGCTCCGCAAGCTCGGCCGCGGCCACCGGGTCGGGTGACATCACCACGTCCCATTTCGGCCATTCGGTGTTGGCCACCCGGATCGCGACCGGGCCGCCCAGAGTGCGGCCATGCCGCACGCCGCCGGTGATCTCGGCCTCGTCCTGCTCGAACTTCATCCGGGCGCCGCGGCCGTATCCGGCCCGCCGCCTGGCCAGCGCCGCGGCGATGTCCGGCGCGGCTATCCGCACGCCGGCGGGCATCCCCTCGCAGATGGCGACGAGCGCCCGGCCATGCGATTCTCCCGCGGTGAGCCAGCGCAGCATGAAGGAGATCCTGCCATGCGGCCCGGCCTGTCTCGCGCGACGGCAGCGTTGCCGGGCGCCGGGCTGGCCGGCCAGCGGCAGCCGGCCGGGCCGGGCGAGGAGTAAAAAATCCGCTGTGATCACCCTTGCGGCGGGCTGATCACGATCTGGATTCCCCTGCGCAGCCTGCCGCCGAGCCTGGCCATGACTGCCGCGGCGGCGCGGCGGGCGAGCTCGGCGGCAGCCTGCGCGCTGCCCGGTGAGATCGCCAGCTCGACGGTCAGGTCGCTGCCTGCGCCGCCGGGCAGCAGGCGAGCCGCGATGATCGCCGGATGCCCGGCGATGGCGCGGGTCACCGCGGCGAGCACGTCGGGGTCCGCATGCGGCAGCGGGACTGGCTGGCCGCTGGCGAGCGCCGCCAGCCGCGCGCCGTCAATGGCGACCGGGACCGGCCCGGCGATGTCCAGCACCACGGCGCTTGCGTCCGCGGCGGCGCTTTGCCAGACGCGGCCCGCTTCCACCGGCACCGGCCGCGCAGCTGGCTGCCACCTGACCAGGGCGTCCAGGCAGGTGAACGCGGGGACGGCGGGACGGCCATCGTGCCCGACCAGGGTGAGAATGCCCATCTCGGCTGCCTTCTGCGCGGCCGTGGGCCCCGGCGCGGCTACCACTGGCACCAGCAGCCGGGTTCGCGCTAGTGCGGTCAGCACGGCATGCTCGTTCCCCGCGCCGGCGGCGAATGCGGCGAGCGCCGCGGCCGCGTCCGGATCTGCAGCTCCATCGTCGGAACTGAAACGACTATCCCCGCCGGTCAGGCTCGGCACCGGCCCACTTTAGCTCAGCCAGGGCTGCCGGTTTCCTGGCCATCCACCGCGGCTGACCCGGGCGGGCCGGCCAGAAAGCCGAAGCAGTTGAGGAGGTATTTCCCGATATGAGACTCTCTTGAGACGGCATCGAAGTCTGCCCCAGGGGAGCGCGTGCGCCAGGTCGAGCGAGGAGCCAGGACCATTCGGCCGGGTACGCTGATGCAGAAGGCGATCCCGCCCAGGCTGGTGGAACCTTATCTGACCGGCCGGCGTTCGGTTATCGCCGGATTCGTCTACCGGGTACAGGACAGCACATTTGATGATCCCGCCGAGTTTTATGATGCGCTGGACCTCCGCTACGACGGCTCTGACTTCAAACCGGATCTCACGGAGGTCTACTTCTTGCGCTGGAGCGCGGTGGCGGTGGACTCCTACCAGATCCCCTACTCACCCGAAAACGGCGGCGACTGGCGCAGCAAGCCGCCGTTCACCGGAACTGGCTTCACGTCATCGCTGGCGCGCAGGGTCGCCGAGTATTACACCGGCCCGATCCCGGTTCCGGTGGGCGCCGAGATGTACCGCATCACCCCGGGCGCGGAAGAATTCATCGCCCGGTTCGATGGCCAGGTGTGGCTGCGTCCGTCCGGAGGGATCTGAGGCATGCGTTACCGGCTGATGGCTACCTACCAGGGTGTCCCCTACGAGGCCGGCGTCGGCCCGTCCGACGGCGATGTCGTCCTTTTCGCCGCATGCCCGCCCCCGGAGGAACTCGGCTTCGAGCCGGCCACCGGGCACTGGCGCAAGCAGCTGAGGATGCAGGACGTCGAGGCGCTCTGGGAGTCCAGGCCGACGGGCAGTTACCGCGGCCAGCGCTGCCTGGTGCTCGATGATCTCGGTGACCGCCTGCATATCGCCTACCTGGGTCATGACGCCTACCAGGCGCAGCAACTCGGCTACTGGCAGGTAGACCGCGGCGTGTTCGAGCTCGTCACGCCGCGGGAGGAGGTGACCGAGGTCACCGAGGAGCGTTTCGACTACCCGGGGCAGCCGGCCGGACGACCGGGTGAGCAGGGTCCGGCCGCCGACTACGACCCGGCAACCGGGCCGGTTACCGCAGACTACGGGCCAGTTACGGCAGATTTCGGTGTCAGGCCGCCGGACTTCGGGGCTGCCTCGTCACCCGGCAGGCCGCTTTCCGCTCCCCCGCCGCCGCCCGGCTTCACCGTCATCCCGCCGGCCAGCGAGGCCCCGTTGCCGCTGGAGGCTGCGGCACTGCGCGCGGCGTCCGCAGCCAAGGATCGCCAGGAAAACGGGCCTGCGGGGCGGCCGGCCGAGCCTGCCGCCGGGATCCCTCGTCGCCGCAGATCAGCCAGATCCCGGATGGCCACCCAGGGCATCTTCATCGAGCTCGCGACCCTGGCGGCGATCCCGCCCGCCGCCTACGCGGTCGGCGAGGAAGTCGACGGGGCACTCTGCCTGATAGAGACTGCCACCGGATATGAGGTATTCAGCGCCGCGGGCGGAGCCAGGCACGAAGTGCGCGTCTTCGAGGATGAAGAGTCCGCCTATTTCTATCTCTTCGGCGTGCTCGCCGCCGAAGCGGTCCGGACCGGCCTGCTGATCCCGCGCCGGTAACCGCGGCTAGCAGACCTCCTCGTCAAGCCAGGCTCGCACGGCGGCGTCATGCTGGCCGAGCACCGGCGGCGGCGCGTGCTCGCGCGGGGCCGCGCCATCAAAGCGCAGCGATGGCCCTGGCAGCTCGATCCGGCCGAGGACCGGATGATCTACCGAGATAACCAGGCCCTGGGACCGGGCCTGGTCCCATTCATAGACCTCGTTGATAGCCCGGATCGACCCGGCAGGCACGCCTGCCTGACCGAGCAGCGCGAGCCAGTGCGCGCGGCCTGCCCGGGCCAGGGCGCGCTCGATTGCGGCGGTCAGCTGGTCGCGCTCGGCAACGCGCAGCTGATTGTCCGCAAACCGCGCGTCGGCCGGGTCGATACCGACGACCGGGGCGAAGCGCCGCCATTGCCCCTCGTTCGCGACGGCCACCTGGATCATGCCGTCCGCGCAGCTGAATGCCCCGTACGGGGCGATCGACGGATGATGGTTCCCGGTTGCGGCCGGCACCTCCCTGGCAACTGTCCAGCGCGTGCCCTGGAACGCGTGCGCGCCGACGATCGATGCAAGCAATGACGTGCGGACGACCCGGCCGCGGCCGGTTGCCGTGCGCTCAAGCAGGGCGGCGACGATGCCGAGCGCCCCGTTCACGCCTGCAAGCACATCGGCGATGGAGAGCCCCGCCTTCACTGGATGGCCTGGATCCGGGCCGGTGACGCTCATCAGCCCCGCCTCGCCCTGCACGATCTGGTCGTAGCCGGGACGCGCGCCCTCCGGCCCGTCATGCCCGAATCCGGTGATGGAGCAGATGACCAGCCGCGGGTTCAGGTCATGCAGCCGCTGGCAGGAGAAGCCGAGGCGGTCGAGCGCGCCTGGGCGGAAATTCTCCACCAGCACGTCGCAGCGGGTCACCAGCCGCAGCAGCAGGTTCCTGCCCTCCTCGGTGGCCAGGTCGCAGGTGACCGACTCCTTGTTCCTGTTGCAAGACAGGAAATAGGTGCTCTCGGGACTATCACCAGGGGCCGCCGCGGTGAACGGCGGGCCCCAGTGCCGCGACTCGTCGCCGCCGGGCGGCCGCTCGATCTTTATCACCCGGGCGCCAAGGTCACCGAGCAGCATCGTCGCGTGCGGGCCGGCCAGCGCCCTGGTCAGGTCAAGCACGACGATTCCGTCCAGCGGTGCTGGCATGTTGAGTCCTCCTCGGCGGCGAACGCGGCGACGTCAGGGCTCGATCATGCCGCAGCGTGCGGCGGTCCCGATGCGCCGGAACGCACCATGTTGGTCCAAGTTCGCCCGCGCGTCGCCGCAGGGAAGTTATCGTGCAGTTGCCGGCGGGGCTGACGGTCCCCCGCTCCCCAAGCAGCCCCGCCGGCATTGATCCGGGGCAGTATCGGCCGGCCGCAGCCAGGCGAGCCAGATGGGCGCCAGGGCGCGCGCTGGCGGTCGAGCCGGGGACCTGCCCGCCGAGCGCGTTCGTGACCGGCCACGACCTGATCACCCTGGCGCCAGGCGGTAGCGTGCAGCACGCCTGGGGCGTCCGGCCGCATCAGTCCTGACGCTTGGCTGCGCTGCCCGGCCTTGCCTGGTCCGCGACCCCGGCCTGGCCCGTGACCGCGGCCTGGCCCGTGACCGCGGCCTGGCCCGTGACCGCGGCCTGGCCCGTGACCGCGGCCCGGCCCGCGATCCGCTCAAGATCCGCCGGGGTATCCACATCGTCGGCACTGCCGGTGTCGCCGCATTCCACCGGGGTCACGAGCTCCGGGTGCGCACGGAGGAACGGCCGCGCCCCGGCCTCGCCGACGGCCAGCGCGGTGACCGCGGGCCAGTGCTTGCGAGCGATCAGGACCGGGTTCCGCGGTGCGCCGTCGTAGGTTGCCACCGCCACGCCGGCGCCCGCACGGTACGCGGCGATCAGCCGGCCGACGGCGGCCGCCCCGACGAGTGGCTGGTCGACCAGCGCGATCACCGCCGCCGCGCAGTCATCGGGAACCGTCGCCAGCCCGGCGGCCAGCGAGGACCCCATGCCGGTGCGCCAGTCCGGGTTGTGCACGGTCAGCACGCCGGGCAGGTCGACGGCGACCGCGCCGGTAACGACCACGACCGGCTGCGCACCGCCGGCCCGCAGCAGCGCGATCCCCCGGGCAGCCAGTGCCTTGCCGCCGATCTCGACGGTTGCCTTCGGCTGGCCAAGACGGCTCCCGGCGCCCGCTGCGAGCAGGATCCCGGCGACACGGCGCTCCACCAGCACAAGGTTACGGCTCCGGCGTGCTGCCTGCGCGCCGGATCAGCCGCCGCACCGCCGGCCGCAGCTCAAGGTCCGGATAGCCGCCGTCGGCAAGGCCCGCGCGCCGCTCGAACGGGTTCCGCGAGCCGGGGTTGCCGGTCAGCACCCACGAGACCGCGGCGGCAATCCCGTAAAGCGGCAGCATGACCAGGCCGCCGCAGCAGGCATATTGCGTCGCGTGCCTGGCCTCGTGCGCGAACAGCCGGCCCGCCGGCTGCAGCCGCGCATTGTCGAGCCGGGTCAAGATCACGTTGCCGACGCAGAAGGTGTCCGAGCGCATCGGCAGCCGCACCTGATAGGCCACGGTCAGGCCGTCGGGCCCGGCAGCGAGCCTGGACCGGCCGAGCACCGCAACCAAGACGCCGGCCAGCGTGGACCCGTTGGCCAGATTGACCGCGAGCCGCAGCCGGTACGCGGGGCGCATCGGTACCACCTCCCCAGGTCATCCGGGCCAGCTCCTCCGCCCATTGAACGCGAGCCGCCTGCCACAGGTGCAGCGGGCAACGGAGGCGGTCTGGGTGATTGGCCGTTCTTCGCCGCATTCGTGCTTGGATTTTTCGGGGTCAGGCCACGCATACTCGGAAGATGGAGCGTGCTCAGCCAGGGCACCGGGGCCGCTCGTACGGCAGGAGCTGCAGTTGGGCTGGAGAAACATCCACCGCGTGACAGGCGCGGCGATCGCCGCTGCAGTGTCGCTCTCGGCTTGCTCGGTGGCCGGGCATTACACCTACGTGACCGATTCGGGCGACAACGCGTATTTCAAGGTGCCGCCGACCTGGAAGCCGGTGGACCAGAACCGGCTGGCGGCCGTCCAGGCGCAGCTGCTCGGCGGCTCGCCGGCCGGCCCGGCCGGCGGCAGGCTCACCTGGTCCAGGGCGTACGACGCGGCCGCCAGGCCGTCGGCCGGCCATATTTTCGCTGCGACCGGCCAGCCGGTGGCCTATGCGAGCGTCCAGGCCATGAGCGTGCCCCAGCGGGCAGGGCTGTCCTTCGACAGCATGCGCAACCTGCTGCTCCCGGTGACTCCGGCGGCGCGGCAGGCGGCGAAGAAGGCGGGCGCCCCGTTCTCCGGCTTCCAGTCCATCGGCGATCAGGTGATCACAACGCACGACGGAGTCCGCGGCGTCACCGAGCTGTTCGGGTACGTGATCGGCGGCGTACCGGAGATCTTCGACCAGACGGTGCTGACCAATAGCGCGACGACCAAGCTCTACCTGCTCCTCGTGCAGTGCGACCAGAGCTGCTTCGTCGCGCACAAAGCGCAGATAGGCACGGTCGTGCGATCGTTCACAGTGCGAGGTTAGTGATGCCATCCAGATCCGAGAAACGCGCCGCCAGGCGGGCCCGCGACGGCCGCGAGCCCCCGCAGGACCGGCAGGCGGGGCCGGCCGGGCAGCGCACCCGCAAGCCGCTTGCGCTGTGGGACCGGCTGAAGTTCGTGGCCTTGCTTGCGCTGCTCTGGCTGGTGCTGGTCTGGTCGGACATGGCCAACGACCCGATCATCGGCTTCGCCGACGCGGTCCGCCAGCAGCTGACGTCGGCCAGGTGGGTGCTGATCCTGCTGGGCGCTGAACTCGTGCGCCAGCTGCATTTCCTGGTTGCCGAGCACTGGCCGGGCTATTACCGCCTCTGGTCGCACGGCGTGTTCGGCCGGGCGGATCGCGCGACTCACCAGATGAGCGACTGGACCAGGTTCCGGCTGTCCCGGGCGCTGAAGTGGCTGCTGGCGATCGCCATCCTGGCGGTCCTGCTCGGCCGCGCATTCCACACCTCGCCGGGGAACGCGCTGGCCGAGGCGCCCGCCAAGTTCCTGCACATCCTGCCGGTGCTGCTCTACGTGATCGCGATCATCTCGCTCGGCATCCTGCAGTTCGTCGGGATTTTCTGGTTCATGTCGAAGGGCGGCGTGGACGTCTACTACCCGAACGACATCACCACCAGGTTCGCTGATGTCTGGGGCCAGGATCACGTGCTGGAGCGGGTGCAGGAGAACATGCTGTTCCTGGATGACCCGGAGTCGATCGAGGAGAAGGGCGGCTACGTCCCCGGCGGCATCCTGCTCTGGGGGCCGCCGGGTACCGGCAAGACGCTGATGGCCGAGGCGGTAGCCGGGGAAACCGGTAAACCGTACGTCTTCGTCGACCCGGGCGCGTTCATCAACATGTTCTTCGGGGTCGGCATCCTCAAGGTGAAGTCCCTGTTCCGCAGGCTGCGCAGGCTCGCCGTGCGGTACGGCGGGGTAATAGTGTTCTTCGACGAGGCCGATGCGCTCGGCAACCGTGGCGGCGGCGTCGGCCAGGGCGGCGGCGTCGGCCACGGCCAGGTAAGCCCGTCCGACGCGTGCCACGGCTTCAGCTACCTGTCGCCGAATGCCCGGTCCGCGCTGATGGCCGACGCGCTGAAGTCGAAGGCAGCCGCCGATCCCCGGCCGCCTACCAGGCACCGGCAGATGGTTCCCGGCATGGGCATGGGCGGCGGCGGCATGGGGACCTTGCAGGCGCTGCTCACCGAGCTGTCCGGCCTGAAGAAGCCACGCGGGTTCTTCAACCGGATCGTCCGGCGGACGCTGGGCATGCGCCCCAAGCCACCGCCCAAGTACCGGATCCTGGTGATGATGGCGACCAACCTGCCCAGCGCGCTGGACGAGGCGCTGCTGCGGCCCGGCCGCCTGGACCGGGTCTACCGGGTCGGCTACCCGTCCAAGGACGGCCGCAGGCGTACCTACGAGGGCTACTTCAGCAAGGTCAGCAACGACCTGTCGGCCGACCAGATCGAGCACCTGGCGACGATCACCCCGTACGCCACCGGCGCCACCATCAAGGACCTGGTGAACGAGTCGCTCATCGTCGCGCTTCGCGACGAGCGGACGACCATTACCTGGACCGACGTGCTGCGCGCCAAGCTGCTGAAGAGCGTCGGCCCGTCGGAGGGGGTCGAGTACATCGAGCGGGAGCGGCATGCCGTCGCACTGCACGAGGCATGCCACGCGGTCGTCAGCTACCTGGTGCAGAAGCGAAACGTCATCGACACAGCCACCATCCAGAAGGGCGCGGACTACCTGGGCTTCGTCAAGCCGATCCCGATCGAGGAGCAGTTCACCTCCTGGCGGAACGAGTACGAGGCGGACGCGATGGTGAGCCTCGCGTCACTGGTCGGCGAGCAGATGTTCTTCGACGGCGATTCGAGCTCCGGGGTTTCCGGTGACCTGCAGAACGCGACAACCATCGCGCTGGCCATGGAGGGCCTGTGGGGCATGGGCGGCCAGTACGGCTCCTACGGGGTCACCAGGGCCCCGCAGGGCGCGCACCCGGTCGCGGACGGGAACGACCGCAACGTGCTGGAGACCGCGCTTGGCCGGCGGGCCGAGGCCCAGCTGGCCTCCCTCGCCGAGCGGACCAGGACATTGCTGGCTGAGCACAGGGCCAATGTGCTGTCCGTCAGTCATGCGCTCGAGCTGCACAAGACCATCAGCGGTCAGGACGTCACGGCCATCATCCAGGGCGGGCAAGGACCGCTGGTCGACGGGCGGCCGTACAAGACACCGGAATTCGCCGCGACCCTGGAGTCCTACCACCAGCAGGTGCTTGCCGCGCACCACGGCAGCGACGGCAGCGACGGCGGCCTGCCGCTGCCGGTGCCCGCGCAGGGGCCGGTAGAGCTTGACCCGGTAACGGCGATGAAGCCGCTCAGCACCGAGCCCGGCACAGGCCAGTGACCGGCGGGGCCGCCTGACTGGCCCGGCTCTGGTAGGTGCGCCAGCGCCCGGTCAGGCCCGCGAGCGTGACTCTTCGAGCGCGCGCGCAACGAGAACCCGGGCCAGATGCTCACGGTAGCCGCGGCCGGCGTTGATGTCGCCGGGCGGGCTCGAGCCCTCGGCGGCGTGCGCGGCGGCGTCTCGCGGCCCGGCGCCCGAGGCCATGGCTTGCTCGACCGCGCTGGCCCGCAGGGGCGTCGGCCCCATGTTCACCAGTGCCACGCTGCCGCCCTGTACCGCGACACCGACGATCGCCCAGTCGATGGCCCGCTTGGTGAACTTCTGGAACGACCAGCCTGCTGCCTGCGGCCTGCGGATGCGGATTTCCGTCAGCAGCTCACCAGGCCGCAATGCGGACTCGAACAGGCCGCGGAAGAACTCCCCGGCCGCGATCTCACGGCTGCCGGACGGCCCGCTGGCGACCAGCGTGGCATCCAGTGCCAGGATCACCGCGGGCAGGTCGGCCGCGGGGTCGGCGTGCGCCAGCGAGCCGCCGATCGTGCCGCGGTGGCGGACCTGAGGGTCGCCGACCTGCCCGGCGGCATGGGCGAGCAGCGGCAGTTCGCTGCCGAGCAGACCGGACCGTGCCATCTCGTCGTGGCTGGTGAGTGCGCCCACCGCGATATGGCTGCCATCGTCACGGATGTAGCGGAGCTCACCGATCCGGCCGATGTCTATCAGGATCTCGGGCACGGCCAGGCGCAGCTTCATGAGCGGGAGCAGTGAATGCCCGCCGGCCAGGAACTTCGCGTCATCGCCGCCCTGGGCCGCCAGCTGCAGGGCCTCATCGACTGACGAAGCCCGCTTGTAGGTGAAGGGTGCGGGGATCAACCTAGCCGCCTCTCACTTGCCGCCAGGCCGGCCGCCCCGATGGCGGTGCCCGCTCCGATGGCGGGGCCCGCTCCGATGGCGGGGTGCCCTTCGAGCCCGGCCCGGCTCACTGCCCGGCCGCCTGGGCCGTGGCCGCCTTGGCGTCGTCACTGGCCGCGGCCAGCACCGCCCTGACAATGTTGTGATAACCGGTGCACCGGCACAGGTTGCCCTCCAGGGCTGACCTGACCTCTTCCTCCGTGGGAGAGGCGTTCTCTGCGAGCAGCGAGATGGTCGCCATCACCATGCCCGGGGTGCAGAATCCGCACTGCAGCGCGTGCTCGGCGCGGAACGCACGCTGCACCGGGTGCATCTCATCCGAGCCGCTGGCCAGCCCCTCGACCGTCGCCACCGCGCGCCCGTCCGCCTGGGCGGCGAGCACGGTGCACGACTTCACCGACTGCCCGTCCAGCAGGACCGTGCAGGCGCCGCAGGAACTGGTATCGCAGCCGATGTTGGTCGCGGTGAGGCCGGCCTGCTCGCGCAGGAAGTGCACGAGCAGGGTGCGATCTTCCACCTCGGCGGCGACCTGGCTGCCGTTGACGGTCACGGTGACCTTCACTGGCTTTCCCTCGCTTCGCTGATCGCGGTCCAGACCCGCTCGGGCGTGGTCGGCATGTCGATGTGGCGGACGCCGAGATGGCTGACCGCGTCGATGACGGCGTTCTGCATGGCGGGGGCGGCGCCGATCGTCCCGGCTTCGCCGATCCCCTTGGCGCCCAGCGGATTGATGTGCGTCGGGGTCTCGCTGCGGAGCAGCTCGAAGCTCGGCAGCTCCGCGGCGGTGATGGCGGCATAGTCCACGAGCGTGCTGGTGAGCGGGTTGCCGTCGGCGTCGTAGACCATCTCCTCCAGCAGCGCCTGCGCCACCCCCTGGGCGATGCCGCCGTGCCGCTGCCCCTCGGCCAGTACCGGGCTGACCACGGTCCCGGCGTCGTCAACGGTCAGATGCCGGATCAGCCGGGCCTTGCCGGTCTCGGTATCGACCTCGGCGACCGCGAGATGGGTGCCGAACGGGAAGGTGGGCTGTCCCTCGGTGTAATTGACCTCGGCAGCCAGGCCACCGTCGCCGGCCTGGCCTGCGACCTCGGCCCAGGTCCGGCTGGCTGCCGGGTCGCCGCGCACCTGCCAGGCCCCGCGCTCGGTGTCCAGCTCAAGGTCGGCCGCACTGGCCTCTAGCATGTCCGCGGCCAGCTGGCGAGCCTGCTCCCTGACGTCGACCGCGGCCTTGTGCACGGCAACGCCGCCGAGCTGCAGCGATCGCGACGCATACGTGCCGACTCCCATCGGGATGAGGTCAGTGTCGCCGTGAATTACCGTGACCTTCGCCATCTCGATGCCCAGCTCAGCCTCGACGAGCATGGCCCAGGCGGTGTGGTGACCCTGGCCGTGCGCGGAACTGCCGGTGTAGGCCGTGGCCGTGCCGTCGTCGTGCACGACGAGCCGGGCGGTCTCACCGCCCGCCGCGTCCGCGGCAGTGATCTCCACGTAGCTCGCCAGCCCGATGCC
>WNGL01008562.1_pt1 | contig 21281 bp, 13 predicted proteins | sample 5400591 | NCBI WGS metagenome assembly WNGL01 (sample SAMN13153377, study PRJNA577476) | soil metagenome | isolation source: 80 cm soil or saprolite under Garry oak tree replicate 1 | place: USA:California | collected 2016-06-15 | reverse complement strand
GCCGCCGCGAACATCGGCAGCCCGAAGTCCCGTCGCATTGGTCGAGTCTAGCATCGGATTTCGGCGCTGCCGGCCAGCCGCTGTCAGGTTTTACGTGCTTAACAAACTCTTAGCGTCCACTTAACCATGTCACCGGTCCGTCCCGCCATGATCGCTCGTCTGATTCTCACAGAAGGTGCACATGAACCATCGCGCTCTTGGATCGATTGCAGTGGCGGCGGCGATCGCGTTCGCGCGGCCCGTCGCGTTTCTGGCGCAGGAAGCCGGCAAGGCGGCCGAGATCCTGGCCGCCACGCGGAAGGCCATCGGCGAGAAGAAGCTGGACACGCTCGAGACGTTCAGCGTGCAGTCGGCGGTGCAGCGCAACGTCGGCAGCATGCAGATGAACGCCGACGTCGAGATTCTGCTCGATCTGCCCGATAAATACGTTCGATCGGAAGTCATGAACGGCGGCGGCAACATGATGGTCCGCGGCGGCGGCACCACCGGGTTCAACGGCGACGCGCCGATCCGGAAGGCGGACGCCGGCGGCGTCCCCGGCGGCGGCATGGTGTTCCGCATGACGGGTCCTGGCGGATCGTTCTCGAATGCTCCCGGCGAGAAGCCCACCCCCGAACAACAGGAGGAGATGAATCGCACCGTGGTGCGCAACGAGCGGGCCGAGGCGTCACGGTTGATGCTCGGATGGTTCGCGATGGCGCACGCCGCGCTCAAGGCGCAGTATGCCTATGCCGGCGAAGCGGAATCGCCCGACGGCAAAGCCTATGTCATCGACGTGAAGGGCGCAGACAACTTCGCCGCCCGCCTCTTCATCGACGAACAGACGCACCTTCCGCTGATGGTGACCTACAAGGCCCCGCAGCCGCGCGTGGTGCAGATGAACCGGGGGGAGCGGCGCGGCGCAGACCTGCAGAAGCAGATGAAGGACCTGCAGAACCAGCCGCCGCCCCCGATGGCGGACTACACCCTCTATTTCGACGATTGGCGCGACGCGGACGGCGTGAAGTTTCCGTTCAAGATGCGGCGCGCCGCCGCCGGCGACACGACTGAGGAGTGGACGATCGACAAGGTCAAGGTCAATCCGAAGATCGATCCGAAGCGATTCTCCCCTGAGAACTAGAAGGAGCGAGACGATGAAGGTCCTGATCGCGTTGTTCGCGCTCGCGGCCGGTGCGGCCGCTCCTGTCTCGGCCCAGACACCGCACCGCAACGCCACGCTTCACATCATCGTTCACGATCCCAGTGGAGCTGTGATCCCGAACGCAACGATTGACGTCGCGGGGACCGATCCGTCGACGCACGCGTTGCCCGTGACGTCGGCGACGTCCGACGGCCAGGGCGTCGCGACGGCCGCAAACCTTGCGACCGGCAAGTACAGCGTCACCGTGAGCTTTCCCGGATTCGAAAGCCGCACCCTGACCGAGGTGCGCGTGCGCGCCGGGGACAACCGGAGGGACGTGACGCTGGCGATCGAGAAGGTCGCCGAGAGCGTCGCCGTCGGCCGCGATCCGGCGACGTCCGCTTCGGATCCAAAGAGCGATCGATTTGGGAACGCCCTGTCCAAGGATCAAATTGCGGCGCTGCCGGATGATCCCGACGAGATGGAACAGGCGCTGAAGGACATCGCGGGACCCGGCGCGACGATCCGCGTCGACGGTTTTCGCGGAGGGAAGCTGCCGCCCAAATCGCAGATTCGCTCCATCCGTTTCTCGAGCGGCATGTTCGCCGCCGAAAACCACAGCGGCGGCATGACGTTCATCGACATCGCCACGCAGCCCGGCCAGGGCCCGCTGCGCGGCGGCGTGGACATGTCGTTCCGTGACGGCTCGCTCGACGCGCGCAACGCGTTTCAGCCGGAGAAGGGTCCGGAGCAGACGCAGCAGTATGGCTTCAATCTGTCGGGATCACTGCGAAAGGACCGGACGTCGTTCTCGCTCGCTGGCGGCGGCGCGTCGCTCTACGATTCCGCGAACGTCTTCGCCGCGCTGCCTGAGGGCACGCTTGGCGCGTCGATCCGCCGCCCGTCCGATCGTATGAACGTCAATGGACGACTGGATCACGCGTTGAGCAAGTCGCATTCGCTGCGCGCCAGCGTTCAACGGAACGACAACGACCTGCACGAGCTTGGGGTGGGCAATTTCGATCTCGCGGACCGCGCGTATACGCGGACGTCGACGGACGGCTTGTTCCGCGTGTCCGAGAGCGGACCGTGGGCGAGGCTATGGTTCGCTGAATCGCGGCTTCAGGTGCACTGGGCGTCGAGTGACAGTTCGTCGGCCGTCGAGACGCCGACCGTGCGCGTTCTCGACGCGTTCACCTCGGGCGGCGCGCAGCAGGCCGGCGGACGCCGTTCGACGGAGATCGAATACGCGACGAACGTCGACTACGCGAAACGCGGCCACGCGATTCGTCTCGGCACACTCGTCGAAGGCGGCACCTACCGGAGCGATTCCCAGTCGAACTATTTCGGCACCTTCACGTTCCCGAGCCTCGCCGATTTCGAAGCCGGGAAGCCGGCGACATATACGCGGCGCCTGGGCAATCCGCTCGTGGACTATTCGCGCTGGCAGGCCGGCTTTTTCGTCCAGGACGACTGGCACGTGCGCAAGAACCTCACGGTGAGCGGCGGCCTTCGCGAGGAGCTGCAGACGCGGATCGCGGACCATTGGAACCTCGCACCGCGCGCGGGGTTCACGTGGTCGCCGTTCAAGAACGGCAAGACCGCCGTCCGGGGCGGCGGCGGGGTCTTCTACGACTGGCTCGACGCGGACGTCTACGAGCAGACGCTGCGCGTGGACGGCATCCGCCAGCAGGATCTCGTGATCGTCAACCCCGGCTATCCGGATACGTCGGCGGGCGACGCGACCCTTCAGACGCTGCCCTCGAGCAAGTACATGCTCGCGCCGGGACTGCCCCTGCAGAAGCGCGCCATCATGACCGCCGGAGTGTCGCAGCAGCTCTCGGCGATGGTGACGCTGAACCTGAACTACATGCACTCGCAGGGATGGGACCGGTATCGAGGCAGGAACGTGAACGCGCCAATCGACGGACGCCGGCCCGATCCCGCCTTGGGAACGGTCACGCAGATCGAAGCGACCAGCCACCTGCGCGGGGATACGCTCAATGCGGGTCTCAATTTCAATCTGCCGAATCGCCGCACGTTCATCTTCGCAAACTATGCGTGGATTCGGCAGCGGAACGATACCGACGGGCCGCTCGGCCTGCCGGCCGACAGCTACAACCTTGCCGCCGAATGGGGTCCGGCGGGCGGCGTCCCGCATCAGATCGCCAGCGCCATCGTGAATACGACGCTGCCGAAACACGTCCGCCTCGCAGTGTCGGCGACGGCTCGATCGGGCACGCCTTACAACGTCACAACCGGCCGCGACGACAACGGCGACACCGTCTTCACCGATCGCCCCGCGGGCATCGGCCGCAACAGCGCCATGAGCGCCGGCATGTGGGACATGGCCGCGCGCGTCAGCTACACCTTCGGGTTCGGTCAGCGCGGGCAGAACACGGGCCCCCAGGGCGGACCGCTCGTCATCATGCAGCGGCCCGGCGGCGGCGCGGGCGATCTGCTCAACGGCTTCGGCGCGCTCGGCGGCGGCGGCGCGGAAGACAAGCGCCTGCGATTTGAGCTCTTCGCGTCTGCGTCAAATCTCTTCAACAATGTGAATCCGACCGGCTACTCGGGCGTGATGACGTCCCCGTTCTTCATGCAGCCGACTGCCGCGGGTCCTGCGCGGAAGATCGATGTGGGTGTCAAGATCGGTTTCTGATTGGGGCCCCTTCTTCGTGCTCGGCGGCAACATGATTGAGCAATGGGCGCCTGCGGCTCGTCCCGGGGCCCCCAACGCGCACGCGTGCGCGTTGGGGTGGGAATCGGGGCGGCCCCGGTCGCGCCACCCGCGACCGTTTTGAAACCGGTCGTCGAAGATCGGGAGACTCTTTGGAAAGAATGTCTCCTGAGCTCCTGTTCTCCTGTTCAGGCTCTTTTTCTCAATAGACGATCCGCGAGCAGAAAGTACGGCAGCGCGAGCGTCGCCAGGACGGCCGCCGTTCCGAAGGCCCGCGCGAAGCCGTAGCGGCCGATGATCCACCCGAGGGTCGTGGATCCGGTGCCGATGCCCGTATCGAAGCAGGCCAGAATCGATCCAAAGGCCGCGCCCCGCCGCTCGGGCGTGATGTTCTGCATGACGTGCCCGACAAATACGGGATAGGCCGTGCCGAAGCCACAGCCGAACAGGATGGCCGATGCCAGGAGCCAGAATCTGGAGCCGCCGGCCACGAGGCAGAAGAGGCCCACCGCAAGCAGGATGAGCGACGGCACCAGGACCCGGCTGTAGCCGAATCGATCGCCGAGTCGGCCGGACAGCGGCCGCGTCACCAGAATGACCAGCGCGAGCGCCGTGAGATAGATGCCCTTGGGCGCGACACCGTTCGCATCGGCATACAGTGCCGTGAAGCTGGTTACCCCGCCGTAGCCGAACGAGTAGAGGAACAGCGTAAAGGACAGGATCAGGATGCGCCATTCGACAAGGCGGCGCCTGCCCGCCGTCGGCAGATCCGCCGCCGAATGCCGCTGCGCTGGAAGAGTCCACGCAATCACGGCCATGAGCACGTTGAGCGCGGCGGCCTCAAAACACAACGCACGCCAACCGAAATGGAAGACCCAGAATCCAATCGACGGCGCGACGGCAATCGCGGCGACGGAAGACAATCCCCAGTACGCGAACCCTTCCGCGCGGCGGCGCTCGGGAAGAATGCCTGTCATGTAGGCCGCCGAGCCGGTCAGCAGCCCCGACCAGAACACGCCGTGCATGACCACGAGCGCCAGCATGACGTGGTAGTCGGGAATTATCGCGTAGACGAGGGAGAAGGCGGTGATCGCGATGCTGGCGACCGCCAGGATGCGCTTCGCGCCTACGCGGTCGACGAGGGCGCCGGTCGCCGGGGCGGAGAACGCCGACGCATACGTCAGCAGTCCAAGAAAGAGTCCCGACGCGAACGTACTCCCGCCGAGCGCGAGGATGTGGAACGGCGCGGTCGGGAAAAGCTGAAAGGCCGAGAGAAAGACCGTGAACGTGTAGCCGCACATCACGAAGAAGCGCGGCGTGAACAGGCGATCGGTCAACGCCGATCCGCCGGTGGTAAGATCACCGGTCCCTCGAACTTTCGACAGGAGCGGTTCATGGTGAAGATTCTCCTCCGTTCGGCGAACGTGCGCGCGGCCGCCGTGCTGGTGGCGCTGACCCTGGGCGCGGGATCCGCGGGATCCGTGTACACGCAGACGACCTCGGGCACCGCACGCGGCGCGGTTCCCCCGATCATCGATCGGGACCTGTTCTTTGGTGATCCGGAAATCGCCGGCGCGCAAATCTCGCCTGACGGCGAGTTCATCGCCTTCCTCAAGCCGTTCAACGGCACGCGCAACATCTGGGTCAAGCGCGCCGCCGAACCGTTCGACAAGGCCCGGCCGATCACGGCCGACACCAAGCGGCCGATCTCGGCGTACTTCTGGAGCCGCGACGCAAAGTACATTCTGTACTCGCAGGACGCCGGGGGCGACGAGAACTTCAACGTGTATGCGGTGCGCCCCGCTGACACGCCCGCGGCCGGCAGCAGCGTGCCCACGGCGCGCAACCTCACCGAGGCCAAGGGCTCCCGCGCCGAGATTTATCTGCTCCCGAAGAGCGATCCGGACGCGATCTACGTCGGACTCAACGACCGCGACAAGGCCTGGCACGATCTGTACAAAGTACGGATCTCCAGCGGCGAGCGCACGCTCCTCCGAACCAACACGGAGCGGGTCGTCGGCTGGCAGTTCGATCTCACGGATCGGCTTCGACTCGCGACGCGCGTGAACGACAACGGCGACACGGAGGTGATGCGTGTTGACGACAGCGGTTTCACGAAAATCTATGCGTGCAACGTGTTCGAAACGTGCGGCACCAGCCGCTTCGCGAAAGACGGCCGGGTCTACATGGAGACGAACAAAGGCGCGGACCTGATCCGGCTGACGCTGTTCGATCCACAGACGGGCAAGGAGGATCTGGTCGAATCAGACCCGCAGAATCGCGTCGATCTGGGCGATCTGTTGTTTTCGGACAGCACGGACGACCTGATCGCCACGATTTACGTGGACGATAAACCACGTTACGTCTGGAAGGACAAGGCCTTCGAGGCCGATTACAACCTGCTGCGGCAGAAGCTGCCCGGGAAGGAGGTCCTGTTCGCCTCGTCGACCAAAGACGAACGGCTGTTCATCGTCAGCGCCAGGTCCGATGTCGATCCGGGGACGACGTACTTGTTCGATCGGCAGACGAAGTCGCTGACGCCGCAATACCGCATCCGGGAAAAGCTGCCGCGAACATCGCTGTCGCCCATGACGCCGATCCGGTACGCGTCGTCCGACGGCCTCGAGATTCCCGCCTATCTCACTCTGCCAAAAGGCTATCCATCGAAGGGTCTACCGTTGATCGTGCTGCCGCATGGCGGCCCGTGGGCGAGAGACGTCTGGGGATACAACAGCCTGGCCCAGTTCCTCGCGAATCGTGGATATGCGGTGCTGCAGCCGAACTTCCGCGGCTCGACGGGTTACGGCAAGAGATTTCTCGACGCGGGGAACAAACAGTGGGGCGACAAGATGCAGGACGATCTCACCTGGGGCGTCAAGTATCTCTTCGCGCAGGGAACCATCGATCCCAAACGCGTCGGCATTCTCGGCGGATCATATGGCGGATACGCGACGCTCGCGGGCGTCGCGTTCACTCCCGATGTGTATTCCGCGGCCGTTTCCATTGTTGGACCTTCGAACCTGATCACACTGCTCGGCTCGATTCCTCCCTATTGGGAGGCCGCCCGGAAGATCTTCAGCGAACGCATGGGAGACCCGGCAACGCCCGAAGGAAAAGCGCAGCTCGAGCGCCAGTCGCCGCTCAATTCCGCGGCGAAGATCAGAACGCCGCTGATGGTGATCCAGGGCGCAAACGATCCGCGCGTCAACAGAGCCGAGTCCGAGCAGATCGTCATCGCGTTGCGCGATCGTGGCTTTCCCGTCGAGTACATCCTCGCGCCGGACGAGGGCCATGGATTTGCCAGGCCCATAAACAACCTCGCGGCCTTTGCGGCCGCGGAAAAATTTCTGGCCGGGCACCTCAACGGACGCTATCAGGAATATCTCGGTCCCGAGGTATCGGCGCGACTGAAGGTGCTCACGGTCGATCCAAAGACCGTCATCCTGACGAAGAAGGTCGACCCTGCGGCAGCCGGCGTGCCGAAACCCGCAACAGGGCTTCGCACGGGCACATCGAATTACTCGGTCCGAATGGAAATGGGCGGCCAGAAGATGGATCTCACTGCGACCAGCGAGATCAAAGAGGAAGATGGCAACTGGCTCGTCGTCGAAACGATGAACACTCCGGCAGGCGCCGCCGTCGACAGGGGCGTGCTGGAGAAAGGTACCCTCGTGCTTCGTAAACGGACGGTTACCCAGGGCCCCATCAGCATCGACTTCGAGAGCCGGGGCGGCAAGCTCACCGGCGAAATGAAAATAAATGGACAGAGCCGGCCAATCGCGGTCGACACGGACGGCGAATTGTTCGCCGACGGGCCTGGTTCGATCGACGTGATTGCGACGCTGCCGCTCGCCGAGGGCTATGCGACGACGTTCCGCAACTTTGACGCGCAGGCACAGCAAATCCGGTCGGTGCAGTTGAAGGTTCTCGGCAGCGAGTCCGTGACGGTGCCCGCAGGCACGTTCGATGCGTTCAAGGTGGAAGTCGTGACGACCGGCGGTCCGACGGCAACCGAATGGGTCGCCAAGGATCCGCGGCGAGTCGTCAAAGTCGTCGCGGTGCTCCCTCAGATGAACGGCGCGACGATGACGATGGAGCTGCAGAAGTAGCGGCTATCTTGATCCCATGGAGCAGTCCGGCCAGCAGCCGCGCCAGGAGGCTTGCACGGTAAGATGGACGCAATGGAGCGAGATTTGTCGAATTTCAGGCCCTCAAAACTCTGGCGGCGCATGCCGCTCGAGCGCCGCATCGAAGCGGCGGGCCTCTTCTGGGACGACGAGCAGTCCGCGGAGCAGCAGTTGGAAGCGGTCGGGTCGATCGCGACGCATATGAAGTTCCGGCCTCGAAGCGTGATCGCGCTCGCGCCGGAGAAGCGCGCGAAGTACCTCGCGCAGCTGCCGGGCATCAGCGACACGATCGCCGCCAGGGCGCTCGTCAATTACCATCTCGAGCGGCAGCGGCCGATGATGGGAGCGTTCCTCGATCTGCTCGGCATCACGCACGAGAATGGTCTAATCAGCGAAGAGAACGTCGGCAAGCCCGACGCGGAGAAGGTGAGGAACGCGGCGCGGCAGCTCGCCTCGACCTATCCCCCCGAGGATGCCTCGCTGTACTTTGCGACGCTCGTGTCGCAGGACCCCGAGACGTGGGAGGCACTGGTGGACGTGGTGGAGCAGCCCTCCGCCTGAAGGAGACCTTCCGCCGTCAGGCGGAAGCCAGAGCCGCGATCTCGGCGGCGGCGCGCATGCCAGTCTCGACCGCGCCGTTCATGTACCCCTGATACTTGATGCTGGTGTGCTCGCCGGCGAACACGATCCGGCCCGTCGGGCGCGCCAGCCACGCGCGCCAGAGCGGATCGAAGCCCGGATCGAAATAGGCGTACCCGCCGCGCGCCAGGGGATCGTGATCCCAGACGACCGTCTGCGCCGCTAGCAGCTTTCCGGGTTTCCCGAGCCACTCGATGCGCCGGAGGACGCCGCGCTCCCCTTCGGTACGCAGGATTTCCTGCAGGGCGGTGGAAGCGTTGCCGCCCGCGAGAAAACTCAGCACGCCCTGCGGGCCGGGCTGGCCTTCGCTGCCGTCCCAGACCGCGCCGGTCGGCAGATCGGTGCCGAAGGCCATAGGCCGTCCGCGCTTGCGCCAGAACCGCCGATCGAACTGCAGGAGCAGCCGCGTCGCGCAACCGTAACGAAGATGCGCGATCGCGTCGTGCTGCGCCTGGGGTAACGCGGGGTCGAACAAGACGCCACGCGCCGTCGACGCCGGCAGCGCGCAGACGAAGTACTGCGCCGTGATTTCGGTGTGCGGCTGTCCGAGCGCTTCGATCGTCGCCGTCACTCGATCGCCGTGCTGGACGACGCGGCGGATCATCGTGCGGAGCAGGAGCGCACCGCGCAACCGCTTTGCCACCGTCGTCGCGATCCGGTCGTTGCCGCCTTCAATCCGGAAGATGTGGCCGCGGCCGGGCGGGCCCGATTCGGCGAACTGCTCGACGAGCGGCAACAGCGAGAGGTCCTCCGGATCGGCGAGGAAAAATCCCCGGAATGCGCGCATGCCGGCGCGCATATCGGCCGTGGCGTTCGTCCGCTCGAGCCAGTGCGCCACGGATTCGCGTCCCAGCCGCGCCGCGACGGCGCTGTCCCAACGCAATTCCGCCAGCTTGAAGTCGTGGACTTCGCGTTCGATCAGCTTCCCCATGCCCGCAAGGCCCGCCGGGCCCGCATGAATCCGCCGCCGCCCGCGCGCATCGGGCCCGTAGAAGCCGAAGCCGTCCCGAAGAATCCTGACGGGCTTCAATCCGAGCTCGCGCGCGAGCGCGAGCACGTGCTCCTGCTCCCCTTCGATCAGGTCGGCGCCGGCCTCAGCGTGCTGTCTGCCCGCGAACTGGTTTCGAAGCGTCCACACACGCCCGCCGACGCGGTCGCGCGCTTCCACGACGGTCACGGCCGCGCCGCGCTTCTCCAGCACCCTGGCGGCGGACAGCCCCGCAAGGCCCGCGCCTGCCACGATCACACTCGTCCCTGCCAAATCGCGTCTCGGCATCAGTCGGTCAACCTTCGAAGGATACACTTAGCCCCTATGCCAGGGCTGCTGCTCTCGCTCCTGTTGTTTCAACCGCCCGCCGCGGATCTCCGCGCGCGCCTGCAGAAGCTCATCGATTCCAGCGGCGCGGAGGTCGCGATCGTCATGCGATCGCTCGATGGCTCGCACGAGCTGACGCTTGACGGGGACAAGGAATTTCATGCGGCCAGCACGATGAAGGTGCCCGTGATGATCGAGCTGTTCCGCCAGGCGGAGGCCGGGCAGCTGTCGCTCGACGAGCGGCTTCCCATCAACAACGCCTTCCACAGCATCGTCGACGGCAGCGTCTATCAACTCAGCGTCGGCGACGACTCGGACGCGGAGGTCTACAAGAACATCGGCAAGACCCTGACGCTGCGGCAACTCTGCGAGGCGATGATCACCGTCAGCAGCAATTTTGCCGCGAACCTGCTGATCGAGCGCGTGGGCGTCGAGAACATCCGGAGAACGGTCACGCGGCTCGGCGCCGACGGCATGCACGTGCTGCGCGGCGTCGAGGACCAGAAGGCGTTCGACAAGGGCCTGAACAACACGACGACGGCGCGCGCACTGGCGGTGTTGATGCAGAAGATCGCGGCGGGCGAGGCCGTGAGTCGGAAATCAGACGCTGAGATGGTCGAGGTTTTGAAGCGGCAGACGTTCAAGGATGCGATTCCAGCGGGGCTACCCGCGGACACGCCGATCGCGCACAAGACGGGCACCATCACGAAGATTCATCACGACGCGGCAATTGTTTACGGTCCGCGGCCATACGTGCTCGTCGTGCTGGTGCGCGGGATTGAGGATCAGACGAAGAGCGCCGCGCTGATCGCCGCCATTTCGCGGGAGGTCTGGAACGAGGTGAATCGATGAATCGGCGCCAGTTCGTCCAGTCGGTTGGGATCGGCGCTGTCGCATCGCAGCTCGCGGTGCCACGCGTGCATGCCACCGCCGCGGCGGCGCCGACGGTGATCAAGCCAAAGCGGCTCGCCGCCGGCAGCACCGTGGCGCTCGTGAGCCCGGCGAGCGCCACCTGGGAAACCGATGACGTAAAGATTGCGGCCGAATCGCTCGAGGCGCTCGGTTTCAAGGTCAAGACAGGCGAGCACATGATGGAGCGGCACGGATATCTTGCCGGCGACGACAAGGCGCGGGCCGACGATATCAACACGGCATTCGCCGATCGGTCCGTCGCCGCCGTGCACGCGATTCGCGGCGGGTGGGGCAGCGCGAGGGTGCTGCCGTATCTCGATTTCGACACGATCCGCCGCAATCCGAAGGTGATCATCGGCTACAGCGACATCACCGCGCTGCTGCTCTCCATCCACGCAAAGACAGGACTCGTCACGTTTCATGGCCCGATTGGCTTGGGCCGATGGGACGCCTGGTCGCTCGAGTACTACAAGCGCGTACTCCTCAACGGCGAGCAGGTCACTTATTCGAACAAGCAGGGCATTACGCCGGAGCGCAACGCACTGACGCAAGTGGAGTTTCGCACGCAGACGATCACGCCCGGCAAGGCCCGCGGGCGTCTGCTCGGCGGCAATCTCACGGTGCTCACGACGATCCTCGGATCGCCGTACCTTCCCGATTGGGACGGCTGCATCTTCTTCTGCGAGGACGTGCACGAAGACTACTACCGCATCGACCGCATGCTGACGCAGCTGAAGCTCGCCGGGGTGCTGGGGAAGATCAAAGGATTCGTGTTCGGCGGCTGCTCACAGTGCGGGCCTGGCGACGGCAATTTCGGCGCGTTGACGCTCGAGGAAATCTTCAACGACCACATCAAGCCGCTCGGCGTTCCCGCCTGGCAGGGCGCGATGATCGGACATGCCCAACCGCAATGGACGCTCCCGGAAGGTGCGCAGGTGGAAATCGATGCGACGGCCGGCACGATCGCGCTGCTCGAGTCGCCGGTCGGCTAGTGGCCAGTCACTAGTTGCGTGTGCCCACGAGATGTAAAGCGTTTCTGCGGGTCCTGGCGCGAACAGCCCCACTTCGTTCCTGGCGCGAACAGCCCCACTTCGTGCTCGGCGCCAAAAGCACTTGTCACGTGTGAGGCGCCTGCGGCGCGAAGCGGGGCGCCCCGTTCGCGCCACCCGCAGGTGGGGCTTTACATCTCGTGAGAACAGTCCACTAGTGTTCAGCGGCCGCAGTGCGGCGAGAGCTCGATGCGGCGGATCTCGGCGCCTTCTTCGATGGCGTCGACCACGTCCAGGCCTTTTGTCACCCTCGCAAAGACGGTGTAGTCGTAGTCGAGACGCCGATTGTCAACGAGGTTGATGTAGAACTGCGCGTCGGCGGTGTTTCGGCCGCGCGTTGACAACCCGACCGTCCCGCGGTCGTTCGTCGCGCCAATCTCGTCGCGCATATAGTCCTTGTGGCCCGCGTACTCGTTCGCGCCCGGACTGCCTCCCTGCACGACGAAGCTCGGAACGACGCGATGGATGGTGAGGCCATCGTAGTAGTGGTCTGTAATGGCCAGCGTAAGGAATCGATCGACAGTGATGGGCGCGGACGGATCCATCTGGACATAGAAAACGCTTCCGCCGGCCAGGCTGACCGACACACAGAGGTTCGGCGACTGAAACTGCTGCGGCCAGCCGCGAAACATCTTCGCCGGTTGCGCCTGCACGGATTTACCCGTCAATCGCGTGATGACCGCCGCCGCCCGCCCGGCCACGACGGGATCGATGTCCTTCAAGAGCGGCGCCAGTTCACCACCCGCTTTCGGCTCCGCGTGGATGTCGATCGCTTCCAGAAGCGGCAGGCGCACGTCACGCGACGTCTCTTTTCCTTCTTTCGTGATGCGGAGCAGCGCGTCGATCAGCGGCGTCGCCAGTTTCTCGTTGGGCGGGGAATCCTCGAGCAGCATCGCCGCGTTGCGCACGAGCTGGTAGTCCGGCCTGGCAAGCGCCGCGATGATGGCTGGCTCGGCCTCCGCCTTCTTCAGCCGGCGGAGCGGGCCGAGGACCGCGTCGCGCACGTTGTCGTTCGTATCGTAGGCTAGCTCCGTCAGTCGCACGACATCGTCCATGGCCGCGGCGGCCTTCGCGGCATACATGCGCACCCACCAGACCGGGTGCGTGACGAACGCCTCCATCGGGATTTCCGCAACCTCGGGCGCGCGCCTGGCCAGCGCGAGGAAGATGTGCGCTTCGCGGTTCCATCTGCCGCTTGTCGACGGCGTCCGAAGCTCCGACGCCAGGCGCGTGGTGACGACGGCGTCGCTGCGGCAGGCATCGCCCAGCGCGTCGATCACGGCGAGCATCACGTGCGAATCAGAATCCTGGAGGAGATCGGTGAGAGGCGCACAGCCGTTCGTCGCCGCCCCGCGCCGCAGATACCCACGTACGGCCTCATACCGGACAAATGGAGACGAGTCTCCCAGCCGCTCCTGCAGAAGCACGAGGCGCTCGGCGTTCTCGATTCCAGCGCCGTCGCCGCCCAATACCGTCGTCGCAAGGCGCCGGACCTCGCCGTCGTCGTCTTTGAGCGCCGTCCGCTCGGTGTCGGGATCGAGCTGCCCTCCGGCGATCAACGCGCTCAGCGCCAGCGCCCTGACTTCCGGTCCGTCGTTGACCCACGTGTTCGCGACCATCCGCGAAAGCCGCAACGACGTCTCCAGGGCAAACCGCGTGATTTTTCCGTTGACGCGCGCAAGGACCTCCATGGCTCTGGTTGCCGAGGCGTAGGCGCTCCCCAGACGGCGGCTGCTGTCCGTGCGCTCCATGACCGCGCGAAGAATCTCTTCGACACCGTGCACCTGCTCGGATGTCGTGTAGGGGATGCGACCAAGCGGGACCAGGTACGGAGCGGCGATCATAGGATCACCGGCCGATGCCATCGCGCCGAGTGACGCATACACGGATCCGATAAGCGCGGGGTCCGTACTTGGATCGAACCCTTTCAGAGATTGCGCGACCGCGCCGGCAATCGCCACACGCGGAGCGTTCGGCGTCTGCGCGAGCGCGAGAAGCTGTGGCACCAGGTGTGGATCTTCCAGGCGGCCAACGCCTCTCAGAGCGAAGGCCTGGATCACCGGGTCGGACGATAAGACGAGCGGCATGAGCGCATCGGCGCCCGACCACCCTTTTTCGAGATTCAGGACGGCGCCTGGCTCGCGTCCCATCTGCGAGACGACGATTTTTTGCGGCGGCGGAATCGGCTGCGGCCCCGCACGCTGTGCCGGTTGCGCCTGGGGGAGCGCGAGTAAGCCGCACAAAGCGACGATCGGTCGCATGGTTGATGTCCGGGTCGGCGACCCGGTCCTACAGACGTCCGGAGTATTCCAGCATCTGGCTGGTCAGATCCAGCGGATACGAGATCTGGACGTTGACGATCCCGCCGTGGTCGTCGCGGACCGCCTCCAGCCGTGGCTGGACGAACCCCGTGTAGGACGGCATGTGCAGGCGGTCGACGCGCGCGACGACTTCATCGCGGAGCGCGGGATCGAAATGAACGCCAAAGGTCTCGAAGAGCGCCTTCGCCGCCTCATAGTCGCCTTCAGCCTTGATCCGCTGCACGTCGGAGAGCAGACGGCCGACGCCCGCCTGGAACGCCTTGACGTCGACGACAACGTAGTAGGTCTTGCCGTCGCGCCAGCGGATCTCGATGGCGCGGGAGTTGGCGAGCAGCCAGCCGACGATCATCTGCCGGTTGCGCATGTGGTCTTCTTCGATCTGCGATCCCTGCCGCACGCGCCGAAGCTGCAGGAGCGCATTGCGCGCGTATCCCTCGTACTCGGCGCGGATGATGTCGTCGTGGTCTGCCTCGTCGAGGAGTCCGAGCTCGACCAGTTTCGGGTGCGGCAGGAAATACAACGCGACGAGGTCCGCGCGGGACTCCTCCAATGCGGAGTACTGTTCCTTCAGCACCGTTTGCGGGCTGCCTTGCAGACGATCGGCAATGCGGCCGGATCCGTGGCCGATCACCTCGTGCATGTTGGTCGTCAGCTCGCCGGCGAAGCTGCCCCACTTCTCGGCTCGTTCCGCCTCGTCGGCGGTCCAGGCGAATTCGCGCCTGAACTCCGGCAGCGTCGACTTGTCGTACGCCTCCGTGGCGTTCGAGAGCGACACGGACTTGCTGCCGTAGCGCTCGCGAATCGTCTGGTCGTTCGGCAGGTTGATGCCGACGGGCGTCACGGGACCGGAATCGCCCGTCTCGATCACGACGTCGATCGCATTGGCCGAGACGCCGCGGACGCCCTGCTTCTTGTATGCGTCCGCCCATGGCATGTGGTCCTCGAACCACTGCGCGGCAGCCGCCAGCTTCCGGATGCCTTCGGTCTTGTGCGGATTCACGTAGTAGACCAGCGCCTCCCACGCGCCCTTGATGCCGCGCGCGTCCATGTAGACTTCGACGAAGCCGTTGATCGTATCGACCGGCGACTCGCGGTCCTGCACCCACGCGATGTCGTACGCCACGCGATCCGCGGTTTCGCCGGTTTCGTAGAAGCGGATCAACGCGCGCAGCGCGTGCGCCATCGTCTCCGTCGCAAAAGGGATCGCGGCTTCGAGGTGCGCGACGATTTCGCGGATGTAGGTGTCATATCGGCCGCCGGCGCGGTAGACCTCTTCGACGAGCTGGCCGCCGCGTTTCGCGAGGCGCGAATTCAACGGATACCGCTCCTGAAAGCCATCCAGGTCGGCCATCGACACGCCGGCATACAGATTGTTCGCGCTGGCCTGCAGGATGTCCTTGCCGGCGCCCGGCGTCTTGCTCGTCACAATCGGATCGACATCGGGATCGAAGAAGTACGGCTGCAGGCGGTCGAGCAGCGCATCGAGCGGTTCGCCGGCGCGGAGCGGAAAGCGGGCGCCCGTCTTCGCGGCCTGGCGGGCGGCATTGGCGAATACCTCGGGCGCGCACTCGAGGACGAACTTCCGCGCGGTCAGGTTGTTATAGGGGCCCGTGTTGATCCAGAACAGCTTCGTGTAGCGCTGGATTTCGGCGAGAGTGGCGTCGTCGATCCCAGCCGGGTGCGTGACGATCTCCTCGAGCACGTCGCGCATCTCGAGGTTGTGCTCGTACCGCTGATCGTAATAGATGTCGCGGCCCGCAACGGCGGCCTTGTACAGATGGTAGATGAGGATCTTCTCGCGCAACGGCAGCTCGCCGAAGCCGTCCGCGTAGAGTTGGACGACGGCCGCCTCGCCGACGCGCTCGAGGAGGTACTTCCGGACGTCGACACGTGCGCTCACCGGCGCGCTCATTTCGAGGCGGCCTTCGACTGAAGGCTCGCGTCGTACATCGCGCCGTACTCCAGATACTGGCGGACCGCGTCGCGCGGATAGCCGATCGTGACGGCCGGAACGTTCTTCTTCGGGCCGAGCGCGGCAGTCACCTTGGTGTTGATCCCCGCCCAGTAGGTCGGCAGGTTGAGCGTCTTATAGCGGACGATCACCTGATCGCGCAGCTTCGGATCGAAGTGGACGCCGTACGTGTCGACGAGCGCCTTGATCGCTGCATAGTCCCCTTCAGCCTTGATCCGCATCACTTCCGCCAGCAGCATGCCGACGCCCTGGCGCATCTTCTGATAGTCCGCCACGTGTACGTAGGTCTTGCCGCTCTTCTGGACGTACTCAATCGCGCCGGTCTTGTCCTTGATGTAATTCACAATCAGCTGACGGTCGCGCTGGTGATCCTCCTCGATCGTGTCGCCCCTTGGGATCCGGCGCAGCTGCGTGAGCGGCGCGCGGGCGGCGTTGTCGTACATCGCCCTGGCTACTTCGTCCTGGTCCTTGACCAGCCCCAGCTCCCGCAGCTTCGGATCCCAGACGTTCCAGAGTCCCATCAGATCCGCGCGGGCTTCTTCGAGCGTGGAGAAGTACTCCTTGAGGTAAGGTTCGGCGCCTCCTTTCACGCGGTCGCTGAGTTTGCCGGACCCGTGGCCGATGACCTCGTGCAAGGCCGTCAGCAGGTCTTCGGCTTCCTCGCCGTACTTCCTGGCGCGCGCTGCCTCGTCCGGTGACGCGGAGAATTCGTCGATCGCGCTCGTGGCTGCGGCATCCAACGCATGGCTGCTCCCCAGAAACAGGAAGTTCTTCGTCCCGTACTTCTCGTGAATCTCGTTTTCATTCGGCAAGTTGTCGCCGATCGTCGTGACGTGAAAGTCGCCGGTCTCGATCAGGACTTCGACCGCTTTCACGACCGGCGGCTGGAAATCACGCTTCTTGTACTTCGCGTCCCACGGCGCCTTGTCCTCGAAGTACGCCGCGTTCTGCGCCAGCTTCGTCATGACCGTCGTGACGGGCTTGTCGGTGATGGTGACGAAGCTCTGCGAGCTGCCTTTCGCGCCGCGGGAGTCGCGGTAGACCTCGATGAACCCGTTCGCGAAGTCCACAGCCGCGTCGTTGCGCACCCAGCCGCCGCCGAACTGCAGCCAGTCTTTGGGATCGCCAGTCTGATAGAACCGAATCAGATCCGCAATGACGGTGGCCTGTGCGGGATCCGCGGCGAGTCTGGCACGGTCGAGATACTCGATCGCCTTCTTCAGGTATGTCGCATACAGGCCTGGCGGCACGCGGCCGTCCGGCGTGCCTGCTCGATACACCTCCTCGTGAATCCCCTTCGCGTCTTTCACAACCCGTGAATTGAGCGGGAAGCGCTCCTGGAAGTCTTTCAAGTCCGCCAGAGACAGACCCTGATAGAAGCTGTTGGCGCTGACTTGAAGGATGTCCTTCCCAGGCGGCGGCGTCTTCGCCGTCGTCATCGGCTCGAACGCCGGATCGAAGAGCGGCTCACGCAGAGCGGCAACCTCCTGCTTCACCGCGTCCGCTCCCGTCAACGGCGAGAGATCGGCGTCGGCGGTCGCAAACGCGCCGGCCGCGGAGGCTTTCGTCGCGGCGTCCTGCAACTCCTCGAACGTGAACGACGGCAGGAACTTCTGCGCGGTGGTTTCGTTGTGATTGCCGCGGTTCGCCCAGAATAGCAGCGCATATTCTTGAATCTTGCGGTATGTGGCGGGCGCGATGGTGTCGTGGTGCGCAACGATGCCCTGGATCAGCCGCTTCTCGCGAAGACCAAAGCGCGACAATTGATCGTAAATGATCGGATCGATCGCGATGGACGCCCGCGTCAGCCAGTACGCGAGCGCCTTCTGCTCCGGCGCGAGCTGCGCGAAGCTGGGCGCCTGAAGCTGGATGAAGCCGACATCGCCGACTCGCTCGACGAGCGGGCTTGGCGGGGCATTCTTCTTTGGTGCCGTGGCGCGCTGCGCCGCCGCGGGCACGGTGATGACGATGACGAGAAGCAGCGCTAACAGAGCGACCTTTCGAGAGTTCATAACCCTGCGATCTTATCAGCGCTCCAGCCCGACTAGATCTCCACCGTCTCCCGGTATTCCGGGGCCTTATGGCTCCAGCCAAGCTCGGCCTGGATCCGCCGGCCGAGCGCGTCCTGCGCCACGGGCTCCCCATGGACGATGAAGGTCTGCTTTGGCGGGGCGGTGAAGCCGTGCACCCAGCGCATGATCTCGTTCGCATCGGCGTGGGCCGACATCGAGTCGATGCGCTCGATCGTCGCGGCGACTGGAATCCATTCGCCGTGAATCTTGACGCTCTTTTCGCCGTCGACGAGGCGGCGGCCGCGGGTGCCGATGCCCTGGTATCCGGCGAACAGCACCGTGTTGCGCGCGTCGGGCAGGGCGGCCTTGAGGTGGTGCAGTACGCGTCCGCCTTCCGCCATGCCGCTCGCTGAGATCACGACGGACGGCATTTTCGATGCCGTCAGGTGCTTGGACTCGTCCGGCGACGCGATCACCCGGAAGCGCTGGGTGCAGAAGATGCAGAGGTCTCGCTCCTGTCTGGCCTGCCGGCGCCGCACGTCCTCCGGCTGCGCCGCCGCCCCATCGTGCGGCGCAACATCGTCGCGGAATTCAGGCTGCAGTTCGGGATCCAGCTCGTTGACGCGTTCGGCGTAGCGCGCGAGCGCGGCGGCCGCCATCGGGCTGTCGACGAAGACAGGGAGCACGGGGATTCGCTTCTCCGACTCGAGGCGCTTCAGCCAATAGCACAGCTCCTCCACGCGTCCGATCGCGAAAGCGGGAACGATCAACTTGCCGCCGCGCGCTGCCGTGCGCGTCACGATCTCGGCCAGCCGCGCGCCGTTGTCGTCCTGCTCGTGCAGGCGATCGCCATACGTCGATTCGACGAGCAGATAGTCGGCAGCGTCCACCGGGCTCGGATCGGGCAGTACCGGCCGGCTGTACCGCCCGAGATCTCCGCCAAAGAGGATCACGCGCCCGTCGATGTGCATCCGCACGTATGACGATCCGAGCAGGTGGCCGGCGTTGATGAAGTCGACGTCGATGCCTTTCGCGACGGGCATCGATCGATCGTATCCGCACGGTTGGAGCTGCGAGATGGCGCGAAAAGCGTCCACTTCGCGATACAGCGGAAGCGCGGGCTTGTGTTTCGAGAAGTTGTGGCGGTTGGCGTACTCGGCGTCTTCTTCCTGCAGTCTGCCCGCGTCAGGAAGGACGATCTTGCAGAGATCCTGCGTGCCCTGCGTGCAGAACACCCGGCCTCTGAATCCTTGTGCGACGAGCCGCGGCAGGTATCCGCAGTGATCGAGATGCGCGTGTGTCAGCACGATCGCCTCGATCGAGGACGCCGGGACAGGCAGGTCCTGCCAGTTGCGAAGACGCAGTTCCTTGAGGCCCTGAAACAGCCCCGCATCGACCATGATGCGGACGCCGTTCGACTCAACCAGATACTTCGAGCCGGTGACCGTGCGCGCCGCTCCCAGGAACTGCACTCGTATCATCTCTGACCTCTGACCTCTGACCTCTGACCTCTGACTTCTATGCAAACAGCCCGACCAGTCCGCCAGTGTGCCAGAAGAGCACGGTCCGATCGGTGAGCTCGCCCGCCCGAATGCGTGCGACGAGTCCGGCCATGGCTTTGTAGGTGGGATCGAGAAACAGCGCTTCGCGCCTTGCGCAAAGCTCGATGGCTTCGGTCGACGCCGGCGTGGCGATGCCGTAGCCTTCCCCCACAAATCGATCGTCGACTTCGATGTCGCCGTCCGCGAGCGTTCCTGGGCGAATGCCGAGCAGCCCCTCGACGCCCTGCAGGATGCGGCGGATCTCGCTCACAATCGCCGCGGAAGGATCGTCCGCGCTGACGCCAACGATGCGCGTTCGCAGTCCGTGCAGGCGGCAGCCAGCGATGAGCCCTGCCTGCGTGCCGCCGGACGACGTTGCTACGACTATCGCATCCGGCGCCGGGATCTGATCGAGCATCTCTCCTAGCGCCATCGCGTAGGCGGCTGCGCCGTGCGGAGTCGATGCGCCGAGGGGAATCACGAAAGGCATGTGCCCGGTGGATCGAACGTCCTCCGCGGCGCGTTCCATTGCCGGACCCCGCGCCTCGCGCGATTCGACGTACCGAACCTCGGCGCCAAGCAGGCGATCGAGCAGTGCGTTGGCCGTCGGCTTCGCGGGCGCGGCCCCGTTGGCGACGAGGAGGCAGCGCAGTCCAAGGCGCGCCGCGACAGCCGCGGTCGCGCGGGCGTGGTTCGATTGCACGCCGCCCGTCGTGATCAACGTGTCCGCGCCCGCCGCGAGCGCCTGCGCGGCGACGATCTGCAGCTTTCGAATCTTGTTCCCGCCGAATCCGAACGGGATCGCATCGTCTCGCTTGACGAGCAGCCTCGGCGCCTGCCCTGAGCTTGTCGCCTCTCGACCTGGCTCTGGACGACCCTGAGGCTCTCGAAGGGTTGAAGGGCCGAGCGCCTCCCGAAGACGGGAGAGTTCCTCGATCGGCGTCGCACCGGTGACGAGCGGCAGTCGCGGAATCGCGTGGAGCCGCTCGAGCGCGGCACGATCGCCAGGCACAGAGACGTTAGTATAAGTGGTTGACACGGTGATGCGTGGCGGGAGACGGGAGGCGGGAGACGGGGTACGGGAGACGGGAGACGGGAGACGGGAGACGGGAGACGGGAGACGGGAGACGGGAGACGGGTTAACGGTTTACCGTAAACGACCACAAAATGAGCGAGCTCGTCGAACAGCTGAAGAAGAGCGGCGCCCCGCTGATTGCGGCGGAGCTGCGGCCGCCGCGGGCGGAGCTGAAAACGGCCGCGAGCATGGACGCGTGGATCGACACCTACCACGCCGTCCGCGGCCTGACGCGGAACGGCACGTTCGTCTTCCTGACCGACAGCGCCGTCGGATTGAAGGAAGAAGACAACCTCCGCCATCTCGTCATCAATCTCGGCAGCGACGTGCCGCGATCTCGCGTCATTCCTTTTCTCACGTGCAAGCACACAGTCGAAGACGCGCTCGCCTATGCGGATCGCGCCGGACATCACGGCTTCGACTCGCTCGTCGTCCTCGGCGGCGACAAGCACGTCGGCCCTCCGAGATGCGTGGAGCATGCATGGCAGCTGCGCGAGATGATTCGCGCGCGCGACGCG
>WNGL01002990.1_pt1 | contig 21297 bp, 17 predicted proteins | sample 5400591 | NCBI WGS metagenome assembly WNGL01 (sample SAMN13153377, study PRJNA577476) | soil metagenome | isolation source: 80 cm soil or saprolite under Garry oak tree replicate 1 | place: USA:California | collected 2016-06-15 | reverse complement strand
ACTGAGACGGAGATGAAGGAACGCAAAGCTCGCGTCGAAGACGCGCTGCACGCCACTCGTGCGGCAGTCGAGGAAGGCATCGTCGCCGGCGGTGGCGTCGCTTTGATCCGCTGTCTGTCGGCCATTGAAACCGTCAAGCCTGCGAACGAGGACGAGCGCATCGGCGTGGAGATTGTCAAGCGTGCCATTGAGTTCCCGACACGCGCACTGGCTGACAACGCCGGGGTCGAAGGCTCCGTGGTGGTGCAGGAGGTCAAACGCCGAAAGGGCAACGAAGGCTACAACGTTTCCACTGGCGAGTACGAAGACCTGGTCAAGGCCGGTGTAGTGGACCCAAAGAAAGTCACCCGCACCGCCCTGCAAAACGCGGCTTCGATTGCCGGTTTGTTGCTGACGACCGAATGTCTGGTGACCGAGATTCCGGAGAAGGAGAAGAAAACTCCGATGCCGGGCGGCCACGGCGGGGGCATGGGCGATATGGACTACTGAGCTGCGCACGTTAAAGCGTGACAAGGTTGAAGCGTTAAAAATCGTTCCAAGAGGAACGGAACACAGGAAGCGAGGCTGGCTCACGTCAGCCTCGCTTTTTCTTTTCCTACGCGCCTTCCGAGGGCAAACTCCTGTCATGCAGAGTGTCCCAGAGAGTGATTGGAAAGTATTCACCAAAGTCAGTCCAGTCGCGATGAAGCGATTTTGCGAGCGCGTACTGGACGAAGCGCGCAATGTTCTCGCCGATGCATCGAAAAGCTCGCATGAGCGTTATTTGGCTCTCTACCAGCTTATGGGGCGGCGCGACAAGGAGCTGGCAAAGGCTTTCGACGATTACCGGCGTTCCACCGCCTTTTGGCAAATCGCGATCATGTACAACCAGCGCCTCCTGACTGACGAAGAATTCATGCAATTCAGCCCGGAAACGCGCAATTCGATCCTGGCCACGCGAGAGAACAGCATACGCCAGAGGCGGCATGCCGAGGATGGTTCGTTGGCCTCGTTAATCATCGGACCAAAACAAAACAGCTAATCAAGAACTAGCTCTCGCGGCCTAATGCGTCGCGACGTTCGCCGCTGGACACCTGCTACGGTGGACGGACGCCACAGCAGGTTAGGTTAAGCGCGGAGTCTGCGCGCGTTTGACTGAATCTCTTATCCTGCGGACTAGGCTGCGCAGCTCGGTGTCAGGCCGTTACTGCGCGGCAGAAAATCTTCTCCTGACTAAGCATGTAGTCGCGGCTGGTAGATTTGCCAAGGACGCGGGTTCAACTCCCGCCGCCTCCAGTCTTCGTTCGGAGCGCAGCGAGGAACGAAGACTGCCGCGCCGGAGCGAGGCGAAGGCGGGCCGGCACGCTAACATCTTTGTCTCCGCGCTCCGAACTACGACTCGGCGAGGCAGTCAACCCCGTGAAATTCACCCACGTTTACATTCTCCGAAGCGAAGAAAATCCCGAACGCTTTTACATGGGTTTGACCGACGATCTTCGGGACCGCCTGCGCCGACACAACGCGGGCGAGCTTCCCCACACCGCCAAGTTCCGTCCTTGGCGAATCAAGACTGCGGTGGCCTTTACCGACAGAGGCCGTGCTGCGGCGTTTGAGCGCTATCTCAAAACCGCGTCGGGCCGCGTCTTTGCCAAGAAGCGGCTGTGAGTCTTCGCTCGCAGCGCAGCGAGAGCGAAGACTGCCGCGCCGCAGCCCGCCGAGGGCGAAGGCGGTCACCGGCCGCCGCAAGCGCGAATCGGGTAGGCTATAGCAACTGGCCGAGGGGTTTCGGTACGTCTTGGCGCTGAAGATCCAGTGGGCCGTCCCTCCTGTAGAGTCACGAAAGGACTGAGCGGAGTGCCCCTGCGTCCTGGGGCGGGGTGCACGCGGTGGGACGCTCAATTGCTCTCGCATTTTCAATCAGGCTCGGTGGCACGTTGTACTCGCGGCACCGGCTCCAGGCTCGGCTGACCTGGTGGGTCATCTTGCGGGTGAAAAATTTCGAGAGCAGGCTCAGGAGGCGCTTCAGAGTATGCGGCCTGTTACGCGCGAATCCAAAGGCTGGCGGCAACGGATGGATTCGTAGTTGGGAATGTAGGCGCGGAGCAAACTTTTGAAAAGTTTGCCGTGGTTCGGGACTTTAAGGTGAAGCAATTCGTGGACGATGACGTACTCGCGAAAGCTTGCGGGTTGCGAAAGCACGTCGGCGCTGAAAGAAACGGTGCCGCTGGTGGAGCAAGAGGCCCACTTGCGCCGCATTTGCTGGATGCGGATTTGGCGCGGCTTGGCGCGGATGCGGGCGGCCCAGTGCGCGACTTGGGCTTTGAAGTCGGCGAGGGCCTGCGGGTTGGGCTCGCGGGGTTTCATTTTGAGCGGACCTTGATCAGGCGGTCGGCAAGCTCGACCATCTTCTTGCCCTGCACAATTGAAACGAGGATTTTGTAAAGCTCCGCTTTCAGTTGCCGCATTTCTTCGGCGTTCGACGCGAAATTGGGGAAACGGCGAAATGGTTCGACCAACGCGGTCGCGAGCTTCGTCGGCTCCTTGTACATCTGGCGCTTGAGTTCCCAAAAAATGGCAAACGTGTCGTCGGGCAAGCCACTCTCTTTCTTGGCCTTCTCCGCGTCTATGGCTTCCTTGGCGAGCAGTTCCAATTTCTCGAGGGCGTCTTTCGTCGAGACCTGGCGTTCGTCGTACTGCTCACGGATGGTCTCGGATCGCTCGCCGATGCTGATTAGGTACGGCTCGACGGTGCCCTTCTCGTTGACTGTCTGTTGAATGCTCTTGACCAGATTGATGACCTTGTTGGTGTCAGATGCGTCGCTGTCCTGGATTTTCTTCAGCATCTTCTCGTCAATCATCACCGGCCTGGTGGTCTTGACCAGGCCAGCGTAGCTGGCCGTTTCCCGAATCAGCTGCTCGGTCTTTTTTGCCACGTCGCCAAGGAAGGAAGTCTTGGTGCCGTAGGCGTTCCGAACGACTTCGTACAGGGTGGCCAGCTTGCGGTAATCGTCAACGTAGTCGCGCAAGCGGGCGTCCGGCGAAAGGATTTCGTAAATCTGCTCAAGCTCTTTGAAGAATTTGTAGAACTCCTCGCGCTTGGTTTTGTCTTCGAATGTGTCAATCGCCCTCTCGACGGCTTTGTCGTCCATTTTGCCGGTGGTAAGGTCCAGGTAAGCGCGACCAGGACCGGTCATGCGGCGGATAAAGTCCGTGAAGAGGATGTCGATATTCTCGACAACGCCGCTGACGTCTTTGGAATCGAAAGCGAGCGCCTTCTTGAGCTTGGCCAGGATGCCGACAAAATCCACAATCATGCCGCAAGGCTTGCTACGCTCGCCGCCGTCCGGGTTCTGGTCATCATAAGGCCGGTTCACGCGGGCAATGGCCTGCAGGAGGACGTGGTCGCGCATTGGCTTGTCCAGGTACATACAATAAAGGACGGGGGCGTCGTAGCCGGTGAGGAGTTTGTCCGTGACGATCAGAATTTGGGGGTCCTGGCCCGGCTTCGGAAATGCCTTGCGGGCGGATTTTTCGGCCTTGTCGCTGAGCTGGTACTTGGCAACCAGAGGGAGCTTCTCGGGGTCATTGTGGGCACTGGTGTAAACGGGCGCGGACATTTCTGGCGGCAGGAGCTTGTCGAGTTCCTGTTTGTACAGAGCGCAAGCCTCGCGGTCCACCGCGACCAGGAAGGCCTTGTAGCCAAGTGGCTGGACGTTCGTTTTGAAGTGCTCGGCAACGAACTTGGCGACTGCGGGAACGCGCTTTGCTGATTTGAGGAAGGTCTTGAGTTTGACCGCGCGATCGAGGACCCGGTTCAGGTCTTCAATGTCCGTGACGCCCTCGGCGTCGGCGATTTTCAGGAACTCCTCTTCCAAGAGACCTTCTGGCAGACAGATTTCGTTTGGCGCGTGGGTGTAGCGCAAGCGGAGGGTGGTGCCGTCTTCGATTGACTCTGCGATGGAATACTTGTCGAGGTACCCCTGCTCGTCCTCTTTCGCGAAGACTTTAAACGTGCCTTTTCCGTAAGCCGTGAGGTCAATGGGCGTGCCGGTGAAGCCCATGAGGGTCGCGTTTGGAAGGGCGGCCATGAGAAAGTTGCCCAGGTCGCCGCCAGTTGACCGATGCGCCTCGTCAATGAGGGCGAAAACGTTCTTTCGGACGCATAGGTTTTTGTCCGAGTTGTCGAACTTGTGGATCATGGTGACAATGAGGCCGCGAAAATCGGCCTTCAGAAGCTCCACAAGGCGGGATTTGCTGTGGGCGTGCTCGATTTTGATGTCTTTGGATTGAAGCTCGCCGAGCAGACGCTCCACCCAGCCCATGAGCTGGCCCTCCAGCTCATTGCGGTCAATGACCAGGATGACGGTTGCCTTGCCGAATACGTCCTGCATCTCAAGCAAAAGCCTGGCGGCCGTAATCATGGTGAAGGTCTTGCCCGAGCCCTGCGTGTGCCAGACCAAGCCGGTTTTCTTCTTGTCGTCGGCACAGCGGGAAATGACCTTGGCGGCGGCCCGGGTCTGGTGCTGGCGAAGCACGGTCTTTTGGAGCTCGTCGTCCTTGACATAAAAGAGAATCCAGTCTTTGAGCAATTCGAGGATGCGGCGCGGCTCAAAAAAGGCGGTGACCTTGGCTTCGTAATTGGATTCGTCGAGGTGCTTCCAAGGGAAGATATTTTTGCGGTCCAGATTCCAGGTCACGCCGTAGAAGAATTCAACGAGGTGGCTGAAATCGAAAACCTGGGGCGTCGTGACCATTTCGGGTGTTTCGTTGTGGTAGCGGCGGATCTGGACTAGGGCCTCCTCCATCGCTTTGTCCTTTTTGGCGCTCTTGGTTTCGATGATGGCGATAGGCACGCCGTTAATGAGAAGCATCACGTCGGCGCGGTTGGTCTTGCTGCCGTTGGTATATTGCCATTCCTCCGTGACGTGGAACTCGTTCCGGGCTGGGTCTTTGAAATCAATTAGCGTGATGTTGCAGTGGCGCTTTTCGGATTCGACATAGACGGCACGCTCGGCGCGAAGCCAGGCGAGGATTTCGGAATTGCCTTCGATATTGTTTCTGACGGATTCGAGCCGACGGACAATGTCGTCGGCCACTTCGGGTGCGACGATGCCGGGGTTCAATTCCAGGAGCTTGTCTTTGAGCGTGTCGTAGAGAAAGATGCCGGACTCGCCCCGGCGGCGAGTTAGCGCTTCGTCTCTGGGGACAATCGTCCAGCCGGCCGCTTTGGCGTAGCGAGTCAGTGGGTGCTGGACCGTGGCCGACTCGGTTCCAAGATTCGCGGGCATAGTCTAGGTGCGCCCCATTTCACTAACAACTCGCTTGAACTCCGACTGCTTTCGGGGCAGCGAGGTAGCCAACTTCTCATTAACACCTCGCTTCAGCGAGGTGGCCGGCGACAGCGGAGCCTCTTTGAACTTTTTTAATTTTAACGGTTTTTGCCTCTTTATGTCAAAGGTCATGAACGCAGCACAATCCACGACATAAAGAAAACCCCTGAAAACACAGCGCTTTCGAGGGATCCTCGCACAGAGTTCTTTACGTCTAACATAAAGAAAAAAGAATGAATGGCATAAAGGGAGCGGGACCCGAACCCTTGCAAACCCAACCCGCTTGGGTTATTATTTGATCGGGACTGAGAATGCTCGGTCGGCAGGCGTCTCCTGAGAATGCTCGGGGGACGCCTGTTTTGCTTCGTAGAAAATGCTTGAATCGGGCTGGGTTCCTGCTGATATCAGGGTTAGTCAGGTGCTGCATGTCGGCTCGATATGGTTCGCCCAGCCTGCCTGAATTTAGCGTCGAGTGTTGGGCCTTGTTGTCCCGACCGCCGGCCGAAAGGCCACTCGGCGTTTTTTTCATTCCTGGCGACGCCGGAATGGATCCACAGAGCTTGCATTGTAAATCTCGCGGGGCCAATTTCGGCTCCACTTTTCCCTTGTAGGTAGGTTGGACTTTGTGCATTCTTTTCCTGGCCCTGTTGAAGTTGAGTGGGGCCGCCGTTTTTTGGCTAAGTTTCCTCAACTGGTCCGGATTTCGGACTGGTGCTTAGGCCCAGACCGTCTGGTCCGATGTGATCAGGCGGCCGGAAACTATTTAAGCCATGAAACACACGCCGATTCGCAAAGCGCCGGGGCACGAGCCTCAGCGGAATCTTCCTGAGTTCGATCCGCGGAGAAGCGCGGAGAATCGGTTCGCCCTTCGATTCGCCAGGGCATACCGGGCCGGACTCGACTCGCTCCCGGACCATTGTCAAGGAGACGCGATGGCGTTTGCTCGCGAGATTCCGGCGAATGGTTACGGAATTGCCGATATTGTCTCGCTGACCTGGAAAGGATCTCCCGCTCGAAGGCAGGCCGCCTATCATTCGGCCGAGGATCTCGCTTCCGGTGTGGCGCACATTCTTAGAGCCTTTGAACTGAAGATTTCCGACTGGCGCAAAGCTTTGCAACAGGCAAGCCGATATCGTTTTTTTGCACACGTGCCAATTGCCGTGCTTCATATTGACTACAGCCGAGGAGCACTCGAAAACTTGGAAAGCTTCCGGGTCTTGGGTGTGGGCCTTTGGACCTTCGACCCACAGAAGAATGTGATCGCTTCTCACTTCACACCGCCGCCAGCGCATCCTCGCGACACACGGCACCATTTTCGCACGCTGCGGCTTATTGCAAAAGTGACTAAAGCTCTGCCAGTTGCTTGAAGACATCGAGCCCCCCTTCTAGTTGACTTAGGTAGTCAGCAGTAATCTCATAACCGGCTGTGACGCCATATGCCCTGAGCCGTACGTAAGCCTCGCCCGCCTTATTGACGCGGTCACGGAGTGCGGCTAAGTCCTTCGTGATATCTCCGGTGCAGACTTCGCCAGCCAAGGATCCAAGAGCTTCCCACATCTGTAGCGCCTCTTCTGTTCGATCAGGAGAGCCGCTGTCATAGACAGAATCAAAACTTAGGCCGTTAGTTATTTCAGGAACCAGTTGAGAGTAATTGTACCTTTCTGTGATTTTGATGTGCTTCAGCAGAAGCTTGCTCAAATACCTGATCGCCGGCGTTTGCCCTCCTGAGTTCGGAGGCTTTACGTACCTGCCCATCGAAAAAACTTTGAGGTTCGCCCACCATCCCGTGGCGCATGATGCGCCGCACGCCACCGCCAAGAATGGCGTGAGCACGTCTGCGAATCCATTTACAACCCGGAAGTTATTCTGCGACAGAACGTAATTCAAAAACATCCAACCACCGATGATCTTTGCGTCAACAAAGTCCGCTTGCACCAGATCGGCACGTTCTGATAGGGGTCCGCCCCCTATCAAAACATAAAAACCGTCCGGCGGGTCATCCAAGCTTGTCAGATCATTCACAAAACCCTGAAAATCCTCGCCACTCAGCAGAGCGCGTCCATCAACTGAAAGCGTCGCGTACACCAGCTTCTTTTTGCCAAAAACCCCTTTCGCTCGTCCGATAAAGTTCAAGGCAGCCGCGCCCTCTATCGAATCAAATGATTGGGGAATATAAACATTCGGTGCGATGTATGCCGACACATCCAGGTTTATCATTGCCTCCTGCGCCCTTTTTAGAATGGCCACAACCGACTTCTCGCGAATCAAGTCCCGACGTTTCTCCCCTTTAAAGAACGACCAATCCGGAAGGCTCCCAAGTTGACAATTGGGGCTGCCGATCAATCGCGTAGCGTAAAACTCCGGATCGATTAAAATCTCCGCGTCAGCTTTCATTAATCTGGCCTCATTTATAAGCGTTCGCGCTTTGTCGGGTGCGGCGTAACGTGCGCTAAAGATAACGCCATCCGTTACTGCCTGTTTCAATCCGCGATTGACCTTCTCTCCGGGCTGATGGCCATGTTGAGCGAGTATTTTCATGTCATTCCCTCCAGTTCACTCAGAAAGCTCAGTGGATTGCGATAGCGCAAGGCCGGCATCTTTTTCATACACCGATCAATTCCGTTGCAAAGTCTTTCCGGCAGGTCGGACCGCAGGCTCGCCAGTTTCGGAGGTGCTTGGCGCAGGATGCGATAGACAGTTGTTCCGATATCCTCACCTCGTCGTGCGAGGGGATGCTGTAATGCCGCATATTCAAAAAGCGTCACGCCCGCTGAATAAATATCCGACCGGATATCGAGCGCCTCCTTATAATTAGGCCGGAACAATTCGGGTGCCATGTAGAGCAACGTCCCCGGTGGTCCGCCGCCGCGTACGGTGAGCTCCGTTCCGTGCAGCTTGAATGCTATGCCGAGATCAAGCAGCACGAAGGGACGTTCGGCCTCCGCGAGGGCCAAGATGTTACCGGGCTTAACGTCGCGATGAATGTGTCCGATGCGCTCAAGCTCACTAAGCCCCTGCATCAGGCAGCGAGCCAGCAGCCTGACCTCCGCTGAGTCTGGCCGGTGCCCACGCGCGATCCGCGCCTTCAAGGTCTCTCCCTCGAGGAATTCCTCACTGTAGATCAGATAATCGCGCTGATTGATCGAGAACGCCTGCAGCTCGAGATTTCCTAGCTTTACCAACCGATTGCTTTTGCAAAGCCTCAGGGCTTCGATTTCGCGCTTCACTCTGCCCGCAATCTCGTCCCGAGAGCTGTCCTCCCGTGCAACGGGCGGGATATAGACAACTTTGACTGCTTCGACTTTCTGGCCTAGGGTGGCTTTGAACACTGCCTTGAAGCCACCGGTTGCTACGAACTGCGGGTTCCGGGCCTCTGGTCTCGCCTGCACAAGCTGCTCTGGTGTTGGTATGTGCTCCATGTCGTGCTTCTACAGAGGTGCTGCATTCTCCTTGGCCACCAGCTTGCCCGTATCTGTATCCAACTTGTCCACGCGGATTTTACCGGTCATCAGGTGGTGGAGCAAGGTTTGGAACAGATCCTGCAACGCGGCACGCTTGCGCTCGTGGATGGCAATCTTTGCCTCGATTGTCATCAGTGCGGATGCGATTTCATCCTGCTCGTCGCGCTTCATGCGGGGAACGAGAAACGTTTTCAAGAATCCGCACGTCAACGCTCCCTTGGTGCTACCACCCCCCGACGCCACGCCTCGGAGCTCTGCGTAGCGGCTTTCGAGAAACAAGCGGATAAGGTGCGGGTTGACAGAGTTGTCATTGAAAGCGAGGAACGCGATGTGTTGACTGACGCATGTCTCGATGGCAGTGACAGCCGCGTGCCCGAGGGTTTTTCCCTGCCCTGTGATCGCGATCAGCACGCTCCCTGGTTTTACTCGTGGCAGATGGCATTCGACGGCGGCAAGTGGGGTGACGAACTGGTCAGCCTTAGTGATCGTCACATCGTAAACCTTCGCGCTGTTAAGCCAGGGAGTTGTGCCGTTGGCCCAGAAGGCTTGATTTCCCCTGAGCGGGGTCGAGCCGTTTCCGATTCGACCCAAAGAGCCAAGGGGAACGGTGGTCCAGTTTTGGGGCAACGGCCCGAGGGCGGTATCGCGCTGTGGCTGGTCGCGTAGCCCGTGGGTGAAAAGTTGGTGCATGACGGATTGCTTCAATTCACGGGCGGCGGCGGCGAGCTTTACCTCCATTTCAATTCCGCGCTGAATTTTCCAGAGCACTGCAGCGATTTTTTCCTGCTCCGGCCTGGGCGGCGTGGGAACCGGCAGGGCGGCGAGACGTCCGCGAGAAAGGTTGGGAATTGTGGTCTTGTTACCAGCGCCTTCATAAATCCCAAGCTGTGTGAATCCAGCTTGCAGATAGTACATGGCAAACGCGGGAATGGTGTCTGCGCTCTTGGGCCGCAAACGGTGAATGTGATTTTGGAATCCGCAGTTCCCAATCTCGCCTGTCCAGATCGCCGAACGGCCAATGTCTCCACCTTCGCAAACGAGCAGGTCTCCTTTACGCAGGGATTTCAGTTCGATTTCCTTCTCGGAGAAATTCATGGTGTCCAGCGTGGTCAGATCGAGTCGTCCCCAAAAGACGTTAGCCGTCCGCAGGAAGGGGTACCTTCGCTCGCCGAGACGAGCTGACGCCGACATTGCCTTCCCTGCGCCGATGTCGAACAATTCACCGAGCGTGCGTATTGGCCAGATGCGAGGATTCATAGTTGCGCGAGGATTTTCGCCAGATCGGTGTTTATTTGAACGGTTTCTGTATCGAGGTCGTTCAACTCTTTCACGATTTCAGGAATCTTGCGAAGAACACGGACGGCCGCCGATGTGAGATAGCGCGAGGGGGAGAGGTTGAAGTCGTTCTTCGCTGCCTCGGTCGTGGTGATGACTTTGACAAGGCCGTTCGCGTCTTTGCCTTCGTTATAGGCGTCGGCAATTTTGCGGACATTCTCCGTTGGAATGTAATTCTTGGGAGAGCCTTTTTTTAACTCCGCGCTGGCGTTGACGAGGGTGATCTTGCCTTTGCGGTCTTTGGACTTCTGCTTGCGGAAGACGATGATGATGCCGGCGGCGGTCGTGTTGTAGAAAAGGTTGTCCGGCAGCAAAATGACGCCGTCAATCAGGTCGTGCTCAACGAACCATTTGCGGATGTTGCGCTCCTTGTCCTCGTTTTTGCTGCCGCTGCCGCGCGTGACCGCGCCGGTGTCCAACACGACCGCAGCGCGACCGTTGTCTTTCAGGATGGCAATGGTGTGCTGCAACCAGGCCCAATCTCCCTTGCCGGACGTGTTGCCGCCTTGTGAATCGAATCTGTCGAAGGGGTCGTTCTCAAAGGTCTTTTCGTCGAAGGGCTGATTCCACATGGGATTGGCGACGGCGATGTCGAACCGCTTCAAGCTCGTATCGCCTTCCCGGAATTTCGGATTGGTCATAGAGTTGCCGCGGACGATTTCACCTTCCATGTCGTGAATGACCATATTCATCCGCGCGATGGCATAGCTCGAGCCGGTGAGCTCCTGGCCGTAGAGCCGGAGCGGACGGGTCACTTTGCGGTCGATTTGAATCAGGGCGAGCTCGCATTTGATGAGCAGGCCGGCGGAGCCGCAGGCGAAATCGCAGACCTCCTCACCCTGGCGTGGACGCAGGATGTAGGCCATGATCCAGCCTACTTCCTGTGGGGTGAAGAACTCGCCGGCGCTCTGGCCCTGGCTCTCGGCGAACTTGCGGAGCAGATATTCGTAGGCCCGCCCCAGGAAATCGGGTTCCACATCGCTAAGGCCGAGACGGTAGCGGGGATCAGAGAGTGTTTCGATGACGCCAGCCAGCGCCTGGTCGCTGATTTCGCGCTCGCCGTGAGGGGCGGCGTTGTAGTCAACGATGTCAATGACGCCGCTGAGTTTCTCCTGGTTGGCTTTGGCGATGGCGCGGACGGTCATTGTGAGCTGCTCGCCCAGGGATTTCGGCGCCTTATCTTTCGGCCAGTCGAAAGACTCGCGCCGGCTTACAACCGCCCAGCGGCACTGCGGCGGCAGGTAAAAGCGAACGAGTGAATGGTCCGCCCTCAGAATGGAGTTGGCCGTCTCGCGGTCGCCGTAGGTGTCGGCGAGCCGGTTGACCTCGTCCTCGAACACGTCGGAGAGCCGTTTTATAAAGACGAGGGGCAAGATGTAGTCTTTGAACTTGGGGGCGTCCTTTTCGCCACGGATTGAGCAGGCCGCATCCCAGAGCATCTGTTCCATTGACTTGTGGCTGAGGATGGCGCTTCTGGCCGTGCCGCGTTTGCGGCGGCGGGGCTGCTGGCCGTCAACGGCTTCGTCGGGCTCGCGGGACACAAGCGGCTCGCCGCCGATTTCCTCGAGAAGTTTATTGATAGCGTCGCGGGCGCTGCCCTGGGGCTGGGCCTTGCCGTTCTCCCAGCGGTTGACGGTCGCGAACGAGACGCTGAGGCGACTGGCCAGTTCCTCCTGGCTATATTTCAATTTGGCCCGCACCTCCCGGATGGTGGTGGCGATGCTTTCATGGTTTCGCATTTCTGTCATATATGTTATAGCATAGTCTGTGTCCACCAGTAACCTCCGGGTTTGGGTCTCGGCTTTCACGGGAAAGCTATGACAAGGTGGCTCGTCCAGACGTTTGGACTAGCTGGGGTCATTTCTCGAACGGGTTTTCCACGGACGTGCGGCTTCTGCTCCGGCAGAAGTAAGGGCCGGCACTAATTGCCTCGCCTCAGACGCTGGTGTACTACAAACCGTTTGAATGGGACCCGAAGGCGGCAGGCGAGAAGCTGCGGTCGGTATTTGAGAAGTCCTGGTTTTCTGAGGCGCTGGTTCCGCGGTTGAAGTTCCGGCCGTACGACAAGGGCGCAGGCTCCGCACGTGATTAAGCAGAAGGAGCTGGAGTGTGTCACCAACTGGTTGAAACTCCAATTGATAGTGGAAGACGCGGGCGATGGCCAAAAAAACTTAAACATTGTTCGCGGAAGGCAGGTGGACTCTTTACGAGGTACGAGGTGCTGAATTGATTTGCGCGGCTGTCGCAGCAAGACGATGATGTCTTCGCAAACAATTCCGCGAACCCAAATCCATCGCTTGAATTCGCCCCGCTGTCTCGCGCTCACCGCGGCTACGACTGGGAACATCACATAATGCGGACTGTTTATTTCGATTATAATGCCACGACGCCCTTGGACCCGCAGGTGCGAGAGGCGATGCTGCCATACCTGGGAGAGGTGTTCGGCAATCCCTCAAGCGTACATCACGTCGGGCGGCAGGCACGCGCTATTTTAGACGACGGTCGGGACCGCGCGGCGAAGGTGCTCGACTGCAAGCCCAGTGAAGTCATTTTCACTAGCGGCGGCACCGAAAGCGTAAATCTGGCCATCTTCGGCACGGCGCGGCGCCTGAAATCCAAGGGGAGGCACATTATCACGTCCTCCGTGGAACATGATGCGGTCTTGCAGTGCGTCGAATACCTCAGCAAGCGAGAGGGTTTTGAAGTCAGCTACCTGCCGGTGGACGGGCAAGGGCTGGTAGCCGTCGAGTCTTTAGAGAAAGCGATTCGCCCGGACACGATTCTGGTATCGGTCATGGCCGCGAATAATGAGATCGGCACCGTGCAACCAGTGGCGGAATTAGGCGCGATTTGCCATCAGCGCGGAGTAGTCTTCCACACGGACGCGGTGCAGTGGTTTGGGAAGCAGCCGTTTCTGAGCATTGAGCAGTTTAACGCTGATCTGGTCTCCATTTGCGCCCACAAAATTCATGGGCCAAAAGGCACTGGGGTTCTTTTCGTCAAATCTCCCCTGTTACCCGATCCGATCCTATTGGGAGGCGGGCACGAGAATGAGCGGCGGGCAGGAACAGAGAATTTGGCTGCAATCATCGGTTTGGTAGAAGCTCTGGAACGCTTTGTTCGCGAGCCAGTATTCGTGGAGCAAAAGCTGATTCCGCTAACGGATCGGCTGATAAGCCTGGTTGATCACATGGGAGGCGTGCAGTTTGTGGGGGCACGCGAGCAACGGCTGGCCAATACGGTTTCTTTTCTGGTATCCGGCACAGACAGCATCGCCTTGCTCGCGGGGCTGGATATCGAGGGTATTTGCGCGTCCAGCGGTTCAGCATGCTCAGCCGGGTCACTGAAGCCATCGCATGTGATCAGCGCGCTGGGAGTGGAGAAGAAACTGGCGAATTCTCTCGTCCGTTTCTCTCTGGGCAGAGAATCCACTGTGGAAGAAGTCGGATACGTTGAAAATATCCTGCCAGCGATCATTCAGCGGGTACAACGTTCTGAATAACGGCGCCAAGAGCAGTGAATGAATTGTGGGAATGGTCAATAACCAGCAGTATTCCGACTTCTTCACTGGCTTCCGGTTTTAGTCTCGATGTTTGATTCGTCATAAGTTGTTGGCACAACCTTGACACTGCGAGTTGTTTACCTTATTCACAGCCCTTAATAATAATAGTGTTTTCGATCCAAACAGGAATCTATTATACACGTAATGAATCTGACCATCTCGAAGGAACAAATCATCAACGGACTGCAAGCGGTACAGGGTGTGGTCAGCACGCGGACTACGCTGCCAATTCTTTCTAATGTCCTGCTGCGTGCTGAAAATGGGCGGCTGGAATTCACTGCGACGGATCTGGATGTGACGATTGCATCGGCAGTGGACGCCAGTGTCAAAAAACCTGGTGCTTCGACGGTTCCGGTGAAGAGGCTCTTTGGTATCGTACGCGAGCTGAACAACGCGGAAATCGACCTGGCGGTAGATGATAAGAACATATGCAGCATTCAATCCGGCGCTTCATTTTATAAGATAAACGGGCTGAGCGCGGAGGAATTTCCGCCACTGCCGCAGTTCAAGGAGGAAAAAAAGGTGGTGCTGCCGCAGGAAACACTCAAAGGAATGATGAAGAAGACCTCTTTTGCGGTTTCAACGGACGAGTCACGTTACGTGCTCAATGGCATCTTGATCACGTTGAAAGACCACAAGATGACGATGGTGGCGACCGATGGCCGGCGTTTGGCGCTGGTGGATGAAGAAGTGGACGTTGGTGAAGAGAGCCACGGTGAGTTCATTGTTCCAGCAAAGGCAGTCAATGAGCTCAACCGGTTGCTTCAGGACAAAGGAGAGGTTGAGATGCGGTACACTGAGAACCAGGCCTCCTTTACCCTTAAGGATGAAAAGGGTTCTTCGCTTCTGGTTGTAACCAAATTGATTGAAGGCAATTATCCGAACTATCGCCAGGTGATTCCTGCTGAAACAAAAGAGCGAGTCGCCCTGGTGCGCGAGGAATTCCTTCATGCCTTGCGTCGTGCCGAGATCATGACCAGCGAGAAATCCAACTCGGTCAAGTTGAATTTTGACAAGAACCGGTTGGAAATCACTGCTAATTCGCCAGAAGTGGGAGAGGCCAAAGAAAGCCTGGCAGTCAATTACAAGGGCCGGGAGATGGCGATCGCGTTCAATCCAAAATACATGATCGACCCGCTGAACGCGCTTTCGAATGACGAGGTGTTTTTGGAGTTGATTGATGAACTGAGTCCAGGGGTGCTCAAGATTAACGGGCCGTTTCTGTATGTCGTAATGCCAATGCGGCTAAGTTAAGCCACTGTTGGGCGAAACCTGGACTACATCTGTTCCAGGGTGTCAATCCCAAGGATCTCCAGGCCCTGCCTGAGCACCCGCGCGGTCAGGTCGCAAAGGAGCAAGCGCGTGTCCCGTATCGCCCCGTGCGATTTAAGGACTTGGCAGTGCTCGTAGAAAGTGGTGAAATGCCCGGCCAGTTCATACAGGTAATTGCAAAGGAAGTTGGGCCGATATTCATCAGCCGCCGCGTTCAGGACCAAACCGAAATTCAGAAGATGCCTGGCCAAAGCGATTTCGGCAGGCTCCGACAGAACCAGGCCTGCAGTTACCAATCCTTCAGAGACAGGCGGTACAGGCTGTCCCAGGTCGGCCTTTCGAAAGATACTGCGGATGCGGGTGTAGGCGTATTGCAAGTAAGGAGCGGTATTTCCGTTGAGCGCCAACAGCTTGTCCCAAATGAACACATAATCGGTTTGTCGGTTAGGCAGCAGGTCGGCATATTTCACCGCGCCGATGCCGACGATGCGGGCGATTTCGCGCCGCTGGTCTTCAGGCAAGTCCGGGTTCTTCTCTGAAACCACCTTGAACGCGCGATCCTCGGCTTCGTCTAGCAGGTCGGCCAGTTTAATTGTCTCGCCTGAGCGGGTTTTGAACGGCCGTCCATCCTGCCCGAGAATCGAGCCGAACCAGACGTGCGCCAGGTTGATTTTGGCCTCAGGATGCCAACGGCGGAAAATGGCAAAGAGTTGCTGGAAATGAAGTTGCTGCGGCGCGCCCGTGACATAGATGATCTCGTCCGGACGCCAGTTCTCCAACCGATAAGCCAGTGTGGCCAGGTCGGTGGTCGTGTAGTTGAACGCACCGTCGGTCTTTTGAATCAGCGCCGGGTTGTCCTTGAGCTGCGGAAAATCATCGAAGAAGACCGCTATGGCGCCTTGGCTTTCGCGAGCGATGCCTTTGCCGCGCAATTCCTGAACCAGGGCATGCAGCCGCGGATGGTAAAAGCTCTCGCCAAGCGTGTGATCAAACTTGACGCCCAACCGCTGGTAGATCGCGTCGAATTGTGCCTGGGAAAGGTTAATCATCTCGCGCCAGATGCGCAGGTTTTCTTCGTCCCCACCCTGAAGGCGCACCAACTGCTGTCGGGCCTGCTCCAGGATGGCGTGATCGGTCTCGCTGGCGGCGTTGACCAGCTTGTAAAGCCGTTCCATCTCGCCAATTGAGTCGGTCTGGAGGGCGCTCCGGTTGAGGTGCTGCTTCCAGCCCAGGATTAGTTTGCCGAATTGCGTCCCCCAATCTCCGAGATGGTTATCGGTAATCACTTGGTGTCCGAGAAGCCGGAGTGTGCGTGCCAGGCAATCCCCCAGGATGGTCGAGCGAATATGGCCGACGTGCATGGGTTTGGCCACATTGGGGGAGCTGAAGTCCACGATGACCGTCCGTGGTTGGCGGGTTTTCCCGAAGAAAAGGTGTTCACCTCGCCCTGCGGATTCCATGGCGCGAGTCAGCGTCGAAGTCTTGAGCCGGAAGTTCAAAAAGCCAGCCCCGGCAATTTGCGCGTTGTCGCATAAATCAGCGATGTTCAGTTTGGAGAGCACGTCGGTGGCGAGTTGGCGCGGGTTGAGCTTTCGCGCTTTGGCCAGCGACATTAGCGCATTAGTCTGGTAATCGCCGAACTTGGGGTCCACACAGGGGCGAACCAACACCTTGGAAGGGTCCGCATCAGGCACAAGCATACTGACCGCCTCTTGCAAGCGTTGTTCGATGGATTCGTGCGGAAGCATGGGCAAAAGTTAGTGTGCTGGAGCGTTGAAACGTCAGAGCGTCCATGAAAGTCGTGTTCGAAGGCGGGGCCCGTCGAGATTTGCCTTCCTCACTCTCCAATGCTTCAATGCTCCAAGTGGCCGACCCTCATTTGTTCCCCGTGTCCCGAATGGCCTTGAGCATGGCGTCAGCATCAGGCGCCTGCTCCAGGGCCTTGCGGAACTCGGCTTTGTGGAGCAGTTTGGCGATATTGGCCAGGGTGTGCAGATGCTTTTGAAACTGGCCCTGTGGCACCAGGAAAAGCATGACTAAACTGACCGGCTGATTGTCCAATGCGTCGAAGTTGACTCCTTTCTTAGAGCGGCCCAGGGCGCCGACCACGTCGTAAATCAGGTCGGTGGAGGCGTGAGGAATCCCGATGCCGAAGCCGATGCCGGTGCTCATGGATGACTCGCGTTTCTTGACCACCGCGGCGATGGCGTCGTGATGTTCAGATTTGATCCTGCCTGTGGCCACCAGGTTGTTAATCAGTTCGTCAATGGCCTCCCAGCGGTTGGTGGCCTGCAAGTCAGTGATGATTTGCTCTTTGGTCAGAATGTCGGCTAGATCCATAGGGGCGGAATCGATCCGCCTGGGCATTTCGCCTGAACTGGGGCGCCATTTCAAGAGCGAAGTGTTCGGCGCTCTTCTCTATCCTTGACTCGCCGAAAAACGGGGAGAAGCCAGGAGACCTCATTCACCTGTCCGCGCCTCACCGAGCGCCAATGGCTCTGGCCCATTCAAAGGCCCCTGCCAAGCCCGTGAAGCACTTGAGCGGTGCATTGTAACCACCAACCGAGCGCCTGCAGGACACCCACCTGCGCAGCCAGAAGGGGGATGCCAACCAATAACACGGCGATGTTCCCCAAAAAGATGATCACCCCCGAAAATAAATAGCCGTGCTCGATGATATCGGATTGCCTGCTTTTTAGGATGTGCCAGGTCAGCGTGAGATGAAAAGCGTACGCGGCGCCCAACAGCAGGTGAAACCAAACAATGTATGGGCCCCAGTTCCAAAGCCAATGGCCCGCAACAAAGACCAACACTATCAACGCGGCGTAGAGCGGGAAAAAATAGGGTGCCAGCGCAATCACGAAATTGTTCCTGGTCACCAGAACGTGCCCGCCCCTGGCGGAGGCCTTGAATTTTTTGACCCTGCCGCCCAGCAGCCAGGTCCAAAGGGCGTGAGTCAGTTCATGGCCAAAGACATAAACCCACATTGGCTTGGGCAGAAGCAGGTAGATAGCCAGCCAGCAGCCGGCACCGGCCAGGGCTGCTACCCAAATGGTGTCCGCCTTTCCGCTGGCCTGTAACACAAGCCACAGCGTCGAAAGGGCCCCAACACATGCTGGCAACAGCAGAACTGCGACGATGGTTTTACACCATTTAGGCACGGCCCAATTATTCAGAAGCGCCCAAAACCTCGCCAGACAAAATCGCGGAGTGGCCCGGAATTGTGGCCCAGAATTGCGGAGTTGCAGAGGGAGTTGCAGGCATTTCTTGACAAATGCCGTGGATTGGTGTTTAATCAAGCCCGATAGAAGATGACGGCTTGGTTTAATATTTGTCAACGAGACGAGCGTGCCGATGGAAAAACGTCCATGCGGCAGCAGCAACGCTCCGTTGCACGGACCGGCCTCGTGGGAAGGAACTTGTAATCAACAGTACAGATTTCCAATACACCCGCGATTGACAGTCAATCGCGGGTTTTTTTTGAACCGGGTGCCCCAGGAGGCGGCGCTTAAGAAGGACACAACATGAAAGCAAATGATAAACGGGTGAAGGCACGGTTCGGGCGCGAAACGCGCTTTGAACTCAAGCCGGTCTGCACGGCGCCGTTTGGCGCCACGCAGGAGATCCACCTGGACAGTCTCAAAAATCGGCTGCTGCTGGAACGATTGGACGATCCTCTGGGGCCGCACTTAAACAGCCAGTTGCGCTTGGCGGCGAACGAGGCTGCGGCGTTAGCGTGCCTGACCCCTTATCCGTTGCTGCTGTTTCCCACGCTCTTTGAGGAAAAGGCCAAGGCCGCTTTGCTTCACGCTGAGCGGCAGGAACAAGTGCGCCAAAGTAGCCGCGAGTTGCTGGGGCTCTGAAACGGGCGACAATGACCCTTGGAAGCCAACGAGCGAGGATCGCTTGCTGTTATGTGGATGGCCACAGACGCGCCCGCGTTGCGCAGCGCAGCCAACTGGAATAGGATAAGCTCGGTGTCAAACTGTTCCGAGCCGCCCGCTGCCCTCAGCCCGCCGCTGTTGCTGCTGGCGCGCGTCAACACGCTGCAAGTCTGGCGCCGCCTCAAAGCGGTGCGCGACCAATCGCGCCTGCTCACGGCCATCATCGCCCTCTTTATCGGCGGTTATCTGGGTTTGTCGTTTTGGCTGTTCTGCAAAGGATTGAAATTTCTCGCGGCGTTTCCGGGCCTGGGGACAGTGTTGACGGAGCGATTGCTGTACCTGCTGTTCGCGTTTTTGTTCGCGCTGCTGCTGCTGAGCAACCTGGTCATCAGCTATACCAACTTCTTTCGCAACCGCGAGGCGACGTTTCTGCTGACGCTGCCGGTGCCGTGGCAGTCGGTTTTCCAGTGGAAATTTATCGAATCAACTTTGTTGGCGTCCTGGGCGTTTCTCTTTCTGATCGCGCCGTTGGTGGCCGCCTTCGGGTTGACGCGCGCGGTGCCCTGGCATTTCTATGTTGTCACGCCGGCTTTGATAGCGCTGTTTATCGTGCTGCCGGGGGTGGCTGGTTGCTGGCTGGCCATTCAACTGGCCCGTTATCTGGACCGGCGCAGTTTTCAAATCAGCGCACTCGCCGGGGCGGTCCTGCTATTGACGCTGGCCGGGTTCTGGTGGAACGCGCAACCCCCGGCCGACGAAGTGCTGGAGACGCGCGTGCTGGATATGCTCGACCAAATGCTGGTCAAAACCCGCTTTTCGCAGTTCGCCTTTCTGCCGAGCTATTGGCTTTCCGCCAGCGTCATCCAGTGGGCCGAAGGAGCGTTGAATGTGGCAGTGTTTTTCGTGCTGGTGCTGCTCAGCCATGTCACTTTCTTTGGCTTTCTCGCTTTCACGCGCTTGGGGCAGATGTTCTACGATACCGCTTCGGCGGTCCAGAGCCGGACAGGCGTTTGGGAGCAATGGGAATGGTTCCGCTCGCGTAGCCGGCGCCAGGGAGCCTTTGACTATGCGCCCGGCTTGGCTGAACGGCTCTTGAGCCGGTGCAAATGGATGGGGGCCGAAGTCCGCGCACTGGTGATCAAGGACGCCCGCATCTTTTGGCGTGATACGACCCAGTGGGGCCAATCAATCATGCTTTTCGGGTTGCTGGCCGTCTATATCATCAACTTGCGCCATTTCACCCATCAGCTCACCAGCCCCTTCTGGGTGAACCTGGTTAGCTATCTGAACCTTGGCGCTTGCTCGCTGAACCTGGCGACGGTCACAACGCGCTTTGTCTTTCCCCAATTCTCCCTTGAAGGCCGGCGGCTGTGGGTCATTGGGATGGCGCCGATGGGTCTGGCGCGGGTCGTCAGAATCAAGTACTGGCTGGCCAGCTTTTCTTCGCTGCTGGTGACTCTGAGTCTCATCAGTCTGTCGTCGTATCTCCTCAAGATGACTTGGGACCGCATTGCCTTCTTCGGCGCGGTGGCTGCAGTGATGACCCTTGCCCTGAACGGGCTGGCAGTCGGCTTGGGCGTGCTGTATCCGAATTTCAAAGATGCCAATCCGAGCAAAATCGTTAGCGGTTTTGGCGGCACCCTCTGTCTGGTGGTGAGTTTTCTCTATATCCTGGCCTCGGTGTTATTGCTCGGCCTGGGCGCCACCGGGTTGCATCCGCACGCGGGCTGGGTCGTCGCCAGTGTTTCAGGTTTCGCGGCGCTGTCTTTGCTCATCGGCTGGCTTCCCATTAAGCTGGGCTTGCGCCAACTCAAAGACTTCGAGTTCTGAATCATCGTTCCCCGCTGGTTACGCAAAAGTTGCAGCATAATGCCGCACAAAATGATTCATGGCCCGCCCAAATTGGCCCTTCAAATCGGGCTTGACCTCGCGGCGGCCAGCTACTACATTTGCGCCGATGTTAGAAAGTATTCGACAAGTTGCTCTGCTGGTCGTCGTCGTCATTGGCGGCGCCGCAGGCGCTTGTCGGGAGTGAATTGAGTTTCGACAAGAACCCACGGCTGGCCAACGGTCGTGGGATTTTTTATGCGCCTGCGCCGGCCAGTCAAAATCGCACGAAAAAGCATGAGCAAGACAATTGAAACAAGCAAGCAGGCGACCGTTGGCAAACGCGTTGAACGCGGCCCCACGATGTCCGGCAGCGAAATCCTCGTGGCCTGCCTCGAACGCGAGGGTGTGGACACCATTTTCGCCTACCCGGGCGGGGCGAGCATGGAAATCCACCAGGCCCTGACCCGTTCGAAGAAAATTCGCACGGTGCTGCCGCGGCATGAGCAGGGCGGGGCCTTCGCGGCCGAGGGTTATGCGCGCGCCACTGGCCGGGCCGGGGTCTGCATGGCCACCAGCGGTCCGGGCGCCACCAATCTCGTCACCGGCATCGCCGATGCGTTCATGGATTCAGTGCCGCTGATCGC
>WNGL01002720.1_pt1 | contig 21322 bp, 16 predicted proteins | sample 5400591 | NCBI WGS metagenome assembly WNGL01 (sample SAMN13153377, study PRJNA577476) | soil metagenome | isolation source: 80 cm soil or saprolite under Garry oak tree replicate 1 | place: USA:California | collected 2016-06-15 | reverse complement strand
GATATCGAGGTCATGGCGATCGGAAAGCGCCGACATAATGTCTCGCCCGACCAGAAGACCAGCCGTTGTTATCGTCGGGCCAAACAAGGAGCTCTCCGCGACGATCAGCTCGAATTCGGCCCCACTCACTTCCCGCAGGCGCTCGAGCAAGGGATTCATGAGCGGCGCCATCGCGAAACCAGTGACGACTCCGATTCGCTGTCCCTCGCGACGCCCGACGCGATCCAATCCCGCTGCAACTCGCATCCGCAGCGAAGTGACTGCACCGACGCCGTTCTCGATCTGAGCGAACTCGCCGTAATGCTTGGGTCCGGGAAGCTCGCGCTCGGCGAGGAGATAGAGCTCATCGGACCCGAAAACCCAGGTCTCGCCGCGCAGCCGCATTGCACGTCTCCCCCAGCGCTCCACCTGCGCAAGGATTGATCGAGCAGTGTCTCGATCCATCTTCCGGCCGGTGTAGAGGTGCGAGAACTGAGTCAGGCCGACGGGCACGACCGCCGCTGACAACACTGCCTCGCGCATATCCCACAAATCGGTGAGCGACTCATCGAGCACCGCTTCATCGTTCAATCCGGGAACGATGACCATCTGGCAATGAAACTGGATTCCACCGTTCGCGAGACGTGAGAGTTGGGCTTTTATGTCCGGGACGCGTTGGTTGTTGAGCAGAATCTTGCGCGCGTCATGGTTCGTCGCATGTACGGAGACGTAAAGCGGAGAAAGTCGATACTCGAGTATGCGCTCAATGTCGCGCTCCTTCACATTCGAGAGAGTCGCGAAGTTCCCGTACGCGAACGAGAGTCGATAGTCGTCGTCCCGAACATAGAGCGGCTTGCGAAGGCCTGCCGGCAAGCCCTCGATGAAACAGAACTCGCACCGATTCGCACATCGCCTTACAGTTGGCGGCTCGAGCGAGATCCCCAGCGGTTCACCGTCCAACCGCTCGAGCTCGTAGATGACTTGTTCACCGTCCGGCTGCCGAGCTTCAATCAGGAGCTCTTCGTCAGCGGTGAGAAATTCCCAGTCGAGGAAGTCTCCGAGTGGCCGCCCGTTGACGGTGAGTAGCTCTGTGCCCGGCCGGATTCCGAGCTCGTCGGCGATGCTGCTTGATTCTACCCGAGAGACCTTGACCATAGCTCAAGTAATTTAGAGGTATAGAGAGCGAAGTCAAGGAACTACCGAAGTTTAGCTCTATCGCATTCCTGTACGATTCCGCCCTTTTCCGTTCACACGGGACTCGTGGCGGCGAGCGATTCGAGGAGCTTCCGCGCGCGCTCAGCGTTGAAACCTGGAAGCTTGGCTATAGCGTCCTCGCCCGCATCGCGCACGCCCTGCACGCTTCCGAATTCTTTGAGCAATAGGCGCCTTTTTGCCGGTCCGATACCAGGCACCCGAAGCAGCTCGGACGTCACCGTTCGCATCGCCCGGCGCTTGCGATTGTAGGTCACCGCAAAACGGTGAGCTTCGTCCCGCGCCTGCTGCAGTAGCCTTAGTCCTGGCGAGCGGCGCGAGATTTTGAGTGGTTCTTCTCTGCCCCAGATGAAGACCTCCTCCTCCCGCTTTGCAAGGCTTACCAACGGACGATCGGCCAAACCCAGCTCCCCAAGTGCGTCGTGGGCCGCCGAGAGCTGCCCCTTGCCGCCATCGATTACGATCAGGTCTGGCAGCGGCTTTTCGTCGTTCAGGCGCCGATCGAAGTAGCGTCGGACGACCTCTCGCATCGACGCAAAGTCGTCGCTGCCTTCGACCGTCTTTACTCTGAACTTGCGGTACTCGTTACGCTTCGGCCGCCCGTTCTCGAACCAGACGCACGAGCCGACGGTATCAGTGCCCTGAGTAGTAGAAATGTCGAAGCATACGAGCGACCGCGGCAGCCGTTGGAGCCCCAGCTCTCGGCTAAGCTCGTAGACCGGATCCCCTGCCCGCTCCTCCGCCTCCATCGACGAAAGCTTCAGCTCCTCGAGCAAATGGCGGGCATTCTGTTCAGCGAGCGCTATCAGCTCGCGTCGCGGGCCGCGCTGGGGAATCTGAATTCTGCTCTCGGGCAATGCCTGCTCGATGAGTTCCCGATCCGGGAAATCGAAAGGAAGGAGAACCTGTCGTGCTTTCTCCTGCATGCCGACGTAGCTCCCGGCGAGAAACATCGTCATCACGTCGGTATCATCCTCACCGTCGATGTTCGTGAGGAAACGCTGTTCCCGCGAAAGCAGTTTACCGCTCCGTATTCTCAATACCGTGACGCAGGCGTCATCGCCATCTCGGGCGTAGCCGATGACGTCGCGATCGCCACCCTCTACCTCCAGTACGACGGTTGGCTCCTCCATCCGCTCGAGGTGGTGAAGTACATCGCGCAGTTCCGCCGCGCGCTCGAAATCGAGCTGCTCGGACGCGAGGTCCATCCGCTCCTTCACGCGTCGGAAGACCTCGTCCGGCCTCCCTGAGAGGAAGAGAACCACCTCGTCGATCATTGCGCGGTAATCCTGCTGCGACTGCGCCAGTATGCACGGTGCCTTGCAACGCTTGATGTAGTAGTCGAGGCACGGGCGCTCCGGCATCTGAGCCGGCATGTCGTAGTTGCAGCTCCGCACGGTGAATATTCTCTTCACCACGTTGAGCGCGCGGCGCATTGCCCCGACATCGGTATAGGGACCGAAGTAGCTCGCTCCGTCGTCCTCGAGCCGCCGGGTGACGAACACTCTTGGAAACGGCTCCTGAACCGTCACCTTGATGTATGGATATGACTTGTCGTCGCGCAGCGCGATGTTGAATCGCGGGTGATACTCTTTGATCAGGTTCGCCTCGAGTATCAGCGCGTGCGCTTCACTCGGTACGACGATCGTCTCGAGATCGGCAATGAGGCCGACTAAATGCCGAGTCTTTACGCTCTCTAGCTGGTCATTCGCGAAATAACTTCGCACCCGCGAGCGAAGCCGCTTCGCTTTGCCTACATAAAGGGTAGTTCCATCCCTTCCCTTCCAGAGATAGACACCCGGTCCCTCCGGAAGATGTGGGAGTTTTGTTGCAACGGCGTCGGGAACTGACAGCATGTGTAATTATACCATGCGCGGAAAGTAGAGTTCACCTCGAACGCCTCGCGCGTCTGAACAATCGCGTCCCTCGATCAATGACGTGTTTTGCCTCGGGAATTCGAAACGCCGCAGTCATACCGAGGTAGGTCAAGCCGTAGACCGTAAGCAGAACCAAATCCATGAGCTTCGTGCGCACGACGGTTTCGTGCGCAGAGAGAATGGGCGAGCCGCGATCGATCGCCAGCTTGTAGGCCCATGGAAGTGCGGCACCGATGAGTGCCGCGAGCCACAAGCGCGCGACGCGCGATCGTATCAGTCGGGTGCGACCGACTCTCTTGTCCATCTCGCGCCGCAGCAGATAAAACTCTACCCAACCAGCAAGTCCCGCCGACGCAGTGAGTCCTGCCGCGCCCAGCTTGCGATCGAGGCCGAGCAGCCCGGGCAGAACCAGCGCGAAGAGATATCCGAGAACCGTGGTAAGAATCACCCGCACGACTGCGTAACGCAGCGGTGTCCGCGTATCGCGCAGAGCGTAAAAAGTGGATGAGTACAGGCGGCCCATCGTGGACGCGAGAAGTCCGATGGTTGAGCCGATCAGGATCTGCCATACCCAGATCGTGTTGCCTAGCTGGAACCTCCCACTCTGAAACAGCAGGTGTACGATCAGATCTCCCAGCGCGAGGAGCCCAACGATGCTTGGAACGATGAAGTACGCGATGCGGTCGAGGCCGTCGCTGAGTCGGCCCCGCAAGTACGCGCCGATCTCCGCGGTAGTGCCCACCGCGCGCGACATCGCAGGCAGCTCCGCGGCTGATATGGCCATGCCAAAGAGACTGATCGGCAGAACGTATATCGTTTGGGCGTACGTGAACGACGAGACCGCACCATTCCCCAGGTAGCTCGCGAGCCACGCATCGACGTACGCACTGAGCTGCACGACGCCTCTGCCCACAAACGCTGGAACGAAATTGCGAAATACGTTGCGGACGCTTTCGTGTGAAGCTGTAAGTCGCGGTCTGATTCCGCGCGCGAGAGTCATCACTTGCGGAAGCTGAATCCCGAACTGCAGCGCGCTTCCGACAACCGATCCGTAGGCGAGATAGATCGCCAGCTGAACCTCGCTGCGACCCTTATGGAAGAAAATGAGTGTCGCGACCATCGCCAGATTCCAGAGTACGGGCGCGGTGTAGGACATGAAGAACCGGCGGTGACTGTTGAGAATTCCCAGACACCAGGCGGAGAACACGAGGAGGCCTGCACCGGGAAACAGGATTCTCGTCAGCAGGACAGTGAGCTCGCGTTTCTCACCCGTAAAACCGTTGGCGATGACGGCCACGAGCCATGGCGCGGTGAATACGCCGAGTGCAACGATGATCGATGACACGAGCGCCAACATGCCGGCAACGGCGCCAGCCAGGCGGGTCGCCTCATTCTCATCTCCTCTTCCGAGGAGCCCTGCGTATTCCGGTATGAACGAGGCGGAGAGCACACCTTCGCCGAACAGGTTCTGCAGCATGTTCGGGATGCGGAACGCGGCGTTGAAGGCGTCAGCGGCGAGGCCGGCGCCGAGGTAGCGGGCCATCATAGTCTGGCGAATCAGTCCCGCGAGACGGCTGAGAAGAATTCCCGAGGCTACGAGAAATGCCGCGCCCTTCCGCTCGAGCGCTCGGCTCTCTGTTGTCCGTGGAGTCTCCCTCCGCTCTATTGGCGGTGCGGCCTCGGCGACCTCATCAGGCTCGGCGGGCAACAACTCGGTAAGGGGTCGATCCTTTACGTTCTCGTCTTCCCCTCTATTCACGAACCGCCTCGTGCGGAAACGGCTCCCTCCAGACGGTGCGATGTCGCATTACCGCCGACTAAGTGCATTGCGTGATGTCTCGCCTCCGCAAGCATCTCGTCCTGCAGAACAGTCCCGTAACGAGCGAGGAGTGGCACAAAATTGAGGATGCGCTCCTGCGGCTTGCCCAGAGGATAGAGAGATCCGCGCGCCGTACCGATCTCACGCATGATCTCGGTATGCTGCCTTTTCGCTGCGGCGATGAGACGGCGCTCGAATCGATCGACACGCTTCGCCAGATTCGCGCGCAATCCCTCCGTAACGGATGCGCCCACCGGTGCGCGTTCTCTCGCGACCGCTTTAGTAAGCTCGTCGAGTCTTTCGTCGAGGGCCGCGCGCGTTGCGCCGAGCTCGTCGACGACCGACTTCGGCAGCCGCGCGCGCGCGACACGCGCCTCAACCTCATGAGGCTCACGAAAGTCCTCGGGCAACAGATAGAGTTTCTCGAGGATCTGCTCGACCTGGGGCTCGATGATGAGGCACGACCACCGTGGAACAATCGCAGGGCGCGCAACGCCGATCGCCTCCGCGATCGGTGAGATCTGCGCGAAGTAGGCGATTTCCGCAGGGCCTCCAACGTAAGTGGCCGTTGGCAGTACGGCACGCTCGACGACCGGGCGGAGCAACACGTTGGGACCCGTATCCTCGGTAATCGCCTGCTTGCGCGCAGCTTTGATTGGAACGCGTTTGCGCGCACCGGACGCGGTGCTGAAGACGAGCGAAAGTCCCGGCACGTCCTGAACCTGCAGAGCAAATCCGGCGCTTTCTATTTCGCGATTGCGCTCGACGATCCTCTGACTGATGTCGTCCGCTTTCTCGAGTGCCGCGCGCAACACGGGGATCGCCGCGGCTCGGGTCGCCTGATGCGACGCATCGATCACGGCGATACCAAGCGGCGCCAGCAACGCGCGAAGGAAAGAGACGTACGCCGATCCTACCGTCTGATCGGCACTGTAGAAGCGTTCGAGCAGCTCGATCGGAGTGCCGTCGACGGTGGATCCGGCGGCTCGCCGCAGCGCGTCCAGCTGTGCGGACACATCGCCGAGTGGCATCGACGCCATTGGACGACCGAGCGGCTCAGGATGATCGATGCGGAGGAGCTGCGCGCCGCCTGGAATCGAGACGACAGTGCTGCTGGCTTCCCTGAAATCGGTATCGTCGGTCGCCGCCCAGAACACCGGCGCCACTGGAATGCCGGTAGCTTCCTGGAGCGCGTCGGCGATGGCGAGTGCGCTCAATGCCTTGGACAACGTGTAGATCGGACCTCCGAACAGGCCAGGTTGCTGACCCGTTGTGACGACCACTCCCTGTCGCGTGCTCGACCGTTCGAGTCGCTCCTTCGCTTTCCCGGTAGCATTGAATGCCGGCGTCAGACGCGTCAGCCAATCGTCAGCAGACTCCGATCGAACCGAGTCGATGCGTTCACGCCAGGACGCCGCATCGGCGGGGACAGGCTCGTACCAGTTCGCAGGCGCACTGCCCGACATCGCCGCGGCGGCGAGGGGATTGCCGCTGAGCGATTGAGTTACGATTCGAGGATTCATCGCCGGTTCGCGAAGAGAATCACGCGCGGTGAGTCCTCGGACCAGCCGCTACCGCCGTAGTCTCCAAAGCGCTTGAGCACCTCGAATCCGGCGGCCTTGAGCATCCACTCGAGATCCGATGCCGTCAGCAGTCGCACCCGCTCGATGTACTCCCTGCCGCGTTCGCGCAGTCGGATCGTCTTCTCGACGAATCGGTCGTCGGGTGTGATAGCCCGGCTCTGCTCGATCGTGATGCCGCTCGCGACACGTTCATCATAGGGTACGAGGTCTTTGCGCACCTGACTGGCGTTCAGGTAGTCGATGACGAGCGTTCCACCTGGGCGCAGTGCAGCGCGTACGCAAGCAAGAACTCTCGCGTGCTCCCGGTCGTCGTCGAAATACCCGAAGCTGGTAAAGAGATTAACCACCAGGTCGAAGCTCTCGTCGGCGAACGGGAGCTCTCGCATGTCCGCTCGCACGTACGGCGCATCAGGCGATTCCTTTCTCGCGACTTTCAGGAGCGCCATTGAAAGATCGAGCCCGACTGTCCACCACCGCTCGAATAGTACGTTGGTGTGCCGCCCAGCCCCGCAACCGAGATCGAGAACGGAATGGATCTCACGGCGCGGCAAGTTGGACACTATCAGCTCGATTGCGTGTTCGGCCTCCTCTTCGTCACGGTGCTGATAGATGCGCAGATAATCTTCACCAAACCATTGCTCGAACCAGTCGGCTTCCTGCGAGCCTGATCTCTGCATTTTTGGAGTCTTGTCACGAACGAGCGTCATTTGTGGTATGGCTCGCCGCGTACAATGGTCCCGGCGCGATAGATCTGTTCGACGAGGACGAGACGCGCGATTTCGTGGGGTAGCGTCCACGGCGCAAGGGACAGCTTCATCGTCGATCCGGTTTTCACCGTTGGTGCCAGACCAAACGCTCCGCCAATCAGAAAAGCGACGTCGCGGTCCTGTTCACGAGCGGTTTGGAGGAAGTCGGCGAACTCCGACGAGCTGAAAGACTTGCCATCAACCTCGCAGACCACTGTGTGCGCTCGGGCGGGGACTTTCTGCGCCAGTCGCAATCCCTCGCGTTCTTTCACCTTGTCGACAGACACTCCGGCGGCGCGCTCTTCGCGAACTTCACGCACGTCGAGCGGCCAGTAGCGCGCCGCTCTCTCTTCGTAGTCCCGAATCGCTTCGCCCAGCGCACGATTGCGCGCCCTGCCCACGACCGCGACGACCAGTCGCATCTATGCGTAGATGCCGCGTAGTCTGTGAACGCTGGCGACTCTGCTGATCGAGAGCATGTATGCGGCGGTGCGCATGTTGACGCGGCGCTGCCGCGAAAGGTCGAGGACATCGTGGAAACTGCGCCGCATGATGGTCTCGAGGCGCTCGTTCACGAGATCCTCCGGCCAGAAGTATCCGCCGCGGTCCTGCACCCACTCGAAATACGAGACGGTCACGCCGCCGGCGTTGGCGAGAATGTCTGGAATCACGAAGATACCATTCTCGTCGAGGATCGAATCGGCGGCGGCGGTCGTCGGTCCGTTAGCGCCCTCGCAAATGATGCGCGCCTTGATGTCGCCGGCGTTGCGCGTCGTGATGACGTTCTCGAGCGCTGCCGGGAGAAAGACATCAACATCGAGGGTCAGGAGATCCGCGCCCGAGATCGCTTCCGCCTTTGTATAAGCCTCGAGCGAACGATGCTTTTTTACGTAACCGATGGCGTCGTCGATGTCGATCCCGCTCGCGTTATACAAGGAGACCGATCGGTCACCAATCGCTACGATCTTGCAGCCTTCGCGGCCCAGGAGCTGCGCCGCGACGGAGCCGACGTTGCCAAATCCCTGGATGGCAACGGTCGTCCCCTTCACTGGCATCCCGAGATGTTGTAACGCTTCCTTCGTCACGATCATGCATCCGCGACCAGTCGCTTCCCGACGGCCGAGAGATCCACCCAGCTCCACAGGTTTCCCGGTGACTACTGAAGTAGTCGTGTGGCCGACGTGCATCGAGTAGGTGTCCATGACCCAGGCCATCACGCGCTCGTTGGTGTTTACGTCCGGGGCTGGCACATCGGAATCGGGACCGAGCAGGTTGATGATCCCAGATGTGTAGCGACGCGTGAGTTTCTCGAGCTCGCCCGCACTCATTGCCAGGGGATCGCATCTCACTCCGCCCTTTGCGCCGCCAAACGGAATATTGACCACGGCACACTTCCACGTCATCCACGCGGCGAGAGCTTTCACCTCCTCCAGCGTAACCTGCATGTCGAAGCGAATGCCACCCTTGGCTGGTCCACGCGACGTGTTGTAAAGAACCCGGTAGCCCTCATACACATCGACCTGCCCGTTATCCATCATCACCGGAATGGAGACGATGACCTGCTTCTCAGCCTGTCGAAGAACCTTGTACAACCCTGGCTCGAGATCGAGAAGCTCGGCGGCTTTGTCGAACCGCGACATCATTGCCTCGAATGGGTTCTCCTCATCGAGAAAGCGGTCCTTGTCAGGTCGAACCAGCTTATGTGCAGGGATTCGATAGTCTGTTGCCATGAGCTCGAATATTAGCCTTGTGTCGGGAGCCGCTGTTCAGGTTGCGGAGACAGTAAACCCTCGAGCAGACGGTCGATGTGCTCCTGGCCGTCCTCGATTCGCAAGCGCTGTGAAACATACCATAATGACCCCGCTTCGGCAGGCCACAACGACTCCAGTTTCACCGCATCCTTGAGAGTGCAAACGACGAAGTCGGAATTGTTCGCCTCCGCCGCTAGATTGCGCGCGTCTGCTCGCGTAAATGCGTAATGGTCGGGAAAGCTGAACGGTCGAACGACTGCGCCAAGTTCAGTGAGCTGCTTGAAGAAGGACTGCGGTTCTGCAATCGCCGCAATTGCGGTTAGATCAGCTCCTCGTATCACATGAAGCGGAAGCACTTGGCCAGTCGAAGTGCTTCTCAAATCGGCCGGGGCAAGATGCGCGACGCAAACTGGCACGTGTGGCGCGACGTTGGCGAGTGCACGCTTCACATCGGCGACGGCGGATTCCTCCGCGATCTTTCGTGTGACGATCGTGAGAGTCGCCCGGCAAGCGGCGCGAAGAGGCTCGCGCCATGGCCCAGCGGGAAGGAGTCGAGGTTTTCCTGTCCACGCGTCAGCGTTCACCAGCAGAACATCTGCGTCCCTCCGAGCTCTGCGATGCTGGAATGCATCATCGAGAACAATGACATCGACACCTTGGGCGATTGCCTCGCGGATGCCGCGGATTCGGTCGGCGGTCGCAATCACCGGAATCCCCTCATTCAGTCGCTCGTGAACGATGACCTCGTCACCACCATAACCGCGCAACACAATTGCGGGAGCGGCGCCTTTCTCCAGGAACTTGCGAGCGAACCACGCCGCAACCGGCGTCTTTCCCGTTCCGCCAACCGAGAGGTTGCCGATGCTCAGGACAGGTATCGAAAAGTCAGTCGCCCGTAATATTCCCCAGTCGTAAAGCCTTCCTCTGGTGGCTATCACGGCGGCGTAAACGGCTTCGGCAGGAGTCAGCAACGAGCGGACGACGCGGGCGCGTTTGTCACGGCCCCTCCAAATGCCTTCGAGCATTCTGCGGAGGTCAGCCACTCGCCATTCCGAGCGTTTCGCTCATCAACTCCTCGAAACGGGGACCTTCGTCTGCTGCTGCGCGCGGGCTGGTCGCGAGCACTTTTGTTGGATTTCCGTACGCGATGGTTACTCTCGCAAACGGTTTTGGGATCATGAAGCGATCCCAGCTTCTCAGGCGCCAGGCACGATCCGCCACTGCAACAACCGGGAGGATGAATGAATCTGATCTTTGCGCCGCAACCAATGCCCCCGGCGCAAACTTCGCAGCCGGTCCACGCGGCCCGTCGGGCGTAATTGCGACCTCACGCCCCGCCTGCAGCTCGCGCACGATTGAAATCAGAGCGCGATCGGCTCCGCGCGTGCTCGACCCACGTATCAGCCCGAAACCGAGCGAGCTAGCGGCGCGGGCGACGAGCTCGCCATCGCGGTGTTCGCTAATCAAAACCACGACGCTCTGGTCTCGATGGTACCAGAGAAGTGGTAGCAGATGCCCGTGCCACAGCGCGAAGATGAAGCTGCGCCTGGCAGATCGCAGCTCTCGAAGTGCTTCGGAGTTCAGAACGCGGAATCGCCAGGTGCGACCAAGCAGATTTAGGACAGCTCTGCCCAGCAACAGCGCAAATCGTGAGTGCCACGAAAAGACGTCGGTCTGGCTTGTCATCCTTGCGGGCCCGCGAGCGTGCTGGTCATTCGCGCGACACGATCGGCCGCGCCGGGTGAGCCAAGCTTCGCCCGTACTTCCGCGAGCCCCGCAAGCACTGCTTCGCGCTGAGGACTATTCACAGGCATAAGTTGTGAGAGCGCATCCGCCATTGTCAGCGGCACGATCTCGTCCTGTATGAATTCGCGGGCTACTTCTCTTCCCGCTACCACATTGACGAGTCCGATATTCGAGACTTTCACGAGTCTCCTCGCCAGCGCGAAGGAGATCCGCCCCGTGCGATACGCGACGATGAGCGGGCAGTCCGCAATGGCCGCTTCCAGCGTTGTCGTTCCGCTCTTGCAGAGGGCCGCATCTGCTGCGCGCAAAACGCTCAGTGACGCCGAGTGGACAAGCCGAAAAGGGCAGCGATCCGAGTCGAGAGCAACGGTCGGCGCGACGCTGACAACGACCTGCAGGCCTGGAGTCCGGCGCTGAAGCTCTTTCGCGGTCGCCACGAAGTCCTCGATGTGGCGATCGATCTCCTGCTGCCGGCTGCCGGGAAAAAGCGCAAGGACTGGCGCATTTGGTGATAGGCTGAGTGCCTCCCGCGCTTCCTGTCTGGTCGGCATGTTCACCGCTCGATCCAGCAGCGGGTGGCCAACGAACGTCGCATCAATTCCGTAGCCGCGGAGCAGCGGCTCCTCGAACGGCAGTATGACCGCCGCTTTGGAGATGAGTTGAGCAAGCTTGGGGATGCGACCGGCTCCCCACGCCCAAACCTGCGGTGTCACGTAATAGAGAACCGGCACTCCAGCGCGTTTCGCGGCAGCGGCGACCTTCATGTTGAACCCGGGATAATCGACGAGGACCACGACCGCGATCTCGTTCCGGTCGAGCATTTTTCGGATGGTGCGAAGCAGCAGGAAGTGCCTTGGCACATGCTTGAGCACTTCGAGAAAACCCATAACGCCAAGCTGGTTGTCTCTGTGAATTAACTCGACGCCCTGCTCCGCTAACCTCGCTCCTCCGACCCCCGCAAGACCAAGCTCCGGTCGGACGCGTCTCAGCGCTCCCGCCACCCCAGCGGCGTGAAGGTCGCCGGATGCTTCTCCGGCGACGAACAGCACCTTACGCATCGTGGTGCGCGAGCCCGACGAGCGACGGAAGAGTCCGCTCGATCTCCTTCACGATCCGAAGTGCTACGCCCAACGCGAGCCTACCCTCGTCCCCTGTGACTTCTACCTCGCCCTTTCCCTTCAGCGCGGCAACGAAACTCTCCAACTCGAGCTTGAGCGGCTCGCCGTCTGGCGCATGAAGCTTTACGCGGTCGACGAAGGCCCCGATATCAGCAGGCGAAGAGCGTAACGCGCGGGGATCGATATCGCCCCGGAGCCGGTAAAATTCGCCGGTTCCCGCACCGAGATCGAGAGATAGATACTCACTCTGCTGAAAGATTCGGATTTTTCTCTTTTTCTCGCGCGAGATGCGGCTCGAGGTGATGTTCGCAACCGCGCCCGAGTTGAACGTCACCCGGGCGTTTGCGATATCCAGCATCTCGGTGAGCACCGGGACTCCGACAGCGGAGATGTCGCGCGCTTCAGATTTGACGAGCGTAAGTAAGAGATCGATGTCGTGGATCATCAGATCGAGAACTACTGCCACATCCGACCCTCTCGGGCTGAACGGGGCCAATCGCTCGCTATCGATGAATCTCGGCTTCTTCACGTGTGGAAGCGCGGCACGCACTGCCCGATTGAATCGCTCGATATGGCCGATTTGTACTATGACACCTTTCTCACGCGCGAGCTCGAGAAGAGCGTCCGCTTCTTCGAGCGTCGACGTGATCGGCTTTTCAATGAAGACGTGCTTCCCTCGCTCGATTGCGGCGCTGCCCACCGAGAAATGCGCCGAGGTGGGAACGACGATTATGATCGCGTCCGAAGCGTCGAGCAGGCTATCCAGCGTCTGGTGACTCCTGACCCTCAGCTCCTTCTCGACTTCCTTTCTTCGGTCAGGTCTCGATTCGACGAAACCGCTGAACTGTATGCCGGGAAGGTCGCGCAGAATTCTTATGTGATGAAACCCGAGACTGCCCGCGCCGACGACGCCAACGCGTGGAGTATTCGTCAAATCACAACCCCGCGCTCGCTCGCTTCCACGAACCGTATGAGCTCTTTCACCTCGGGCAGCGGCTCGAGCTCGTTCTGCGCCCGCTCGATCGCCTGGGTGACATTGTGGTCCGATCGAAACAGCAACCTGTACGCGCGCTTCAGCTCGAGTATGGTGGCGTCATCCATCCCGCCGCGCTGGAGACCAACGGTGTTCAGCCCATAAAGTTTCACTGGGTTTCCGACGGCCTTGAGAAAAGGCGGGATGTCTTTGGACACCCGCGAACAGCCCCCGATGAAGCTTTGGCGTCCGATCCGCACAAATTGATGCGCCGCGCTCAAACCCGAAATGATCGCCCTGTCTTCGACGGTCACATGGCCAGCGAGCTGGACGACGTTGGACAAAATGACATTGTCTCCAATGTGACAGTCGTGCGCGAGATGGACGTACGACATTAGCAGACAGTTTCGTCCGACCGTCGTCTTGAAGGAGTGCGCGGTTCCGCGGTTGATCGTCGTGTACTCGCGGATGACGGTTCCCTCACCGATCTCGACCGTCGTCTCCTCGCCGGCGAACTTCAGATCCTGAGGAGGGCCGCCGAGTATGGTGCCGACGCCAACCTTGACGTTCTGGCTGAGCGTCACGTTCCGCTCGAGCGTCACCCTCGGCGAGATCACGCAGCCGCTGGCGACGTTGCAGTTGTCACCGATGATGGCAAACGCGCCGATCTCGACATCCGATGCGATTTCGGCGTCTGGCGAAACGATCGCCGACGGGTGAATCCGCGCGTTCGTCATCGATCTCGGACCATCGCCGCCATGTCCGCCTCGGCGACGACCTCTCCGTCGACCTTCCCAACCCCGCGCATCTTGCAAACCATTCCTCGGATCTGCGTGATCTCAAGCTCGAACCTGATTTGATCTCCAGGTTTGACCGGCCGCCGGAATTTCACATTGTCGAGCGACATGAAGTACACGACCTTGCTCTCGGGATCTTCGACGGATCCCATCAGCAGCATGCCGCCAACCTGCGCCATTGCCTCGATGATGAGCACGCCGGGCATGATCGGATGACCGGGGAAGTGTCCCTGAAAGAACGGCTCGTTGATGGTGACGTTCTTCACGCCCACGATTCTCTTCTTCTCTTCGATCTCGAGAATCCGGTCCACCAGCAGGAACGGGTACCGGTGGGGCAGAACCTTCATGATGTCTTCTATCGTATACATCCCCTTCTCCTTTCGTCCGGCCTTCACCATCTCCCGTACCAGCGTCACCGTTCCGCGATGACTCGGTTTCACCGCCACAATTCTGGCGCGAACGCGCGCCCCAGCCAGCGCCAGGTCGCCGACGCAATCCATTGCCTTGTGCCGCACGAACTCGTCAGCCCACCGCAGATCGCCGCTCAGAATGTCACTGTCGTCGAGCACGACCGCGTTGTCGAGTGATGCGCCCTTGATCAGTCCTTTCGCTCGAAGCGCATCCACCTCATGAACAAAACCGAAAGTCCGGGCTCGCGACAGCTCACTCGCGAATGATTCTTCGGTTACCGTGAAGCGACGCGACTGTTTGCCAATGAGCGGATGCGGGAACTCGATCGTTACGTCAAGCTCGAGACGCGCCGCGGGATACGCTTCGTAGACGGACGCGCCATCTATGATCCGCACCGGCTCGCTCAGGTCCAAAAAGTCCGGCTCACCATCCACTGACGCAAGGCCTGCGTCATAGATCGCAGCCAGAAAGGGCGCCGCGCTGCCATCGAGAATCGGTGGCTCTGGCCCATCCATATCAATAGTCACGTCGTCGATTCCCATTCCCGTTACGGCAGCGAGAACGTGTTCCACGGTATGGACCGCGCAGTCGCCCTTTCCGAGCTGAGTGCGCCGCTCGCTCCCACTTACTTCGCTGACGTGCGCGCGTATTCGAGGCAGTCCCGGGCGGTCAGTGCGTCGGAAAACGATTCCCTGCTTCGTCAGCGCTGGCTGGAAGGTGAGTCGACATGGAACGCCCAGATGCAGTCCAATGCCCTCCAGCGCGGCTGGACGGGCTAGGGTCCTTCGACTCACCGGGATTCCGGCTCTCCAAGCAATTTCTCGAGGCGACGTATCATCCCGGCCAATTTAAACAATGCGGCCGAGGCACGAAGAGATTCACGATGTGGCCGCGCTGGGTAACCAGACCAGGTTTCGCCTGCGGGGATGTCGCCGAAGACTCCGGCCTGCGCTGCGAGACGAGCACCGGCACCAATCGAAAGATGGCCGCCGATGCCGGCTTGCCCGGCCAGAATCGCGCCGTCGCCGATTGTTACCGAACCCGCGACGCCTACCTGTGCCATGATCAGGCACTTCTCCCCAACCCGTACGTTGTGCGCGATGTGCACAAGGTTGTCGATCTTGGTTCCGTTACCGACGACAGTGTCGTCGATGCTGCCGCGGTCGATGGTTGTGTTGGCGCCGATCTCGACATCGTCGCCGATGAGGCAGCGGCCCACGTGCGGAATCTTCTGGTGCTCTCCGTCACGAAAGACGTACCCGAAACCGTCACATCCAATGCGTGCACCGGAATGGATAATCGTCCGCGCACCGATCGTAGCGCCGGAATAAATCGTCACCTCTGGCCAGAGACGAGCGCCGTCTCCAATTGAGACCCCATCCCCCACCACACAGTGTGGACCGATGACGACTTCGTCCCCCAGCTTTGCGTTCGCTCCGATGATTGCGTATTCGCCGACAGACAATCGCTGTCCCAGAATCGCCGCCCTGCCAATGCGCGCGGTCGAGGCTATCCCGGCTTTTGTCGATTCCTCCGGGTAAAGCTTTGGTAACAGCGAGAGCAGTTTCTCCAGGGGCTGCTTGACGATTATCCGCGCTGGCGTGACTCCTGGGGCTTCGCGGAACTCCGGATCAACGAGCACCACGCCGGCTTTGGTTGTGGCCATCATACCGGCGTACTTCGCGCTCGACAAAATGCTCAGCTGCGTAGCCTCTGCGCGGTCGAGCGGTGCAACACTGCTAACCGCGACCTTGCCATCACCTATCAACTCGCCGGACACGAGTGCCGCAATAGCCTCAGCGGTGATGGTGCTGGCACCATCACCGCTGGTTGAACCTTTGGCTATCGCGTTGCCATTCACTTCTTGGGCCGAGTCACTCCCGCGGGCTGTGGAATGGCTCCGCTCGCCGGCGTGGCGGGAGGAAGGCCTTGCGATTTAAGCCGCGCGAGCACACGGTCGGTCAGATCGAGTCTCTTGTCGGCGGCAACAACCACACTTACCTGAGCGCCGACGTCGAAAATCACCGCGTAGCCATCTTCGGCGCGAATCGCTTCGATAACCTGCTGAACTCGCTCCATGATTGGCTTGACCAGTTGTGCCTGACGCGCCTGCATGGTCGAATCGAGTCCGCGGGCACGGTTCTGATACTCTACCTCGCGCTGGCCGATCGACGTGCGTCGCGCTTCGCGCGTCGCGCTATCGAGCTTCGGCGCATCGCGATCGAAGGCAGCCATTAACGTTCGAAGCGAGTCGTCCATCCGCTGGATTTGCTGGCGGTAGACTCCGACCTCCCGGTCGAACTGCGCCTCAGCCTCGGCGCGTCCCGGCGCTTGCTGAAGCAGCAAGGCCGAATTGATATAACCAATCTTGACGGACGCGGGCGGAGACTGCGATGTCTGCGCTCCGGCGGTAGCGACAAGAATCAGCGATGTGGCCAGTGCGATGGTACACGCACGGAGAAGCACTCGCATTACGACTCCAGTGTTAGAAGAATTGTCCGAGTTTGAAGTGGAGCTTCCAGCCAGGCGCCGGCCTCCCCTGAGTATCAATCTTGTCGAACCCATACCCAATATCCACACCCAAAGGTCCGAGGGGGCTCAAAGTGGCTACTCCGAAGCCGAAGCTCCTGAAAAGGCGTGTCGGGTCGAACTCGCGCGGCTTGTTCCAAACATTGCCGCCCTCGAAGAAGGTGTTCAGGTAGAGAGACTGACTGATCCTGAGCCCGAGCTCTCCGGTCCCGACGAAGAACGCATTACCGAACGATGATCTGCTCGCCTGCGTCTGGTCGGCGTTGGGATTGTACCCGCTGGGCGTGATCGAAAACTCGTCATACCCGCGCAAAGGCTCGCCGTATTGCGTACCGCCGAGTGAAAATGCCTGTGAATAGAAGAACGGACCGGTGTTGCCGAAAACAGCTCCTGCACGCGCGGACAGCCCTACCACGAACATCATCGGCTCACCACCCAGGAGGCTGCCGCCGATCCGTCCAATCGGCGCGTAAGAGCGAAGCTCGGTCGTGTAGCGCTGGAACGCGGCAGTCCCTCCCAGCGGGCCGCCATTGAATTGCGCGTTGAACGACTGAAGCCCGCCGTCCGCAGGGAATGGAAGTCCGGTACGGGTGTCGTGCGTTGCAGTGAGTCCCAGCGTAGAGCGGAAGCAGTTCTTGCACGCCTCGGCGACCGTGCCGAGTAGGCCCTGGCTTTCGTATTTCACCTTCTCGCCGCCGTAAGACACGAAGAGGCGGGTGTAGATCGACTGCGGAACCGGAAACCCGAGCTGCACCTGGCCGCCGGTTCTTATCGCTCCGCCAAGTTCGGCAAGCTGGAACCGCGAACGGCTGTGATACGCCGTGAAGCTTCCCGAAATTCGCGATTGGCGAATATTTGGATCGCTATAGGTGGCGCTGAAATCGTTGATGAAGCGTCCGAACTGCCACTGCAGCTGCGCCCGTTTGCAGCGTCCCAGAAGATTCGGCTGATCGAGCCCGATGAAGCCGCCAAGTCCAGTCCCCTGCCCCATCGATGCACCGAAGTTGATGTTGCCCGTTCGCTTTTCCTTGACGTTGAAGACGATGTCGACGTCGCCCTGGTCGCCACTGGGCCGCGTCTCCGGCGCGGGCATCGGCGTCTCGAAGAAGTTGAGATTCCCGATGTTCTGGTAGCTGCGGATCAAGTAGTTGCGGTTGAAGACCTGACCCGGCGCGAGCACGATCTGCTCACGAATGCACGACTCGTGGGTGTAGTCGTTCCCCGCGATCTCGATTCGGTTGACGATGGCCGGCGACCGTTCGTCGATCTCCCAACGAAGGTTCACTTTGCGCACCGAGTCTGTGCTCGGCACTCTTTCGACGACCGGACGGATGTTGGCGTAGATGTAGCCTTCATCGTTGTAGGCTTCCATCAGCTTCTGCTGCGCATCGTCCCATCTTGCTTCGTCGAACGTGTTTGGCGGATTGATGTAGCTGCGGCGAATGAGGCCGGTCGCTTTCTGCACTACCGTAGCCTGTTGGTTGGCGCCGAACGGATAAAAGGAGTTGATCTGTTCCGTGGAGAAGCGCCGGTTCCCGATCACCTCGAAGTTTCCAACCGTGTAGCGCGGGCCTTCGCTGACGTTGATGTCGATCAATCCTTTGCCTTTGGCGCGGTCGACGACGAGAGTGTCTTTGAGGATTCTGAAGTCGATGTAGCCGCGACCCGCGTACAGCTGCGGGATCTTCTCAGCGAGGTCCTGCGCGTACTTCGCATCGTCGAGCTCGCCGTTGCGCGTCCAGAGAAACCCCTCTGGCTTTGTGTCCATGGCGCCCACGATGTCGGCATCGGAGATCTTGCTATTGCCGTTGATGCGGATTCCAGAGATCGCGAGACGCCTCCCCTCATCGATTCTGAAATTGATCGAAAGCTTCCCGTCGGTGACGGTTGACTCGGGTTTTACCGTCGCGAGATAGTATCCCTTGCTCTCGTAAAGCGAGTCGACGCTGGCGATCGCCTTGGCGATCTTGCCAGGATCGACGGGACTGCCAGTCGCAAACGCCAGCTTCTCCTTCACATCCTTCGGAGATACCCGGTCGGCGCCGATAACCTTGTAATCAGTCAGATTTGGCCGCTCTTTGACCTGGATTAGGAGCGAGGCCTTGCTGGTGGTCGGCGGCACTCGGCATATGATCTGGACGTCGTCGAATTGACCGGTGGCGTACAGCGCCTTGATCGCGGTCTGGATGTCGTGCACGTTGAGCTGAGCCCCGGTGGACAGTCCGGCGGTCGCTCGAACACTTGCCGTATCGATTCGCGAACTTCCGGTGACGACTATTGACTCAGGCGTCGAGCAGACTCCCGGAGCGCCCTCCTGTGCATACAAGGGAGCAACGCTGAGCGCAGCTAACGCCAGCACACATGAAGCAATTTTGCGCATCACACAAATATACACTGGTCAGTTTGGCGGAGGTCCTCGCCGGCGAGCGAGTACACTGATTAGACAACGGGGCTGTCGGAGAGTTGCTTCTCTCCGACAGCCCCGTTTGGTCTGATGCGGAGTTGTCTTAAGCTTTTGGTGAACCGCTGAGGACGCGGAACTCGAGCTTCTCGCCGTCGGCAGCGAGATCTACCTCGATCTCGTCGCCCTTGGCGAACTCGGCCAGAAGAATCTTTTCCGAGAGTGGGTCCTCGATGAACTTCTGGATCGCCCGCTTCAATGGACGCGCGCCGAATTTCTCGTCGTACCCGTGCTTCACCAGGAAATTGGATCCCGCTTCGGTGAGCTTGAGCGTGAGCTCTTCGTCGCTGAGTCGCTTCTGTACGTCCCGCAGGAGAATGGTGACGATCTCCTTGATGTTCTCCTGCGACAGGGGGTGAAACACTATCACATCATCAAGACGGTTGAGGAATTCCGGATTGAAGGTGTGCTGCATCTCTTCCTTCACCTTCTCGGCGATCCGCTCGAAGTTCGTCTTCTGGTCGGGAGCGTGGAATCCGAGTCCGCGTCCCTTGGTGATGTCGCGAGCACCGACGTTCGAGGTCATGATGACCACGGTGTTCTTGAAGTCGATCACGCGTCCGTAGTTGTCGGTGAGGTGACCCTCGTCCAGAACCTGCAGCAGGATGTTGAACACATCGGGGTGCGCCTTCTCGATTTCGTCGAGCAGCACCACGCTGTACGGCTTCCGACGTACCGCCTTGGTGAGCGTTCCGGAATCTTCGTAGCCAACGTAGCCCGGAGGAGCGCCGATGAGGCGGGACACGGAGAATTTCTCCATGTATTCGCTCATGTCGACGCGAATCAGAGCCTGTGGATCCGCAAAGAGGAACTTGGCGAGAGCGCGAGCGACCTCGGTCTTTCCGACACCGGTGGGGCCGGAGAAGATGAACGAGCCGATTGGACGGTTCGGATCCTTCAGTCCGGCGCGGCTGCGACGTATCGAGCGCGCGAGCGCCTTGATCGCTTCTTCCTGCGCGACGACGGAGGCATGAAGCTCCTCTTCCATGCGCAAGAGTCTGGCAGTCTCGGCCTCCTGCAGACGCATTACGGGAATTCCAGTCCAGCGACTGACGATGAAGGAGACTTCCTCCTCGCCGAGAACTGGCCGGTGCGACTGGCGATGCTTCTCCCACTCTTCTTGCTTGCGGCGAATGTCGCCCTGTAGCTCCCGCTCGCGATCCCTCAGCGAAGCAGCGCGCTCGAAGTTCTGATCGCGAACAGCCGCCTCCTTGTCGACGTTGACCGCATCGAGCTGTCCTTTCAGCTCGGCGACGGCGGGCGGTGGTGACTGCGTCGCGAGACGCGCACGCGCTCCCGCTTCGTCGATAACGTCGATTGCCTTGTCGGGAAGGAATCGGTCGGTGATGTAGCGCTCCGACAGTTTCGCCGCAGACTCCAGCGTCGTGTCGGGAATCGTCACCTTGTGATGCTCCTCGTATTTCTTGCGAAGTCCCTTGAGGATCTCCACCGTCTCGTCCACCGTAGGCGGCTCGACGATCACGGTCTGGAAGCGACGCTCGAGCGCACCATCCTTTTCGATGTACTTGCGATACTCGTTGAGAGTCGAGGCACCGACACACTGCAGCTCACCGCGCGCGAGCGCAGGCTTGAGCATGTTGCTGGCGTCGATGGCTCCCTCTGCAGCACCGGCGCCCACGAGCGTGTGCAGCTCGTCGATGAAGAGGATGATGTTCTTGTTCTGCGCGATCTCGTTCATGACCGCTTTGAGGCGCTCCTCGAACTGACCGCGATACTTGGTGCCCGCGATTACCGCCGCCATGTCCAGCGACAGCACGCGATTGTCGCGCAAAGAATCGGGGCACTCGCCGTTGGCGATTAGCTGTGCAAGTCCTTCGACGATCGCCGTTTTACCAACTCCGGGTTCGCCGATCAAGACCGGGTTATTCTTCTTGCGACGCGTGAGGATCTCCATCACGCGCTCGATTTCCTTGCCGCGGCCGATCGTTGGATCGAGCTGGTTGTCGGCTGCGAGCTGAGTGAGATCCCTGCAGAAGTGATCGAGCGCGGGAGTCTTCGACTTCTTCTCTCCTTTGCCGGTCTGGGTTTGCGTCGTGCCAGGGGTTCCCGGCGTGGTCGACGGGGTGCCGCCTTGCGGCATCTCCGTACCAAGCAGACGGAGAGTCTCGGCCTTCGCGGCGTCGAGATTCACTCCGGCATCGGTCAACACCTGCGCAGCAATTCCCTTCTCTTCGCGCAGCAGTCCGAGCAGGAGGTGTTCGGTGCCTACATAGCCGTGACTCAGATCGCGAGCCTCGCCCATCGCGAGCTCGAGTACTTTCTTGGCGCGGGATGTATAGGGAAGATCGGGTCCGGTCGC